>JGI10211J34971_10001670_pt1 | contig 18225 bp, 14 predicted proteins | sample Etolagsediment_FD_34971 | JGI IMG/M metagenome (IMG submission 34971) | reverse complement strand
CAATAGGCTTGAACAGATGAGGATATTTCTGTGCCCCAGGGTATGATGAATAGTCCCATTCAAATAATAACGTACCCATATTTCTGGCCTCCTTTATTAGTTTTCTCTATAAATAGAAATTACAGTTAGCTTGGGTTTAGCTGCAATACCATACGCAAAACACAAAATCATGATGTTTATTATGCACCTGGCTTACTTCGGCAAAGCGCTCTATTATAAGGACTCTATCCAGTTTGAATGGCAATTAGATGCACAGGAAATATGCTTGCTATGTATCTTTGTCGCTTATTGCTGGAGATTGAACCACAGTGTTTTGATTATTTGCTCTGAAGGCATCTACCAAAAGGTCGAAGATCTCATCTAAATTCTCGAATATGGAATAAGACCTATCTTTTAAAAGCCAGCGAGTAACAATATAATCCATTGTGCCAATAAAAATGACTCTTGCAAAGTAAGGGTTAAGGTCCGGTTTCATTTCACCATTCCTGGATCCTTCTTCAAATATTTCTAATAAATATAAATAGAGTTTTTTGACATTGGAATATACTTCTGTTTTCATGAAAGCAGCGTTGGTTTTTAGGAAGAGGTATACTATCTTTGCATCCAGTGGTGCCTGTTCAATACGGCGCAAATTCCACCATAAATATTTTCTGAGCTTGTTAAAGGCACCTTTTACACCAAAAAATTGTTCTTCTAAGTCTTCGAGTAATTCGGATATCCAAAGAGCTGGGATAGCGAGCAGTAAGTCTTCTTTTCCTTTAAAATACTCATAAAGAGCCGCCTCAGATAACCCTGCCTGCCTTGAAATATCCATTACAGTGGTCTTTTGATATCCCTGCTCGGCAAAAAGTTTTCTAGCTGAATCTATTAGGAGGTTTTTTGTGTTTTTCTTTAAATGTCGAGTAGACATCTATTCTCTCCTATATCTGAATTTACTATAACGAATGAAATAACACGCCTGAAAAAGTTCAACGTGCGGTTTCCATCAACTGGTCCTTTTCTAAGATTCCCTTTACTTCGCATATGGTGTAAATAGATTGTTATAAATCTTGGATTTCGGATGAGGATGCTTTAGAAGAGAATTATGTCCGGTTAGTTTTTATTCCTAACTTGAAGTATCCCTTTCTGATTTTCTTGCAGAAATGGCTAAATCCCAAAAAGGTGAAATTGCCCGGCTTGTGTCCCTTCTTTTTGATTTTTTCTTTCGCTCATCAACCAAATTATTCAATCCGGATTAATCCTAATCCAAGTTCCAGCCACTGATGAGAATTTTTGTTGGGCATGGAAACATATTACCATTCAAAAAAATCAGTCTCAAAATCGCCTGATATTGATTGTGATTGTGTTCTATTAAATCCATTCCGGTGACTGTATTTACTATGTTAACTCCAGACCAGAAATGCACCTTTTATAATAGATTGGAGACTGTATTTTTTTCTATGTTGTTATTTTATACGTCTTTGGAGTATTAACTGACAAGAAATTGCCAGGTTAACTTGGCACACTCATACTTAGTCATTTCTAACCGTCTTATAACTACCGTCAATATATCTATAACTGCTTAAAAGGTGATAGGATAAATCTAGATGTTACAACACTGATATCAGCTACAACATTGTATATTATCCTTAGCTATTCTTTTTCTGGAAGATTCGTCTCCGTTCTTCCTCTCTTATCTCTCTCCTAAGTAGTTTCCCCACCTTGGATTTAGGAAGCATGTCTCTGAACTCAATGTATTGGGGTATCTTATAGGGTGCTAGCCTATCGCGGCACCACTTAGTCAACTCCGAGCCGCTTATTCCCCTGATGTCTTCTCTGAGTACCACGATGGCCTTGATGCGTTCACCTACTTTGGGATCCGGAACCCCTATAACACAGGCGCCGATCACGGCATGATGATCCTGGAGGACGGCTTCGATCTCGGAGCACGACACACGGTAACCCTTGTATTTTATAACATCTGCACTTCGGTCGACATAATAAAGCAAACCTTGACTATCTGATTTCACATAATCACTTGTTCGATACCAAATTTTTCCTTCAATCTCAATGTAGGATAAAGAGGTTTCTTCTGGTTTGTTCCAGTATCCTTTTGACATATATTCGGAAGTTACCAGCAGTTCACCAGTGGCTTCTGGCCCCATTTCTTCAAGGGTCTCCGGATCCACAATTTTCACTTCTCTGGAAGGTAAGGTAAAACCTATACATCCTGGAGAAGGCTCTTTCTCCAAGGGACACATAGTAACAAAACCTGCCTCGGTTGAACCATATGCTTGATGCAGCGGAGTGCCGAACCGAGCTTTCCATCTTTTTGCTACCTCAGAAGGAAGGAAATCTCCGCCGCTCCAACAATATCGTAGGGAGCTTAGGTCATAGAGCCCGAGCCTATCGTTTTCAAGAATCATTCTATATAGTGCAGGAGCTCCTAAAAAGAGCGTTCCCCTATACCGCTCGATAGCGCCTAAAATAGGATCTATTTGGGGTATAGGCATCAGCACGGCTGTGTTACTTTTGCTGAAGACCATGCCGAGGATGATGCCCTGAGCCATTTGGTGAAAGAGAGGATTTACCATGATAAACACCTCTTTCCCTTCGGAAATGAAGCCCTTGGTAACTTCGTTTATGTCATCAATGAAGGAGACCATACCGGTGTCAGTAGATATGCATCCTTTTGGAAATCCGGTTGTGCCCCCTGTGTAAAGGATATAACACAAGTGTTCTCTAGCATTGATATCTATTTTCGGTGGCGCAGGTGGAAATTGATGAAGGAATTTCTTAAAAGAAAAGATGTTATGAGTTTTATCAGTGACCCCATTTGGTACCCGATCAAAGAGAGTTCCAAAAATCTTTTTATAGAGGGGCAGTAAATCCACTAAGTTTGTTATTATTACATTTTTTAAGCAGCATTCCGGCATAATTTCCATGATATATCTATAATTTGTATCCTGACAAAGAACTGTCTCAGCTCCTGAATCGTTGACAAGGTACTTTACTTCACGAGGTGTATATATTGGTGATATAGGAACGGCTACAGCCCCTATACGTTGAATACCGAAATAGCCTATCAGGAATTGAGGGCAGTTGGGGATATAAAGCATTACCCTGTCATTTTGCCTGACTCCTATTTCATAAAGACCAGCAGCAAAACGATCGATTAAACCTTTAAGCTTCCTATATGAAAATCTTTCACCAAGATATATAATAGCTGTTTTTTCAGGGGCACTTTCACATGCTCGGTCATATAACGCTATCAAAGTTTCATTGGAAAGTGCCATATATTTATTTTCCGCTCCAATAGATTCTTATAAATCTCTTTAGTTTTTGACAAGTAAGCAATTGGTTTCAAGCAATACTGGGATGAAGTAGGTCGTCAGGCTTACCACCGTGGCTTGAGGTCCTCCTTCCAGAAATGTTCTGGATTGGCACTATTGTGGTAACCAAGAAGATTATCACCCATGAGAAAAACACGGTCAAGCCATCGGAAATGCTCTATACCAAATCTTACAGCATCGTGTATCCATCCCTGTGGCTTGTTAAAGGGACATACACTGATACAATTTGTGCATGCAGTTCCATTTACTGCCCAGAATTTAAAACATTTTACTGCATTCAAAGGCCACCGGTAAAGACCTTTCCTATTAGAAGAATCGATTATATCTGTAGTTGGTGCGCCATAGGGAATGGCTTGCGCAGGACAATGTTCCGCACATTTTCCACATATGTTGCAAAAATCCCATACTCCGAATTCAATGGGCTTGTCCGGGACCAGTGGTAAATCAGTAAAGATCTTATTGAGCCTAATCCTCGGGCCAAACTCTGGCGTAATTAACCATCCTGCGCGAGACAATTCACCCAATCCTGCATCAATAGCAAGTGGAACGCTTGCTGCGGTATCGTTACCCATCGGAATAGCCTTATACCCCAATAAACGGATAAATTGAGATATCAAAGCAGCGGTGAAGGCCATTTTTGAGTAACCGAGCCCAGCTGCTGCTCCTGCTGGATAGGTAGGGGCATATCTGTAGTCCTCATAATTTGCCGCATAAGCAAGAACAATGGCATATTTGTATTCATCAGGAATCTCAACCTTTTGAATAGGTTCCTTGAAACCGGATAAAGGAGGATAGTAGTGGTATGAGTAAAGCCAGCGCCTGTCTAACTCGCTGATTCCAACAAGGGATGCCCCAAAAAACCTGGCGGCTCTCTTTATGTTTCTTGTCATGATAGCGGGATCTTGATCATTCAGTTTAAATCCCTTCTGTTGAATATTTTCTCCCCAAAGTTTGCTTTCCCATGAATACATCCCCCATCTGCCACCAAGCATGCCATGGGCAAATGCCATATCCACATAATAGCTTGCATTTTTTAGCGCTTGATCTAAGTGCCCATATCCTGGTCGCTTTTCATTAGGTTTCCATACGCCATAAAATTTTTTGCCTAATTCAGCTACGCTTTCATCCCAAAGAGGCCGTTTGAACATCTCGTTTTTTTGATCAAAAGGCTCTAAATCTCCCACAACATATCTACCAGCCCCTTTAGCAATGGCCTTCTTCGACTTCACGTCATATTTTTCTTCGCTCATTTCAAGCCCATGAATGAATGATTTGGGTTAACTGAGATGTAGTTTGAAAATTCTTATATGCTATATAAACCCATAACAAATGTTTGAGGTAAAACGCACTTTTTATCAAATTCCAAAATATGCCGATTTTACATCAGGATTATTCAGAAGCTCTTGCGAGGTGCCTTTTAAAACCACTGTTCCGTTTTCAAGGATATATCCATTGTGGACAATAGGAAATAAAGGTCTGGCATACTGTTCTGAAATAAAAACACTGACTCCCATATTTTTGTTGATTTCAACAATGGCATCAAGTAGAACTTCCTCCATTACTGGGCTTAATCCCAGTAATGGTTCATCTAAAAGAAGTAAATTTGGCTGGGCCATTAATGCTCTACTAACAGCGAGCATTTGTTGTTCCCCACCACTAAGAAAGCCAGCTTTCCTGTGCCTAAGGTGTTTCAAGTCTGGAAAGATATTAAAAATATACTCAAGGGTTTGTTTAGCTTGTTTTTTTGATGCTAAAATGCCTCCAATTTTCAAATTTTCCATTACGCTACTTTCGGGGAAAACCCTGCGCCTTTCGGGACAAAGGATTAAGCCTTGTTTCGCCCTCTCGCTAGCTTCCATGTAAATCAGGTCATCCTCTTTGTAGTAAATATTTCCGAGTACTGATATCCTTTCCCCACCTCTCATTTTTTCTTTTTTCTTTAAGTCTAGTATAATCCCGGAAATGGTGTACATAAGAGTCGATTTACCTGCACTGTTTGCCCCAAATGCCCCGGTAATTTCACCTTCCTCGCACTGGAGACTGACATTGTTTATAGCGACTGCGTTCTCATAAAAGACCATTAGATTTCGTATATCTAAGATGTTCATTTTGATCTACTCGATCCAAGATAGGCTTCCTTGACCTCTTCCTTCTCTATTACTTCTTCCGGAGATCCTTCAGCAATCTTTTGTCCAAAATTCATAGCAATGACAGTGTCAGTAAGCCTAAAGAGTTCCCGTAGGCGGTGTTCGATCATAATCAATGTAACGCCATCCATTTGAATCTTTTCCAAAAGTGGGATCATAGATGTTATCTCTGACATACTCAGTCCTGAGAAAATTTCATCACAAATGATCACCTCCGGATTGAGTGCAAAACACCTACCTAGTTCCAAGCGTTTGAGGTAGCCTAATGGCAGGGATCCGGCAATCTTATATGGCACACGGGCATCTCTCTCGAAGCCGATTTCTTCGAGTATATCGATGGCCACGGCATCATTATCCCCCAGCTTTCCTCCCCGGGTCTGCCTTACGCGAGGCGAATTCAAGGGCACGATGAGATTTTTATATGCCGAAAGGCTATGGTAAGGCCTCATAACCTGGAATGTCCTTGCGAGGCCGAGGTTTGCTATCTTGTGTGGCGGGGCGCCAGTAATGACACGGCCTTTAAAAATTACCTTCCCCCGATTAGGCCTCACAAAACCGGTAATAAGATTGGCAATAGTAGTCTTCCCTGACCCATTCGGCCCGATTATCCCGAGGATACCACCTTTTTTTAATATAAAGCTCACGTTTACTACAGCCTGCACACCACCAAATGATTTGCTAATGTTTTCTACTTTAAGTAGCTCCTTATCGTTCATTTCTAAAATTTTTCCCAATGTTCGAATTGATGGTATTTTCGCCCAATGTAGTTCATAATCCCTTCAGGTTTGTATATAATAAAGGCAATCAATATAAGAGAGTAAAGAACAACCCTTAGCTGACCGAAACCTCGCAATGTTTCAGATAGCGGAGTTAAAATGAAAGCCCCGAGGGCTGGTCCTGTCAATGAACCCATGCCTCCCATAACAGCGGCTGCAATAGGGAGAATTGAGAAATCCATTGAGAAGAGAGAGATCCCCAGCCAACCATATAGGTGGCTCATGTAAGCTCCAGCGAAACAGCCAATTAGAGATGCAATGAGTAAGGCCTTGATCTTATATGCAGTAATGCTTATCCCTGAGGCTTTAACGGCTTGGTCATTGTCCTTTATAGCGCGAAGTATAAGACCCGTGTCTTCATTGACCAGTCTCCTGATGGCAAACAGGGAAACAAGGACAATTCCTAAAATAAGGTACTGCTCTACCCAAATGTTTTGTAGAGTTTCCAAACCACTTACTCCTTCCGTTCCTCCAAGAACATTCAAGGCAATGATAATGTAAACAGCAAACATGGGAAACATAAAACTGATTATAGCAAAGTATATTCCGCGTAATCGAAGCGAGGGAAGCAATATTAGGGTACTGATGATTGCTCCTGTGACAGTAGCAGTGGCGATACAGAAAAGAGGCGGCCACCCTAAATACATGTTTAGGGTGCCTGAAATGTATCCGCCAACGCCAATAAAAAGGGCGCCGCCCAAACAGACTAGGCCTACATATTCAGCAAGGAAATCAAAGCTCAGGGCTAAGAGTGCATATACACCCGCAGAACACAGTACTCTCTGCCAGTACATATCCAGAAACAGAGGGAGCAGAAGCAATCCAAAAATCAATAATGCCCTTGGAAACATCAGATAGCCCATAGCAGTCCAGGAAGATAGTGCATACAAACCATCGCTTTGAGCTTTCAGTTTTCTATCAAGCCTTTTTTTTCGCCTATCTGTTGACATTCGACCTACACTCTTTCTTCAAATTCTTTCTGCTTTCCCAGCAGTCCAGACGGCTTAACTAAAAGCACTAGTATGATGGTGCCGACCAAAACCACAGATTCCCATAGAGCCCCAAATAGGACAGTACTAATTTTCATGGCAAAGCCGATGATGAAGGCTGCAAAAATAACTCCTAACCAGCTTCCGAGGCCGCCAACAACGCATACCGCAAGAGCATAAATTAGTACCTTATATCCCATTTCAGGTGTAATATTTCCCAAGGGAAGAATCATAACTGCTGCTAAACCGGCCAAAGCAGACCCTATCGACATAGATATCATGGCTACACGATCAGAATTAATTCCCAACATCATAGCTGCCTGTTCATCCTGAGCAATTGCTCTGAGTGAAAGTCCGGTTTTTGTGTGTCCGGTAAAAATCCAAAGTAAGGACAATAAAACGCTACCACCGATAATTATGATCAGGCGCTGATAATCAAGTAAAACACCTAAAAGCTGAACTTTACCTTCGATGAAGGGTTGTAGCTCATAAAATGGCCCAATAAAGCCTTTAAATCCACCTATACCTTGCATGCGCAACCCTTCCAGTATAACCATTCCTACAGAGAATGAAGCAATGATCTCAGATGTGGCTATTCCTCTTAAGCGTATTAATATAAATCGATAAATAATGAGACCAATTAATGCGGAGATACATAAAGACAGAAGAACGGAAAAAACATAATGCATCTTAAGATCATGTATGAAACTCCAGGTCATAAAACCTGCCAGTATATATATTGAGCCATGGGCAAAGTTAGGGATTCGGCTAACTCCATAAACCAGATTAAAACCAGTGGCTATCAATGCAAATACAATGCTATTCACTATTCCGTAGATTATTATATCCATAGCCCCAATCTTTATGGTTATTTGTGATGACTTTGAATTTTAATAGCTTCAACAATAATAATATTTCTCTACTCAAAGGTTATCAAATAAGTGGGGAAAAAGCAGCACTGGAAAAATGCCAGTGCCGCTCCGTTTGCCATGCGCCATAAAGTATGTATCCCTTTTGAATTACTTTAACCAAGGTGGCATTTTGATTTCACCGGTAGCAGCAGCATCTGGAAAAATCTGTACTCTTTTGGCATTTTGCCATTGTGCCCAACAGCCTAATAGGCTTTTATTCGGATCATAGCCATAGATTATCTGATGATTTTTATTAAAGCGAGCGGTCCCCTGAACAGTGGGAAGGTTGGTATTTTCAAGGGATTGGATTAAGGCGTCATCTTCGAGGGATCCTGCCCTTTCAACTGCGTCCTTGAGTATATAAAGAGACTCGTATGCGCTTGCCGCTTGGTGGCTACGCGGAACAGTGTCCCATCGTTTCGTAAAGGCCTGAAAGAACGTCATTGCCCTTGGTATAGCTTTGGTTGGAATGGTTCCTGTTTCCGTTAGGTTAACAATTGTATAAGCCCCCTTGCCCTTTGTTTTTTCCCAAAAGTCTGGGTCTTCAGCTGCGCCTATGAATCCTATAGGAAGGGCTGGTATTTCCATGTTTGCCCACTGCTTAAGCATAATGGATGTTTCTGGTGCGTAGGCCCACATGAAAAGAACCTGAGATCCTGAATCTTTGACCTCCTTCAATCCCACGGAATAGTCGGTACTCCCTATGGGGTGCTTGTCTTTACCAACAATTTTCCAGCCATCCTTTTGTGCCAATTTTTCAACAATGCTGCTGGCTTTGCGGCACATAAGGCTGTCGTCTATAGAAATATACATTTTGTTAAACCCGTAATCCCTTTTTATCTGATGGAGTAAATCTAGTGCTTCCTTAATATACCACTTGACATTGCCTGATACTTTAAAGGAATATCTATACTTTTTAGGATTTTGTGCGACTTTTCCTTCCCAGCTAGGGGTTAAACACCCGATTGATACAATATCCACGATTTTATATCTCGCATAGAGGTCCATTGCCGCGATACCACATTCAGACATAACTGGTCCCCCCACAATAACATCCGAGTCCTTTTGAAGGATAAGCTTTTCTATAGCCAAAAGGACAGAACTAGTGGGGACGCCAGGCTCCTCATCGCGGCTATCAATTATTTCGAGTTTTATAGGGCGCATAATCCCGTTTACATTGATCCCACCCGCTGCATTGATTTCTTCTGCAGCTAAGATCATACCGCGCTCACCACTTTGCCCATAGGCACTCGCTCTCGGTACGGGTGCTCCAACAATTATAGGTTTGTTCTTTTCTGCAGCGATAGCATTGACTCCACCAAAAGTACCTATCAATACTACTCCAATAATAAAAGTGAGGATGATACTAAAAGTTTTGTTAGTCATGATATCCTCCATATTAATATTATTAGGAAATACCTTTATACCTAGAGAATTTCTTGTATAGTAGAATTCTTTTGCCAATACTGAATTATTAGTTTTTTAAACCGATTAGACTATTACATTACCATTATTAGATATACTTAATAAAATTTAAGATTATTAAAAAATAGTGAATTTAGATAAAAAAATAATTTTTATTGATTTATTTTTTTGTCTGTAAGGATGTCATAGAAAGAAAAATCACATGTATATCATAATAAATATAGATATATATTGCAATTAAGCTTTCAAAAAATGCGATCTTTTTATTATTATTAGGTGTGTATTTTATTTATTTTATTAATTAAATCTAAATTCTGTTTTAGAATTTCAAAATTGCCTAATATCATTAAATAAATAAATTGTCAAGAAAAAAATAGTTAAAAAATAGTTAAAAATACGATTTTTTGAAATAGGGGGAAAGATATGATTGGACCAGAATATAATGCTGTCAACGGTATAGAATACAATAAAATAGCTACATATCTGCTCAATCAGCAATACATATAGGATTACTGTTGAGGGGCTGAGAAAGTATTTTCAATGCCAACGCATGAGATGTTGTAACAAATTCATTGATTTGAGGATAAACAAAGGCTCCCCCTTTCAAGGACGGAACTCTTTATTTTCTTAAGTTTATGTGCATGATGCACAGAATAAAGTTTGATTGTTTCTGATAAGTTATTTTAGATTCATTCATTATATCTCTGTTACAATAATAGCCTCGGTTTTGCAAATAGCCACGCATGTTCCGCACCCTAAACAATTTTGTGGTCTTAATGGCAGGGATTTACCTTTGCTAATCTCAAAAACATCCACAGGGCACAATTCTATACACTGGCCACATCCGTCACATTTATCCATATCTATCTTTATTAGATAGACAGTATATTCCTTTTTTATCCGTGCCATGCAATACCATTTTTGTCTTGACAAGAAATTTGTATACAGTATACAGATTAGAGTCAAGGAGTTATTTCTCACGTGAAATACACTTATACCTTCTCAGAACAAAAACCTCACCATTTACAACTATAGGAGAACATTAATGAATCAGGAAACAAAATTATACCCTTCATCCTTTAACCCTTTATTTACCAAACCAACCCGCTCTGTCCCAAAAGAAATAGCAATAATTGGCGCGGGCACTATTGGCCCGGACATTGGATATTACCTGAAAAGTGCCATGCCAGGCATCAAGCTCTATTTCGTAGATGTTGTGGAAGGGCCTCTTTCAATGGCGAAGAAGAGGATTTCTACTTACGTACAAAAGGCAGTCGATAGAAGAAAAATGAAAGAGGATCAGGCTCAAGCAATTTTGGATAATATTATCTATACAATGGACTACACCCAAATCACCAATTGTGATCTCGTTATCGAAGCCGCAACAGAAAATATCCCCTTAAAACAGAAAATCGTTGATAGCGTTGAAAATATAGTGGGTGAAGATACCATTATTACCTCAAACACCAGTTCCATTCCTGCTGATAGACTCTTTTTAAAAATGAAAAGGCCAGAAAGAACTACCATTACCCATTTCTTTGCACCTGCATGGCGAAGTCTTCCTGTCGAAGTAATTACCTGGGAAAGGGCAAATCAGGAGGTAATCGATTACCTATCCTGGGTTTTTGCTACTACTGGTAAAGCTCCCATCATTACGGATAATGCCATTTGCTTCATGTTAGACCGGATCTTTGATAATTGGTGCAATGAGGCAGCATATTTACTTGACCATGCCTCAGCAAGCCAGATTGATAGTGTAGTAGAGGAGTTTGTATTTGCAGGGCCCTTTTTTGTATTAAATATGGCAAATGGTAATCCTATCATCATCGAAACAAATACTCTTCAGATGGAAGAGGGAGCTCATTATAGGCCAGCCACTATCTTAGGCTCAGTTGACAAGTGGCTTACTCATCGCCCTGGCACCAAACTGGATGTGCCTGAGGATATAAGAAATACCATCAGGGACAGGATGTTAGGCATTCTCTTTTCCCAGTCATTTGATATCGTTGACAGGGGAATTGGGACTATGACAGACCTTAACTTTGGTTGTCAGATTGCCTTGGGATTCAAAAAAGGGCCATTGGATATCATGCGAGATATTGGAGAGGCCGAGGTGAGTAGAATTATGAAACGATTTGAGGATAAAAGACCAGACTTTCCTCAGGCAAAAAAATCCTTTTCCACCTACCAGGATTTCAACCGTTATCTTCTCGTAGATGAGATGGAGGGTGTCAAGATTATCACAATAAGGCGCCCTCAGGCGATGAATGCCATCAGCGATGAAATAAATAATGAGATCCTGAAGGTTTTAAAAGAAAACATAGATGACCCTGCTGTCACAGGATTTGTTATTACAGGATATGGAAATGCCGCCTTTTCAGCAGGAGCGGATATAGGGAAGTTTCCGGCAACTCTTGGAAACAAGGACGCTGCAGCGCAATATGCGAAGGACTGTGCTGATGTGCAGCTATTCATGGATAAAATGGAGAAACCAATTGTAGCAGCCATAAACGGCATGGCCCTTGGTGGAGGATTAGAGATAGCAATTCGCTGTCACAGCATGGTGTCTACAAGAAATGCCTTTTTTCAGTTTCCAGAGATAACCCTCGGCATATTACCTGGTATCGGGGGGTGTATCGTTCCATATAGAAAATGGCCTCAAGGCGCGCACATTTTTAACGAAATGCTCTGTCTGGCCAGACGTTTGACCGTGAAAGAAGCTCTTGATATCGGAATGGTTGCTTCGATATCTGACAATTATTCCGACATGATAAAAGAGGCCGTAAAAGAGGTTCACAATATTTCAGGAAACATTACAAGAATATCTGAGGGAACGGTAGATATTCCTGAAATGAGCATTCCTGACTCTCCCATGGCAGGTAAATTACCGCTCAGTAAAGAGGCCATTTCTATAATAGTTAAGACGGTTAAAGCAGGTGTTGCGGCTGATTCTTTGAGGGAAGCTCTTGAAATTGGATATCAAGGATCTGCTGAGATTGCCTGCACCGATGCAGCAAAGGAAGGCATCTCTGCCTTTCTGGAAAAGAGAAAACCCGAATTCAAAAAATAATTAAATTAATTAGGACGCAGATTTTCTCCGATACTCGCAGATAACTATTTTAAAATATTTATGCGTCTTAGGCGCATTAAAAATCTTGATAATCTGCGTTCATCTGCGGCCAAAATGGAATCTTCTGCTATGAACATAGTAACACTCATAAAACAAGTGCCCGATACAACAGAGATAAAGATTGATCCAAAGACCGGTAGTCTTATCAGAGAAGGGGTAGAAAGCATTATCAATCCTGATGATAGGCATGCAATCGAGTTAGCAATTACCTTAAAAAAAGACTATGGGGGGGAAACTACTGCCATCTCAATGGGCCCTGCCCAGGCCATAGATGCCTTATCAGAGGCAATGGGAATGGGGATAGATGAAGGGATATTACTTACCGATATAAATTTTGGAGGGGCGGATACATGGGCAACCTCCTTTACCCTTGGAACAGCGATAAGGAAGTTAAAATGGTACGATTTGATTATCTGTGGAAGACAGGCCATTGATGGAGATACAGCTCAGATTGGTCCACAGTTAGCAGAATTTTTAGGCCTGCCCCAGCTTACTTATGTCAAAAAGATAGAAGAGGTGAGTGAAAAGAAGATAATCGTGCACAGGGCGGTAGACGATGGCTATGAAAGAATTGAATCTCCTCTTCCTGCACTGATTACTGTTATAGGGGAAATGAACACCCCCAGATATCCAAAGATTGACCTCTTAATCAACGCCTGTAAAGACAAGGCAAAAATAAAAATCTGGGATGCGGCAGATTTAGGCGTAACTGTCCAAGAGATAGGCTTGGGTGGCTCACTGACAAAGGTTTTAAAGACGTTTTCCCCAAAAACCAAAAGAGAGGGCGAGATTATAAAAGGAGATAGCAAAGAAATAATTAATCAACTCATTGACAGGCTTCACGAAAAGCATTTTATCTAATAAAGATGTAACTATTCAGCCACCAAGCCACAAAGACCCAAAGAAGAGATAAATATTATTGAATAACGTAGTTTTTTCATTAATTTTAATCCCGATTTATCGGGATTAAAAAGGCTATAATAAAGAATAACTCTATAGTCTTGGTGTCTTTGTGTCTTTGTGGCAAGATATTTGAGTAGAAATAAACGCACTGGAGCCATTTGTATATTCTAATATTCCAACACTCCAATATTCCATAAAATGTAGCGGGAGTTTTCATGGCTATCGTAATTAATCATGATCTGTGTAATGGATGTAAAAAATGTGTAAAGATCTGTCCATATGAAGGGGTAGAGGTAAAAGACGGAAAGGCATATTTAAATAATAGATGTACAGCCTGTGGTGCATGCATAGATGCCTGTAAGGTAGAGGCAATAAGCTCGGATATCAAAGAGAGGGAGATACCAGATTTCAGTGACTTTAAAGGTGTATGGGTATTCGCTGAACAAAGGGATGGAGCTATCAGCAGAGTCACCTTTGAATTATTGGGGCTTGGTCAATCCCTTGCTCAACAACTTAATCAAGAGCTATCAGCTGTGCTTTTGGGCTATAAGGTCGACCATGTAACTGAAGGGTTAAACGTATTTGGCGCCCGCAACATCTATCTCGCTCAACATAAACTACTTGCCCAGTATCAGACAAACCCCTATGCAAAGATTATCTCTGAAATAGTCTTAGAGCACAAACCCAATATCTTTCTGATTGGTGCAACAGCAATTGGACGCGATCTTGCACCACGAGTCTCAATGAGGCTTAATCTTGGGCTGACCGCAGACTGCACAGAATTGACCATAGATCCGGATGATGGCTCTCTCCTGCAAACAAGACCTGCATTTGGTGGAAATGTTATGGCAACGATACAAACACCGTATACCAGACCCCAAATGGCAACGGTGAGACCAGGTGTTATGGAAGCCATAAGGGAAAATTGTTCACAAAAAAAACCTACGATAATCAAGAAAGGTGTCACATTATTGGATGCCGATTCCCTCACCAAGGTATTGGAGATGGTCAGGGAAAAGAAAAGGGGAATCAACCTGTGCGATGCCAAGGTGATTATTGCCGGTGGAAGAGGTGTGGGCTCAGAAAAGGGAATGCAATCTCTTTTTTCCCTTGCAGAGGTTCTAGGCGGCGAAGTGGCTGGGACACGAATGGTCATTGAAGAAGGATGGCTGCCGGCAGAAAGACAGGTGGGACAAACAGGCCAGACAGTCAGGCCAGAGCTCTATATTGCATGTGGTATATCTGGTGCTATCCAACATAGGGCCGGCATGCTTGGCTCACGGTATATTATTGCTATTAATACAGATAAAAGAGCCCCTATCTTTGAGGTGGCTGATTGGGGTATCGTTGGCAACCTTCACGAAGTTGTTCCAAAACTGGGCGAAGCAATGAAGGAGAGAAGGACGAGACAGGGGGCATGATGGTACGTTCAGACATAGAAAAGCTTTTACAAAAGATTATAGCTAAATTTGTGGACGAGGAAGTAATTCCTGTTGCCAGGGAACATGATGAAAGCGGTGAGTTTCCATATGACCTATTCAAAAAGATTGCCGATATGAATATTCTGGGGATACGATATCCCAAAAAAGTTGGTGGTTCAGGAGGGAACACAACACTTTATTGTATCACTGTTGAGGAATTGGCACGAGGTCTGCTGAGTTTGGGTGCCACCACAGCCATGCAATGTCTTATGGCTACAGATGGGCTCTTTCGCTATGGGACAACGGAAATGCATGAAAAATATCTGCGCCCTGCTATACGAGGTGAAAAAATCGGAGCCTTTCAACTTACAGAGCCAGAGGCTGGTTCGGACCTTAAGAATGTCAGAACCCTGGCTACAAAGACTCAAGATGGATGGATGATTAATGGAATGAAGACATGGTCTACAAGCGGTCCAATAGGTCATTTCCATACTGTGCTTACCCAGACTGATCCAGATAAAGGATTAAAAGGGCTCATGTTTGTCTTTATTCCAAGCGACACACCTGGTTTTTCTCACAGCAAAAAATTCGATATGCTGGGTACCAGAACTACTCAGATGTCAGAAATCTATTTCAACAATTGCCATGTTCCTCCTGAATACATGTTAGGAGAACTGGGGAGAGGGCTTGATGTTCTATTAACTATCTTATCAGAAATCAGGATCATGACTGCCTGTCTGGCCCTTGGGCTACACCGGGCTGCAATGGATGATTCTATCAGATACTGCAAAGAGAGGGTACAATTCGGTAGACCCATAGGAACATACCAGCTCATCCAGGCAAAAATAGCTAATATGGCAGTCAACTTAGAAGCCGGTCACCTCATGTCTTACAAGGTCACCCATCTCATTGACAAAAACATTCCCTGCCTTAATGAGGCCTCTATGGCCAAATATTTTGCAACTGAATCTGCATGCTCTGCTGCAGATGAGGCCACAAGGATTTTCGGCGCCTATGGGTATTCAATGGAATATAATGTGCAGAGATACTACAGGGATAATCGCTTCCTGCTTTATGGTGGAGGGACTCACGAGGTACTGCAAACCACTATTGCCAGACAGTACCTTCGGTAAATGAAATGCCTAAAGTACTTAAAGCCCGCCCTAGCGTGACGAGCTTAAATCAGACTGTTAAGTCTATGGTGTGATAGGTACTTTGATAAGCGTATTAAGATTATAGGCCAGGTCTGGGCCAGGGTTATAAGTGCCTAAAGTTATGGAAAAACAGGAAATATATTCAAAGAGAGTGGATCCCTTTCCAATAAGGAGCCTAAAAAGAGAAAACCTCAGCAACCAAGTCTTTGAACAGATTAAAGAAATGATTGTGAGGGGTGAAATTCCTGCTGGAAAACGTATGATAGAAAGCGAGATAGCTGAATCAATGGGTATCAGCAGGACACCTGTGAGGGAAGCGGTACATAAACTTGAAGCTGAGGGTCTCCTTAATCCCCTTCCAAAGGGAGGATATGTGGTAAGGGGGCTGGATATATCTGATATTGAAGAAACATTTGAAATAAGGAGTATCCTGGAGAGTTTTGCCTCATACCTTGCTGCTCAAAGACATAGTAACAAAGAGATAGTACCTCTGGAAGAAAAAATTGAGGAGTTTCAAAGATATCTGGACAAACACGATTTAAAGGAACTGGCGAGGATAAATACTGAATTTCATGAACTCCTCTATGCCTTGAGCAGAAGCCCGAGATTGGTGAAGATGATACATAACTTAAGAGATGAGATCTATTTTTTAAGAAAAATTATATTACACTCCGCAGACATGGCCCATTTATCAAACAAGGATCATAGAGAGATAATAAAGGCCATAAAAAAAAGAGAGGCCATAAAGGTGGAAAGGCTCGTGAGAGATCACATCTTGCGCGGTAAAGAATTTGTTATCAATGAAATTAGAAAAGGCAATACATACGTTAATTAAGAGTGATTTTAAGTGTAAAAAAAGCAAGAGGAGAGCATATAATGTCTACCAAAAAAATCAGGATCCTTGTTGCAAAACCTGGCCTTGACGGTCATGACAGAGGTGCAAAGGTTATTGCCCATGCCCTGAAAGATGCCGGGATGGAAGTCATCTATACGGGGCTGCATCAAACTGTTCCCTCTATCGTTAAGACAGCTATTGAAGAAAGTGTGGACATTATAGGCCTTTCCATCATGTCCGGAGCCCATATTCCCATCTCTAAGAAGATAATGGATTTGATTAAAAAAGAAAATGTAGATAATGTGATTGTTGTCGTTGGTGGAGTAATACCAGCCAAGGATATTCCTATCCTCAAAAACATCGGGGTTACAGGGGTTTTTCCTGGAGGAACACCCTTTAAAGAATCTATAAAATTTATCAAAGAACACGTGCGCAATTAGAGGTTTATTGAGTTTATTGTGTATATTGAGTTTGTTGAGTTCATGTTAAAGGAGATTTAATAGAGGGATTTATTTCATGGATAAGACATTAAAAAACTCAAGTAACCCAACAAACACTAGAAACAGGAGTAACTAGAGATGGGAGTAGCCAAATATATAAAAGATGAAAAAGACAGGGTTAAGGATGTAATGCTTCAATCCGGAATCCATATAAAACCTCTCTATACAGGGGATGATTTAACAGATATTGGATTTGACTATACAAAAGATCTTGGCAACCCGGGGGAGTATCCCTTTACACGAGGAATACATCAATTGGGCTTCAGGAGTAGGGCATGGACCACACGCCAATACTCCGGCTTTGGCACCCCAAAAGAGACGAATGAGCGCTGGAAGCTTTTAATATCTCAAGGCCAAACTGGACTTAATGTAGCATTCGATCTGCCCACCCAGATGGGATACGACTCCGATGACCCTATGGCCGAGGGAGAGGTTGGTCGAGTCGGGATGGCAGTGGATTCTCTAAGAGATTTTGAAATTGCCTTTAAGAACATTGCCTTGGACAAAATTGGCTCTGGCCTTACCATTAATGCTGTTGCCTCAATCATGGTTGCCATGTATCAAGCCGCAGCAGAGGTGTATGGATTCTCTAAACAACAGATAAGTGCCACCCCACAGAACGACATATTAAAGGAGATAGTCGGCAGGGGGGCATGGATCTTTCCGGTAGAGCCGGCTGTTGGCCTGATTGGTGATGTTATT
>JGI10211J34971_10001669_pt1 | contig 18228 bp, 14 predicted proteins | sample Etolagsediment_FD_34971 | JGI IMG/M metagenome (IMG submission 34971) | reverse complement strand
GGAGTTAAAAAATTAGCGGCGGGAGAATACCTTGTTTATGAAAATGAAAAAGCACAGCTCAAACGCTACTATGATATTTTACAAATGCCAGCCAACATCATAAGTAACAAAGACGAAGCCATAGTAAAACTAGAGTCTCTTTTAGAAGAGTCAATGAGTCTGCGTTTAAATGCGGAAGTTCCAACAGCTGCCCTACTCTCAGGCGGAATAGATAGTGCAACCATAAACTACTATGCGAAGAAACAAAACCTTAACATGCCAACTTATACTCTTGGTTATGAAGAGTTTGCAAAGTATGACGAAAGAGTAAACGCCGCTTCGACTGCTGCATTTTTGGGAGTTGAGAACAGAGCTGTAGAGATAAATCAAGAGAGCTTTATAAACGCAAGTGAAAAAGTCTTTGAGACAATGGATGAGCCGCTAAACGACCCTGCCGCTATTCCTTTGTATCTACTCTTTGAGCAAATAAAAAAAGACGGTTACAAGGTTGTGATGAGCGGAGAGGGAAGTGATGAGCTGTTTTTGGGTTATAGACAGTATTTTGAGTATCTAGACATTGAAGCCACTTCAAGTTTGGCACACAAAAACTGGCTCAAGAAGTACTTCCGAGCAAACTTCTCTATGAACCGCGAATGGGAGTGGTACAAACGAGTCTTTGATGATACTCTTCTTTTTCGTACCTCAGGAGATAAGTTTACCGACCTACAGAAAAACACTCTTATGCGACGAAATGTCAAAGACAACGAATCACTCAAATATCTAAAATCATACAGAGACAGATTTGAAGCTTCTTCTCACTCAGACGAGTCCATGTGGTACAGCTACATAGACCTAAATCTCTTTCAAGCAGAGCACTTTTTGGCAAAGCTAGACCGTGTAAGTATGGCACACTCCATAGAGTCTCGCACACCTTTTTTAGACCACAAACTCGTTGAGGCTGTTTTCTCACTTGCGCCAAAACTAAGATACGAAGATGGAGTTACAAAGTCGCTTCTCAAAGAGATAATGAAACCCAAACTAAACGCCACCATACTTACAAGAAAGAAAAAAGGCTTTGCAAATCCCTACATGGAGTACCTCGTAAACTCAAAAAAAATAGAGCTTATAAAAGAGGTAAATGCCCAGACTGGGATGTTTAAAGAAGAGAAACTCGATGAGTACATAAACACAGCTTCAAAAGGGAGTTTTAAACAGCACATCTGGGGGCTTTATGTCCTCTCACACTGGATAAAAAGAGAGTTACTCTAATGCAAAGACTCCAAGAGAGACACTTCACTTACCTTATGATACTTGCTATGCTTTTTTGGGGTGGTGGCTGGACTGCACTGAAAATATTAACCTATACTCTGCCTATGGATGTTATCATCTTTTGGCGTTTTTTTATTATGAGTCTGGCGTTTGTACCTCTGCTTTTTTACTTCAAGATTCCTTTTACTTTCTCTAAACACTCGCTCAAGTACATAGCGGGGAGTTCTGTTTTAAACATGGCGTTTATGGTCTCTTCATTTTTAGGAATAAAGTACGGTCTTGCAGGTGCGGGGAGTGTTATCATCACAAGTTTTTCTCCTGTGATGACTTTTTTACTTGTTGCAATTATCTTTAGAAAAAGACTTTTAAATCTCCAATATTTTGGGCTTTTTCTTGGGCTTGTTGGAGGCTATGTTTTACTCCAGCTTAGTGATTTGTCTCTTTTTTTCAATGGCTCAAATGTTTACTTTTTACTCTGTGCTATCATCTGGGCGGGAGTTACCATACTCTCACAGCATGCACAAAAGCATATCCATCCCATCCATTATAGCTTCGTTATCTCTTTGATAGCAACTCTTTGTAGTTTTATCTATGCCTATGACTCAGAGCTTTTAGTGGTGTTTGATCAAGGAGTGGAGTTTTGGAGTGCTATGATTTATCTTGGCGTACTAGGTCAAACGGTTGCCACGACAATATTTTTCGTAGCAAGTGGAAAACTTGGAAGTGAAAAGACCAGTTCATTTATGTTCTTAGTTCCTCTCTTTGCTCTGTTTTTTGCTTGGCTCATTCTTGATGAGGCGATGCAAGTTCACATCATTGTTGGTGGAGCTTTAAGTATGCTCGCTGTTTATTTTATTAACAGAAGATGAATAATTTTACTATTATTGCTCAGAACTAGCTAAAATAATGCAATTTTTAGGGATGTAAATACTCATAAATCAAAGGGAAGACATGCAAGACATCGAGATACAAAAGATAAAAGATATAGCACTCAAAGCAGCAGATGCAGTGATGAAAATCTATGAAAAAGATTTTTCAGTTGAGTACAAAGATGATAACTCTCCACTCACTGAGGCAGATATAAAAGCAAATGAGATTATCTGCAATGCCTTAGTCAACCTCTACCCAAACATTCCCATCCTCTCTGAGGAGAACGAGCTTGTCGAATATGCACACAGAGAGTCTTGGAAGTACTTCTGGTGCATAGATCCAATAGATGGGACAAAAGAGTTCGTCAAAAAAAATGGTGAATTTACTATCAACATCGCACTTATACATAACAATGTCCCCGTTCTTGGTGTTGTTTATGCTCCTGTAGTAAAAGCAATGTACTGGGCAAAAAAAGGAGAGGGTGCATTTTTGAATGCAGAGAGACTCCCGCTCAAAACAAATAAAAATCCAAAAGAGAAACTCTATGTAGTAGCTTCAAAATCTCATTTTTCTGGACGAACACAAGAGTTTATAGACTCACTTGATGCAAAAGAGATAGAGCAAATCTCAAAAGGAAGCTCTTTGAAGCTCTGTATGGTTGCCGATGGGAGTGCAGATATCTACCCAAGATTAGCACCGACTATGGAGTGGGATACAGCCGCAGCAGATGCTATAGTGAGAGAGAGCGGAAAAATGTGTTATGAGTTTGAGTCTCAAACGCCACTACAATACAACAAGCAAAACTTGTTAAACCCTTGGTTTATAGTTAAGTAGAGGATTAGTTACTCTCTTTTGCCTTGCGTTTGAGTTTCATTCTGCGTTTAGCAAGTTCACGCATATCTTCTGTTGTATCACTCTCATCCATGATTTCAACTCCTAAAATCGTCTCTACACAATCTTCTAAAGTGATGATTCCCTCAGTTTGACCATAGTTGTCTACCACTAAGAACATATGGTCTTTTTTGCCTATAAGCAGGTCAAGAGCCTTACTTACAGGAATCTTTTCATTTATGGAGAAAATCTCTTTTTTTATAGAATCGAGTGTAACGCTGTCGTCAATTAGGGCCTGTTTAAATATCTTTTTTGTAAGTACTATACCTGTGACATCTTCTATACTATTTTTATAGATAGGAATTCGAGAAAATTTGAAAATCGCTGCCTTGGTCTCAATGACCTCTTTAATTGTCATCGTCTCATCGATAGCAAAAACAACACTTCTTGGTGTTAAAATCTCTCCTACTTTTATGTTGTTGAGATTTAAGATGTTCTCTATAAAGTCAGACTCTTTCTCGTCTATCACACCCTCATCTTCACTCTGAAGCATACTCTCTAAGAGTTCTTCTTTTGTAAGAGAGTGTGCATCTGCTTTTCCGTTTCGTATCTTGTTTGTAACCGCAAGTGTGGTAAGAATGACCGGATAAGTAAGCCACACAAAAAGTCTTATGAACTGTGCAGAGATGGGCGCTAAGTTTTTCCAATAAAGTGCACCAATAGTCTTAGGGATTATCTCACTTAAAAAAAGAATCGCAAAAGTCAAAATAACAGAAACTGCCACAACTGCATCATTTCCAAAAACATGTGCTGCTTGTGCACCAACAGCTGCTGCACCAAGTGTGTTTGCTATGGTGTTAAGTATCAAAATTCCTGCTAAAGATTTGTTGATATTTTCTTTTTGAGTGCGAAGAAGTTGTCCGACATTTGGACGTTCTCTCTCAAGAACGGCAACATAAGACATATTTATAGAGAGTAGAACAGATTCTAAAACTGAACAGAGAAACGAGACTCCAACAGAGAGAACAAAAAATATAATAAGTAAATCCAAGTTTTACATTTTCCTTAATTTTGTTTACAAAAGTATATAGGTCGCTAAACCTAAAAAGCTAAAAAACCCAANAACATCCGTTACAGTTGTCAAAATAACTGTACTTCCAATCGCTGGATCNATATCCATCTTTTTTAAAAAAAGAGGAATANTTGCGCCAAAGAATCCGGCAACAAAGAGGTTTATTATCATACTCATAGCAATAACAATACCTAACATCCCTTTGTCAAACCAAAGAGAGGCAATAATTCCCATGATTATAGCAAATAATAAGCCATTAAGAAGAGCGATGATAATCTCTTTTTTTATAATACGCATCGCATCGCCTTGTGAAATATCTCCAAGAGCAAGTTGACGCACTACAACTGTAAGTGATTGTGTCCCTGCGTTTCCACCCATAGAAGCGACTATAGGCATCAAAACAGCAAGAGCGACCATACTCTCTAGCGTTGTTGCAAACATACTTATAACGAGTGAAGCAGCTATGGCTGTAAAGAGATTAAAAGAGAGCCAAACTGCGCGTTTTTTCCCTGCAGGAAGTATCTCTTCATCCTCTTCAGCTTCATCATCAACACCAGCGAGGTTATACATCTGCTCCGTTGCATGCTCATTGATAATGTCATAAATATCATCCGAAGTGATACGACCAAGTAAAACACCGTATGCATTTACAATAGCTAGAACATTGAGATCATAATGTTCAAAGAGATGCACAACCTCTTTTATATCTTCGGTATCCACCGCTTTAATTGGTTCAAAACTCTCACCACTTGCATCAATATTTTGCATAACAGTTTTACTAAAGTCAAAAATAAGCAAATCATCTAAACCAACCGCATATCTGAGCTTTTTATCTTCATCTGTTATGAAAAGGTTTTGAACATTTTCAACCTCATTCTCTTTTCTAAGACGAGCAAAACGTTTGATGACATCTTGAACAATCTCATCTTTAAACGCCGTAAAGAGTTCAAGCTGCATATAAGAACCAGCTTCATCATCTTTATATGTTTGAAGCTTTATAATCTCCTCTTTATCATCTTCGTGGAGATTTTCAAAGACCTCTATAGCCATTGACTCATCAAGTTCGCCAAGCTCTTGCAAGAACTCTACTTGATCATCAGACTCTAGCTCTGTAACTGCATGTGAGAGATCTTCAACACTAAAACTTCCCACGACATCATCAAAATATCTATCAGGCAAAGAGAGTGCTATATCCCCAATAAACTTCTTTGGAACAAGCTTTATAGCATTAGAGAACTCTTCATCGCTACAAGTTTTTAAAATCTTAGCAATATCACTAGGGTGCATCTCCCCTATATCGTGAGCACTGAGATAATCTTCAAGTTGTTTCATGGTGCTAATTATATCAGATTATAAATGCGCAAGAAGATACTCTCTGCACTCTTTAGCATTTAAAGGTTTTGAGTAATAATATCCTTGAATTTTATAGCACCCTTCTTTTTGAAGAAATTCTTTTTGCTCATATGTTTCAACACCCTCTGCAATAAGATCTAGTTTTAAATTTTCTGCTAGTGCAATAATAGTCTTAATAATTGCAACATCATTCTCGTCCCTAGGAATATCTTGGATAAAACTACGGTCTATTTTTAATGTGTCAACTGGTAAATTTTTAAGATATGCAAGAGAAGAGTAGCCTGTTCCAAAATCATCTAAAGAGACATGAACCCCTAGCTTTTTGATATAATCAAGAACCTCTACAGCATTTGCTTGGTTTTGCATAATCTGACTCTCTGTTACTTCTAATTCTAAATATTTCGTCTCAAAATCAATGCTACTAATTGCTCTTTTAAAACTTTCAACACAGCTAAAATCCTCAAGCTGTTTACTTGAAATATTTAAAGAAAGTCTTCCAGTCTTAATTCCATCTTTGTGCCACTCTTTCACCTGCTTCAATGTTGCATAAAGCATGATTGTATCTATCTCGACAATAAGTCCAAGTTCTTGAGCATAAGGTATAAACTCCAATGGAGGTACCATCCCTCTTTGGGGATGGTTCCAGCGTACAAGTGCCTCTAAGCCAACAACTTTTCCTGATCTCGAATCTATTTTTGGCTGATAATAGGGTTCAAATTGCATAAGTCGTATAGCTTCACGAAGAGAGTTTTGTAGAGCTAGTCTTCCCATAGTTAACTCTGTCATACTGAAATCATAAAACTGATACCCATTTTTTCCTTCTTCTTTTACTTTATACATAGCAGTATCTGCATACTTTAGTAATGCCTCAGGACTCTCTCCATCTCGAGGGTAAAGACTTAGTCCTATACTAAATGTTACGAAAAGCTCTATATTATCAATCTTAATTACTTTTTGAATCTCATATATAATCTTTTTAGCGATTTTTGCAAGTGCAAGTTCTGAAGTGTTGTGCACAATAATCGTAAACTCATCCCCTCCAAGCCTAGCAACTATGTCACCTTCTCTGATAACTGCACTTAATCTCTGTGTTATTTTTTGTAAAAGCAAATCTCCAACATCATGCCCATAACTATCATTTATCTCTTTGAACCTATCCAAATCCAAAAAAAGTACTCCAAGCTCTTGCTCATTCTCTTTTGCTTGCATAATCGCCTCTTGAAGTCTCTTTTCAAAGTGCAATCTATTTGGCANACTCGTTAAAGAGTCATAATGTGCAAGATGACTCATNTGCTCGCTCTGCTTTTTTAACTTCTCTGTTTTTGCNACTACATCATCTTCTAGCTCTCTACGTTTTTTCAGAATAAAGTTTTTATAGTTAAGCATATAAAGATAAAGTAAAAAACCAGTTATAACAACAAAGACAAGTACTAAACCAAGTCCAATCCTCTCTTTAGAGTCTTCTATGCTTGTTATGTCAATATCTTCTAAAGCTATAGACATAATAAAGTAGCCCATATCTTCGCCATCCTGTGTGCTTATCTTATGGAATGAAAATAGTTGCTGACTCTCTTCATCAAAAATATAATCTTCAATATTTAAAAAATATTCTACTCCATTTTTTAAGACACTCTGCATAACTCTTTTGGATCCGCTGAAGGAGCTAATGTAATAATCTTCAATAAATTTATTGCTTAGTGTATTTGTTAACTGTTTTTTATATTTTTTATCTATGAGAACAAGTGTTTCATACTTATATTCTTTTAGTTCTCTAACAATAGAGTTGAAACTTGCTATTGTCTCAACTATCCCCAAAAACTCTCCATTGCTATAGACGGGCACCATACTTTTAAAAGTCATATCAAATTTACCAATACTAACCATAGAGACCATTTGTGGCTCTAATAGTACATTTGCAATTTCAGGACGAACTTCAACAATTGAATCACCTCTTTTACTTGTCCAACTTCTATAAACACTAACTCCCTCACTATCTACAAGATGAAACCATATATTTTTAAGTGAAGTATTTTCTTTTAAAAGTGAAATATATTCATTAAAATCAAAATCACCTATTTCTTGTGTAAGAAATACATTCTTTATATTTTGATTTTGCCCAAGCGATATATCTATAAGTAGCACGGATTCTCGCTTCTCTTCTATAAGAACTTCTAGCTCTTTTTTCATTGTCTGCGAGACCTCTTTATACTTACTATTATAAAGTTCTTCAAGACTTTTAACGAAGTATGTATAGCTAAGGCCGAGATAGAGCAGTAAAAATATCAATCCAATCCATATAACTTTATAATTTATTCTCATTTTAGTCCTATATTATTTTAGCAGTATTTGTCAACTGAGTACTAAATATCTTTACGCTCACCTTAAAAATTCAATAGCGGCAACACCATAAGTTACTGTAATTTTTAAAAGCACAATTTAAGTCCACTCGATAATAGTTTTTAAATTTATACGATAATCCTATTGTAAATGTTTGAAAGACTCTGTATAAACTTTTGTTATTAGTCATTCTATCATATCTTCCCAGTTTATTATAGTAATTTATAGCTTAATATGTTTGATATATCTCAACTCCAGTATCTCTGTAAGCTCAAATTCCTGCTGTTGGCAAAGGAATTGGAGATGAAATAAAACACTAGAGCATTTGCTTATTTGAAATATTTGTGAAGTTAATAAAAGGTGAAAGATACCTCGAAATTATTCCGACTACTATCCTCAATCTTACCCATTTACATAAACATGTATTTGCATTGTGTTTATTAAAAAAACTTTTACTATATCTCTTATTATATTTGTTTTTATTATATCATATAAAGTTTAGAAATGATTATGATGGATTCTGTGTATGAAGTGAAAGGATTAAATGCTATTGAAAATCACATAATAAGTTTGAGTTAAATTGCAGATTAAAGCAGGCTAAAAATATAACCCTCTTTTATTTCTTGTAACTTATATCTATAGTAACCATCCAGCTCAATTACAAGTCTGTAGTAGCCATCATGGTTTCCAACTCTAAACTCTTTTACTAAAGATTTTTTTTGCATCTTTTTAGCATATGAACGAATCTGTATCTCTCTCTTAAAATCACAAACTATTCTGTGAGGCTTTACAAGTAAAAAGTTGCGTATCATTTGATCTTTAGTGATAACTTTTAAGGCTCTTTTTTTTGAATAGAGCTGTATAAAGTCCAATGAAGCGATTTTTTTAAAATGNTCCTCTTTAATGATAGACTTTTTAGCTTTCGTTTGTTCATTTAGGTTTGCATTATANCTTTGTGAGANAAAAATTGGTAAGTGCCAATCTANAGAGTTGTTNAGTGTAACACTTCTTGTTTCTAAAGACCCATCCAGGTTTTTATATGTCACACTAAAACTCTCNATGGCTCTNGCTGTAGATGGTAGAGTAAGTGTAGCACGTTTGAGTGGCTCTTGGAGTTGGGTAATATTTGAACTAACTGGCATGTCAGTTTCACCCTCAGCAGGAAAAAAAGGGTTGTCTCTAGCATCAAGTAAAACAAAGAGTAAGGAAATTATACTAAGAAGTTTTATCATTAAAATGCCTACTGTTTTTATGAGTATTATATCAGATTTAAAAAATTATTGTGCAGAAATCTCTTTAAGCTCAAAATACTCACGCTGAAGCTGTGCATTTTCGCTTTTAAGTCTTACGACTTCATTTGTAAGATAGTTTTCATACTCTTGTAGTCCAAAAAGGACCTCGAGTGAGGATGTNCCATAGAGCAGAACTCCAAGGTATACACCTAGGAGTATGACAGATATAAANAGAAGAAGAAATTTTCCTAAAGAGAGACCGAGGTACTTTTGGGTNATACTCTGCGTGACATCAATCTCTTCATAAAGTTCTTCTTGGTTCATAAAATAGTTATCTAGTTAAAAAGTTCAGAACCTAAGTACTCACCATATACTACTTCATTTTCTATCTCTAGTAGGCGGTTATACTTAGCAGTTCTCTCACCACGTGCTGTAGAACCTGTTTTGATTTGTCCACAGTTCAGTGCAACAGCAAAATCAGCAATAAATGCATCTTCACTCTCACCTGAACGGTGACTCATTACAGTCGTATAACCATTTCTTTGTGCTAAACGCACAGTAAGCATAGTCTCAGATACTGTTCCAATTTGGTTTGGTTTGATAAGGATAGAGTTAGCGATTTCTTTTTTGATACCCTCGTTTAAAATACTTACATTTGTAACAAAGAGATCATCCCCTACGAGTTGTACTCTATCTGCAAGTTTTTGTGTAAGGATTTTCCATCCATCCCAATCATCTTCACTTAAGCCATCTTCAATAGAAACAATAGGATATTTAGCACATAGGTCAACATAGTAATCAGCCAGCTCTTCACTTGTTACGGTACGATTTTCAGACTCAAGTCTGTAACCACCCTCACATACTAACTCAGAAGCAGCAACATCTAAGGCTATTGCGATTTGTTCACCTGCTTTATACCCAGCTTTTTCTATAGCTTCCATTATTACCTGAATAGGCTCTTCATTTGAAGACAAATCAGGTGCAAAACCACCCTCATCACCTAAAGCAGTGTTATGTTTTTTAGCTTTTAAAATAGCTTTTAAGTTGTGATAAACTTCAGCAGATGCACGAAGCCCCTCTGCAAAATCTTCAAAACCGACAGGCATAATCATATACTCTTGAAAATCCACTGAGTTATCTGCATGTGAACCACCATTAATGATGTTTAACATAGGTGTAGGAACAACCATAGCGTTTGCACCACCAAGATAACGATAGAGTGGCATACCTAGAGATTTTGCTGCAGCACGAGCAACTGCCATAGAAACACCAAGAACAGCATTAGCTCCTAACTTTCCATAGTTTTGTGTACCATCTATCTCTTTCATAGTTGCATCTATGATTGCTTGATTAAAAGGAGAGAGTCCAACAAGAGCATCAGAGATTTCATTGTTTACATGTCCGACTGCTTTTAAAACACCCTTGCCCATATAACGATCATCACCATCACGAAGCTCTAAAGCTTCGCGTTTTCCTGTACTTGCACCTGATGGAACTATAGCACTCTCAACTGTACCATCACTCAACTCTACCGTAGCTTTTACTGTTGGATTTCCGCGTGAATCCATTACTTCAATTGCACTTACACTATCTATAAACATCAATCTGCCTTTTGTCTTTTTGTATACCAACTCCAAAGATGGTACCTAATATTATGACACCGATTTTATCTAAAAGAAGTTAAATACTAGGTTATACAGAGCAAATTACTCTGTATCAGCTTCTTCAATCTCCACACTATCCATAATCATAACATCACTCATTCCCATAGCCGCTTTTATCTTCTCTTCTATCTCTCGTGCTAACTCAGGTTCATCTTTAAACTTTTGTTTAACATTTTCACGGCCCTGTCCAAGTTTTGCATCTTCGTATGCGAACCAAGCACCTGCCTTGTCTACAATATCTAGTTTCACACCATAATCTACAAGCTCACCCTCTTTAGAGATACCCTCTCCAAACATGATGTCAAACTCTGCTTGACGAAATGGAGGAGCGACTTTGTTTTTGATTACCTTCGCTTTTACACGATTACCAATGTTGTTTTCACCCTGCTTTAAAGATGCGATACGACGTACATCTATACGAACCGAAGCATAAAATTTTAAGGCATTTCCACCTGTTGTAGTCTCAGGTGAACCATAACCCATCATTCCAATTTTCATACGGATTTGATTTATAAAAATAACAGTACAGTTCATCTTTGAGATTACACCTGTAAGTTTACGTAGAGCTTTTGACATCAAACGTGCCTGAACACCAACATTTTGATCAGACATCTCACCCTCTATCTCAGACTTTGGAGTAAGCGCAGCAACAGAATCTATAACTATAAGGTCTACCGCACCACTTCTAGCAATAGTCTCTACTATATCAAGTGCTTGTTCTCCATAGTCTGGCTGAGAGACTAAAAGGTTTTCTACATCAACACCTAGATTTTTTGCATAAACAACATCAAGAGCATGTTCAGCATCAATAAAAGCACAAACGCCACCTTTTTTCTGGCACTCTGCAGTTATTTGAAGTGCCAATGTTGTTTTACCTGATGACTCTGGTCCATAAACTTCCACGACTCTTCCCTCAGGTATTCCACCTATCCCAAGAGCTAGGTCAAGTCCTATAGAACCTGTACTAATAGCTTTTATAGGCTCAATGTTTTTATCTCCTAAACGCATCAAAGCACCTTTTCCAAATGCTTTGTCTATCTGCTTCATAGCTAGGTCGAGTGATTTTTGTTTGTTTGCATCCATAGTTGGGCTCGCTTATGTTAATTTTGAAAATTATACGCACTATTTTCATTTCACTCAAAAAATATTGCAAATTGTCATATTTTAGATTTTTTAAGTGAAAAAAGTGAATCAATATTTTTGGATTTTATCTAAATAAAGTTAAAACAAAACACATTTATGTATAATAAGAAAAATTATAATTTAATCACTAGGATACTCATGCTCACACGTTTAGTCCCCATAATTGCTTCATTACTTATCACCCTTCATGCTGCACCAAATATAGAAGAACTAAAACGTGCAGTCCAAGCAAACCCAGAACTTTTAAAAACCCCTCAAGCCCAAGCTGAAATGGCAAAACGCGGTATCACTGATGAAGATATACAAAACAAACTCAAAGCAAGTGATGATCAAGGAAAGTTGTCAACTGTATCTACAAGGCTTCTTGAAAATGATATAGAAGTAGAAAATATTGAGAGTAATGAAACGAGTGCAACAGCCACTATTGAAACTAGTTTAACTCAACAATCTCAAAGAGTTAATCCTTTTACATTCAACAGTAGTAAACAACTTCGCTCAGAGCTAAATAAAAAGCAGATCTCTCTTACAAAAAACAAGCTCACTCGCTACTCTAAAAGATTTTATACAAACAAAAACCTTATAGACAGCTCCTCTTTACCTACGCCTGCTGATTATATTATCTCTGCTGGTGATGAGCTCAACATATATATCTATGGAGATAGAGACACAGTTTACAATCCTACTGTTAGTAGTGATGGCTCTATAGAACTTCCTTATATTGGGCCAGTCAAAGTTGGAGGTATGGAGTACTCAAAAGCAAAAAATCACCTAGAAGAGATGCTTAAAAACCATTTCAAAAACAGTGACTTTAGTATAAATATAAACAAATACAGTACTATCCAGGTTATGCTCATTGGAGATGTGCAGCACCCTGGTCTCTACAACCTCTCCTCTTTCTCAACTGTAAAAGATATACTCATAGCCTCCAAAGGCTTGAATGAGACAACATCAGTACGCAGTATTCTCATCAAACGCGATGGAAAAACCATTGAAAATTTAGACTTTTATGATTTGCTTTTTGAGGGCAAGAAATTTGGTACAAAGCTGCTCAAACACGGAGATACTGTTCTTGTTAAACAAGCAGAAATTCTTGTAAGTATTGATGGCTATGTAAACAACAGTGCTATTTTTGAACTTAAAAAAGGTGAAAGCCTCAAGGATTTACTCAAATATGCAGGTGGCCTTAAAGCAGATGCTTCAAAGTTAAATATAAAAATACAGAGATTTTCACAAAATAGTAAGATTAAGACCTTTGAGCTCTCCCTTAAAGATTCTCAAAAATTTTCTATCCAAAATGGAGATAGTGTTGTTATCTATCCTCTTGATGACTCCGATAGAGAAAATGTTAACATTTATGGAAACATAATCAGACCTGGAAGTTATCCTATAGCTCAACAAGCAACACTAAACAATCTTTTACAAAATGCAATAAAAGAGGGGAGAAAAAAGTTTTTCCTCCCAGAGACATATTTTGAGTATGGTGTCATAAAACGCTACACAAACTCTCTGGAGTACAAGACAATCTCTTTTAACCTCAATGAAATACTTGATGAGAAAAAAAGTATAAAAATCTTACCTCAAGATGAGATTTTCATCTTTAGTCACAATGATATTTTTTCATCTAAATATGTTACAACAAAAGGGGACATACTCTTAAATCCAGGAAAACTCCAGTACTTTGAGGGAATGACGCTTTTAGATGCTGTAAATGCTTCAGGGGTTGATTCTATCGCTGATGATAAAATAAAAGTAACAACATTTGACACACAAGACTTGATGCCAAAAACACACTTTTATTCTCTTAAAACACAAGGAGGGACTCAGCTAAGTCCCTATGATGAGATAGAAGTACTAGACTACTATGATACACACTTCTTACAACCTGTAAGTATCAGTGGGGAAGTTCTTAATCCTAGTATAGTCTATCACGAAAAAGGAATGAGTGTAGAGACACTTATAAAAATGGCTGGAGGACTTACCCAAAAAGCATATAAGAGCAATATCGAAATAGTCCGTTACTACCTAGATAAAGATGAAGTAAGAAAACGCCGTATTTTAAAAATAGATACTAAAGAGGTGAAATACTCAGATATAGCCATAGAGCCTTATGATGAAGTAATAATCTTCAAGATACCTCAGTGGAATGAAAGTAGAGTTGTGGAGCTTAAGGGTGAAGTTAAATTTCCGGGAAAATACACTATCCAATCAGGAGAGAGACTCTCAAGTGTACTTAAACGTGCAGGTGGTTTCACACAAGAAGCATTTATAAAAGGGGCTGTTTTCACAAGAGAGAGCATCAGACAAAAGCAGATTGAAGAGTACAACAGATCACTTGAAAAGATAAAAAGACAACTCGCTATCTATAATGCTATGCCTGCAAACTCTAAAAAAACTCCTGCAACTTCAAGTGCAACAGATACCCTCAATGAAGTAATGCAAGAGGCTAAAAAGTACCAGCCTATTGGAAGAATAAGCATAAAGATTGATGAGGACTTAGAAAAACTCCAAGAGAGTGAGTACAACTTAGCCCTACAAGATCAAGATGTTATTACGATTCCCTCTCATGTTGATACTGTAAGTATCTTTGGAGAGGTTTTCAATCCTACCTCTTTTGTATATAGAAATAAACTCGATACTGCAGACTACATAGAGCTTGCAAGTGGCTACACAAGAGCTGCTGATCAGTCTCGTGCTTACATCATTCATGCAGATGGCATGAGTGAACCTGCTGTAAGTGGTTGGTGGATATTTAGCTCAAGTCTTAAAGTAGTAAGTGGTGATACTATAGTTGTGCCTATTTACATTCAAGAGTACAACCAACTAGAACTTTGGGATAGTGTTTCGCGAATTCTAGCAAGTTTTGCAATCACTGCAGCTACTCTTAATACTCTAGGAGTAATTAACTAATGCAAAATGTGACAGCTCAAACACAAACACCAAACTCTATAGAAGAGGATGAGATAGACTTACGAGAACTTTTTAAGACTATTGTTGATGGCAAAAAAATTATCTTACTTATTACAGTTATTATAGTTTCACTTACTCTTGTTTATGCACTTAAACTTCCAAACAGTTATAAGTCTTATGCAGTGCTCATTCCCTCTGAGGGAGACAAATCTGCAAGTCTTGGTGGCCTTGGAGGGCTCGCTGCTATGGCTGGCGTTTCCATAGGCGGAAGTGCCTCTATGACTCCAGATGTGGCGTTTAGCTCTTTACTTGAGAACTATGAGTTTATGAAAAAGTTTATAGAAAAAAATAAGATCTATGAGTACTACTCTCGTGAAAATGCAGATGAGAACTATGTTTTTGCCCTTGGATATCGTGGTATATATGAACTTTTTGCACCCTCGAAAAGTGACGAGGATATAGATAAAGATGCTGCCATATTTGACCTTACAAAAACGCTTAAAACAAACTTCTCCATTTCAGCAGATAAAAAAACAGGACTTATAACTGTCTCATATGAAGATAACGACAAGTCTTATGCTCCAAAAATGGTAGATATGTTCTTAGAAGATGCGAGTGAGTACCTCGTAAAAAACAATCTCAACAATGTAAACAAAAAACTGCACTACTTCGAAAAAGAGATGGCACAAGCACAAGGCTTTGAGCTACGTCAAAGTCTCTCAGGCATCATCTCTAAAATACTTCAAGAAAAAGTAATGATGCAATCTAAACAGTACTATCAGTGTGATCTTTTAACCCCTGCACAAGAGTCTTATGTAAAAGACAAAACTAAACCTAAACGCGGACTCATTTTGGTTGTCTCGTTTGTGACGAGTATTATTTTAGGTATTTTTGTTGTATTTTTTCTCAACTTTATCCGTAGTGAAGAAGAGAAAAAATGAAAAAAACAATCATAGCTCATTCACCAGATGCAGACGATATTTTTATGTACTATGCCATTAAGTTTGGCTGGGTGGATATGCCAAACACAGCGTTTGACAACATTGCAAAAGATATTCAAACACTCAATGAAGATGCATTGAGTGGCGTTTACGACATAGTAGCTATTAGTTTTGCACTCTATCCTCACATCAAAGAGGAGTATGCACCACTTCGTACTGCTGTAAGCTTTGGTGAGGGTTATGGACCTAAGATTATCAAACGCAGGGGTGAAAAACTGAGACGCAACTTCAAAGTGGCCCTGAGTGGAAAACATACGACAAATGCCATGCTCTTTCGTATAGCATACCCTGATGCTCGCATAACATACATGAACTTCTTAGAGATAGAACAAGCTGTTATTGATGGTGTTGTAGATGCCGGTGTTTTGATCCATGAGTCTATTTTGACTTATGCTGACTCACTTGAAGTCGAACGCGAAATGTGGGATATCTGGCAAGAACTCGCAGGAGATGAGCTTCCACTTCCACTTGGCGGAATGGCAATCCGTCGTTCACTCCCACTCAACAAAGCGATAGCCTACGAAGAGACACTTACAAAGGCAGTACAAGTAGCACGTGACCACAAAGAGAGACTCTCAAAAATGTTACTAGAACGCGACTTAGTACGCATAAACGCAGCAACACTTGATAAATATTTGGAGTTATATGCAAACGATGACTCTATAACCCTAAGTGACATTCAATACAAAGCAATTGACAAGCTTTTTGAGTTAGGATATAAACATGGGTTTTATGATACACCTGTGAAAGTGCAAGATTATCTCATCCCAACAGAGTACACACAACTTAGGAACTCATAATGGAAGCAAAACTTATAGCGCTTGGTGTTGAAACATTTAAAATAGCTCTTATGTTAGCACTTCCTGGTCTTCTTACAGGTATGTTTATAGGTCTTGCTGTCTCAATCTTTCAAGCAACTACTCAGATAAATGAGATGACTCTCTCTTTTATTCCAAAAATTGTGGGTGTAGTTATTGTCATCATCTTAACTATGCCTTGGATGCTTAACGAGATGATAGACTTCTCAACTTATGCTCTAAATCTCATTCCTACCTTTGTTGAGTAATGCACTACAAAACTATAAACTTCGCAAAGTACTCCTCTTTTAAGATAGGTCCAACTCTTGATGTTTTACTCCTAGAAGAGTATGACTCCATAGAGCTTGAGCAGTACTATCTCATAGGCTCTTGCAATAACACGCTTGTTGGTCCAAAACCCCCAAAGCTTATGACCCTCTCTAAAAGATATGACTACATAAAGATAGATAAAGATAGACTCATAATTGGTGGTGCAACTCCCTCAGGAAAAGTAGCTTCATTTTGCAAAAAAAACAATATCGCAAACTTTGAGTTTCTCTCTCATCTGCCAGGAAAACTTGGTGGACTCGTCTATATGAATGCAGGACTCAAAGAGTTTGAGATTTTCAACTCTCTCATAGACATTACTACAACATCAGGAGTAAAACTAAAATCACAGCTTGAGTATGGCTATAGGTTTACAAACATAGATGAGCCGATTTTAGAAGCGAGCTTTAAGCTTGAGTATGGCTTTGATGCAGGGAAGTTAGAGATGTTTAAAAAAATGCGCAACAATCAACCAAGCACACCAAGTGCAGGGAGTTGTTTTAAAAATCCTGTGGGAGATTATGCAGGTAGACTCATTGAAGCTGTAGGACTCAAAGGAGAGCTACGAGGTGCTATGTGTTTTAGTGAAGTACATGCAAACTTTTTAGTAAACAATGGCAATGCAATTTTCGATGATGCTATATGGCTTATACAAGAAGCACAGAGTCGTGTTTATAAAGAGTTTGGTACTTGGCTTGAGTGTGAGATAATTGTTTTAGATGAGCGTTACATGGGGAGCAACTCCCCACTTTTAAAAAGAAACTCTTAGAAACGCAGCATTAGACCTGCATATATACCTGAGAAGTCTAGGTTTAGTTTTGTTTTGTCATCATCATAAGAGAGTTCAAACTTTTGTACTCTATAGCCCACTTCAAGACCTGGCTGAATAACAGGAATAAAATCTAACGTGTAGTCAACTTTAACTCTAAAATCACTCACAGTTGAACCATCATAAGTTATGTACTTACCATCTGCTTCAATCCCAATATCTGTTCCAGGAATTTCTACTCTCGTTCTTAGATAACCCATTGGAAGAGGAAGTGTTTCATTGACTGTGTAGCTGTTGTTTGGTATGCTATCAATTGTTCCCTCTGCTTGAAAGTCTAAGTTGATGAACTTTACATCAAGACCTAAATCTAGTGTAATCCAAGCAAGATTATCTAAAATATTATAGTAAAGTATGGCATCATATTGAGTCATATTAATAGTTCCAGCAGCATCTTCAGTCCCAGTAATTTCAAAATCTTGAAATTTACCTTTTGCTTTACCTTCATCTTTGAGGGTTGTATATTCAAGACGTATATTTGGAACTACTGGAATAGGATGCTTTACTAAAAGCCATGCATAAGCACTCGAGTTACTTTTTTGTTCAGATGTATAACTACCACTTGATAAACCATCATTGTATATGAGTGTTCCATTTGGCTTGTTGTCCCAAACACCTCC
>JGI10211J34971_10001668_pt1 | contig 18233 bp, 23 predicted proteins | sample Etolagsediment_FD_34971 | JGI IMG/M metagenome (IMG submission 34971) | reverse complement strand
AATAGATCACGAATTATGAATGATTATAATGCAGCATGCATTGAAGCTTCTACTGAATTTCAATTTTACACACCTACAGCTGATACTAAATGCCCAGATTGCGATACACCTTTAGTTATTAAAAATAACCAAGCATTTCATTTAGAAAATGTAGAGGACCAACGTAGAGAAGCTAGAGCTCAATACGACAACGTTATAAAAGATGCACAGAATAATGTAAAGCTATTAAAGCAACAATTAGACGAATATGATATAAAGTTGGCAAAAAAACCTCAAATTGAAGCATTAGCTGCGAAAATTAGACAGCAGAAAGAGATTGATTTTCGTGATTACAATACGGCACAACAGAATATCAACGAATATCAACGAGTTATTTCAATAAAAGAATCAGATAATGCCACATTATTACACGCATTGCAAAAAAATGCTGATATTAAACAAAAGATTAATGGTGTAATACAAAAAGCTATCGTATTAGATGCACAGAAGAAGCAGCTATCTAATGAATTAGATATTGTAAAATCATGTTCCCAGATATTTTCCCCTACTGGAGCACCAGCTTATATAATGGATTCAGTTATAGAAGCGTTTAATGAGATTGTGCATAATTACATACAAATGGTTTGGGCTAATGCCTCATATAAGATACAGACTTATAAAGTCAAAAGTGACAAAACAGTGTCAACAAAATTCTCGGAAGAATTAATAATTAACGGGAAAAATAGATCTATTGGTGGATTATCTGGTGGAGAACTTAGATTATTATCATTAGCCCTAGATTTCGCTATTTTAGAGGTGTTATCTACACAATTTAATATGAAGTTGAATCCAATTATTTTAGATGAACCTTTTGATTCACTAGATGCCGTTGGTCGTGAAGCGGTAATTGATCTGTTAAATCAACTATCTACGAGTTATAATATAATCGTAATCGATCACGCCACTGAAGTAAAAACACTTTTTAGTCAAGTGATTAAAGTTGAAAAGAAAGCCGGTATATCGTCTATCGCTAACAATAAGGTGTGATATAATCAATATATGGATAATTTAATTAAAAAGATCAATATACTTGAAGAACTATTAAAAGGATTACAGACTAATCTAAATAATTCATCTGTGTTACCTTCAATCAAGCAGCCTTCTTCAAAAACCAATATAGCTTCTGGTCCTAAAATACCAAGTGTTGCTCCATCTAACAAGAAGAACCCAATCAAACAAGCAGAGCAAATAAAAAATAAAGATTTCAAAGATATTAAAATGCGAGAAGCTAGAGAGGCTTTAAATATAAATAAATCTACTGGTCAATGGTCTTTAGGTAAAGATTGTTCTGCAGATTCCGATATTGAGAAAGAAGAAAAGAAGTGGCCAAAACCTAATCGTCCAGGGACTTTTCCGAATGAATCGCATGTATTAGATACAGTAGATGGGCATAGAACAGTACGATATCCTAAGAGCTCTTCAAATGGTAAAGATGCGTACGGTCATCGAAAGGTGCCCAATAAAGTTAAAGTCACACATATATGGGATCATGATAATAAAGAATGGAAGTACAGTAAGCATTCAAGTATTCGCGATAGTGAAAATAAAAAAAATGCATCTCAAAATACTATAGAGTCTAAAAAGGAAGAAGCTAAATACAATCCGGGTCTTCGCTCTCGCTTAGAGGCAACTGGGGTAATTAAGCCCGAAGAAAAGAAGCCACCTAAGCAAAAAACAATAAGACGACCCCATAAAAAACAATAAAATAATTCAAGTATAATCCCCATATGAATATTTTAATTTTAGATCCAGCTAACAGCACTGGTTATTGTGTTGTGCAAGTTAATAATAATATTGCCAATATTACTAATTGGGGCTTCATTGATATTGAACCAAATGAAATAGCCGGCAATGAATATCTATCGTATATAGATATGGTTGAAAACTTAATTAAGGCATACGATATAGAAGAAATTGCTCATGAAGATTATTTCTTTTCTAAATTTGCTTCTCAAGGTGCAAATAAGAACTGCTCTTTTAGAGCAATGATACAGATGGTTGCGTGTAAACACCATATTCCATATACAGTAATTAACATATCTCTATGGAAGAAATTTATTAACGGTAGAACTACACCTACTAAATTACAGAAAGATCAATGGGGAAAAGAACCTGCTAAAAAGTTAATGACACAAGAATCCTTATGGAAGACATGGGGTATTAAATTCCCAAATCACTCTTTATCTCAAAAAACAAAAAAACCTATTAAATTTCGTTATGATATAGTTGACGCTGTAGCAATGGCTATTTTTTATGTCTCTATTTATCATCGTATTCATAATATAAATTATAATGTCGAAACGATCCCTGATCATAAGTGGAAAAAACAACCAAAAGGTATTTATAATTATGGTGATATATAGAATATATAATATTAACACCAATAAGGCTTATATTGGGCAAACAATTCAAAAAGTGCAACGTCGTTGGAATGTCCATATAAGTAATTTACGTAAAAGAATACACTATAATACTTACTTACAGCGTGCATGGGATAAGTATGGCGAAAAGTATTTTAAATTTGAAGTAATTAAAGAATGTCAATCGATTAATGATTTAAATTTCTGGGAAGAATACCTAATAAAACGAGAAAAGACACATAAAAAAAATCACGGGTATAATATTGATTTCGGTGGAAAGAATTTCAAGAATAGAATTCCATGGAATAAAGGTAAAAAAGATTGTCAACGAGCATGGAATAAAGGTAAAAAGGGCGTTTCAAAAACAACTGCTGAACGCATGTCGCGCGCACATAAAGGATCTAAACCGTGGATAGCGGGTAAACATCACACTGATCAAGCTCGATTGAAAATGAGTATTAGTAAGGGTATGAAACCATTTAAAGTGTATGAAAAAGTCAATAAGCAGTATGTGGGTACTTGGATTAGTATGGCACAATGTGGCAGAGATTTAAACATTAAGAACTATCGCAACATAGGAGATGTTTTAATTGGTAAAAGAAATACATGCGATGGTTTTATTTTTCAATATTAAAGGGAGAATGCAATGAGTAAAAAGAATAAAGTGTTAAGTAGTTCATTTGTTGAGAATAATAAAGGTATTAGTGAAGATGAAGCATATGAAAAAGTAATTCAATGTGAATTAACTATTAAGAGTTTAAATGAAGAGAAGAAAAATGACGATAAGTTGAATGCCGCAAAGCAAATCGCCAAAGATTTAAATGCGGGATATTCATCAGCTCTAGCTTATGAAAAAGCTAAAATTCAGTTCCTGTTAGAAGAAATCGAGAAGATTCAAGCTAATCAAGTTAACCCCACTAGTGGATTAAACGAAGATTAAAATAGTAAAGTTTTTTAATATCAAATATATAAATACTGGAGAATTGCATGTCACTTAAGACAGATTATGGATTAGCCGCTGCGTTAGACACAGCATTTAATGCGGGTAAAGATTATATTGGAACCGAATTGGCACCCGGTTCTGCTTATCCAACACTATCGGCAGGTTTAACTGATGCTGCAAGTCAAGGTAAGGAAACTTTCCTTATTTCAGTTGCAGTTCTTCACGCACCTGAAACATTAAAATTACAGAATAAATATTGGTTAGCATTTCAATCTGGTATGTATCAGGCATTAGCTGATGAAGGTATTTATAATACAGAAGTCACTTTTACTTTAAACGTAGCCGATACTCTAGAAACTAAAATCGATTTCAACTTCTCATTCTAATTACACCTTATTATTCTTAGAAAATTCCCCTTATTGTATAATATAAAAAAGATGTTATTACACAGATAAGGATATATTATGAATCTCTGCTGGATTGACTTAGAAACAACTGGACTCGATGAAAGAAAACACGATGTTATTCAGTTAGCTTGTATTCCGGTTATTAATGGTGTTCGTCAAAAAGCATTTAATGAATTTTGTCAACCATCTAATTGGGACACAATTGAACAAGAAGCATTAAATGTCCATGGGATTTCAAGGGAACAGTTAGCGACATTTCAATCGCAAGAGCAAATGCTAAATAATTTCATAGCTTATGTTAGTTCTTTTAATACTCGTTTTGGTATTGCTGGACATAATGTTGCTTTCTTTGACAAAAGATTTTTATCAACCTTGTTTAAAAATTATAATAAAAATAATGCGTTTTTTGCATTATTTAATTTAACTGTGCATGATACATTAGTACGAGCTAGATCATTAAAGGGTGTCTTAAAGACTGAAAATAATAAATTAGAGACATTAGCTAATCATTTTAATATTGAAATTCAAGCGCACGATGCATTATCTGATATATCTGCAAATATTGATGTTGACCGTGAATTAGCGAAAATATTACAAGAAAGCACTGAATTATATAAACCATCTATCGATAAAAATAATATAGAAATCAATGAGAAGTTACCAGAACCAATGCAATTACACTTGCACTCTCAATATTCAATGGCAGGTGCAATTCCTACACCTGAAGATTGGGCTAAATGGTGCGAAGAAAATGATGTTCCTGGTTTTTCTGTTGTTGATCATGGTTATGCTATATCTTTATTTCAAGTGGCTAATAATAAATCTAAAGTAGTCAGTATTCCAGGTGCTTGTTTAAATTTTAAATTTAATTTAGAAGATGAGGATTTTTATCACTTAAATATTTGGGGAGTTAATACAGCTGGATATTTTAATGTAATGAAGTTAACATCATTGGGATGGGATAGTTTCATTACTCATGATAAAAAAGATATACCAATTATTACATTTCAGCAGATATTAGATCACAGAGAGGGATTGAAATTTGGAACAGCTGATATAGAAGGATATGTAGGTAAAGCAATTATTGAGGGAAAAGCTGAGATTGCGGAATTGAGATATAAGCAATTAATTCAAAGCTTTGGAAACGATCTATATATTGAATTTAATCCAATTGACATCACGCATTACTATGATAAAAAGATAGGATTTAAACCTGTAAGTAGCAATGCTATAATTACAGACAATAATTCACAGAAAGCATATAATAACTTTTTATTTAGCATGCTACAATATGGAGGTAAACCAATTCCTGTATCAGGTGCTTGTTTTATTGATCATGATGATAAAATTCTGCAAGATTGCATATGTAAAAACAATAATAAAGATGGTAAATTCTTCCAAGAATCATATCACGCTAAAACTGCTAATACATTATATAAAGAATTAAAAGTCCACTTACATGATAAAGACTTCGATATCTGTGTGTTTAAAGAGTGGATACAGAATACCATGGAATTTCATAAATCTGCAACTGATATATCTGTGTCGTTTAAGTATCATTTAGCAGAGATAGAAATACCAGAGCATATAAAAACACAAACTTCTAGTTACGATGAGCAATTATATTTGTATACATTAGAACGTATTAAAAAACATGGACGATGGAATAATAGCGATAAATACCGTGAACGATTCTTAAAAGAATTAGATGTTATTGCTAAAAATAAAGCCATGAATTTCTTACCTTACTTTTTAATGTATGATGATTTCGGTGAATTTGCAAGAAATCAAGGCTTTTTACAAAATATAGCACGTGGTTCTGCTGGTGGTTCATTGCTATCGTATTACCTCAAGATTATCCACGTTGATCCTGTTGATAAGGATATCCCATTTGAACGTTTTTTATCTCATGCACGTATTAATGCTGGTTCATGGCCAGACATTGATATGGATATATCTAAGTCCGCTAGACCACATTTAATGAGGTATATGAAACAAAAATATGGATCAGGTTTTGCACAAGTGGCTACATTTTCTACTATGAAAACTAAAAATGCAATAAAAGACACAATGAAAGCTCTTTATGGACGAAATAGAAAAGATTTTGAAGTAGAAGCTGTATGCAAATCAATCCCAGATTCTCCACAAGGTGTATCTGAAGCTAATTTCTTGTATGGGTATGAAGATAAAGAAGGGCATTATCATGAAGGTCAACTAGATACCAATCAACATTTACAGACATTTTTTGAGCTGTATCCCGATGTAGCGAGTGTAGTTAAGCGCTTAATCGGTGTGGTTAGAGGGCTTTCTCGGCACGCTTCAGCATTTGTTGTATCAACACTGGATCTTCCAGCAGAAAGAGTTCCTACATTAACTATGTATGATAAAGGTATGGGAGAGAATATCCATGTAACTCAATATGATGCATCTATGTGTGAAAAATCTGAGTTAGTAAAGGCTGACGTCCTTGGATTAAAGACATTATCAGTTGTAACTGATGCCCTTAAATTAATCGAAGATGTCGATTATAGAGAGCCTGATGAAAATGGTATGAATTTAATATATCGTTTACCTGAGGATGAACAAGTATATGCGAATTTTTACAATAAAAAGACTGATTCATCATTCCAATTTAATACACCTGTTGTAAAAGCATCAATACAGAATTTTATTCCAACTGAAAGAAAGCACTTATCTGCATTAACAGCACTGTTGCGACCTGGAGCTATGGATGCTAAAATGACTAGTATTGACGGTTGCGATAATATGTCAGCTACTGAATACTACATGCAAGTTAGAAGTGGAACACGCCAAGTTGAATATATTCATCCAGATCTTGAATATATTTTAAAAGACTCCAACGGCGTGTTTTGCTTTCAAGAGGAAATTATGCAATTTTTGGTTGAAATAGTTGGTTATACTTTAGAAGAATCTGACCAAATTAGAGCAGCAATTGCAAAAAAGAAACATGATGTGATGATGGCAGCATTTGATCGTATTAGGGCTGCAACAGCAGCACGAGGCTGGAGTAATGAACAACAAGAGGCAATATGTAATGTTATTATGGCATTTTCACGTTATTCTTTCAATAAAAGCCATTCTCACGCATATGCAGAACTTGGATATATCACAATGTATTTAAAGCATTATCATAAATTAGAATGGTGGGCAGCTGTTTTAAATAATGAAGATAATGAGGATAAATTGCGACATTATATTTCTATTTTAGGTGATTTAATTAAGCCGCCTTCAATGAAAAGCCCTATGGAAAGATTCACTATTAATGGCGAATATATAGTTGCACCAATATCAGTGATAAAAGGCGTTGGCCCTAAGACATATAATGAATTAACTGAAAAAGGGCCATTTACTGATATTCAAGATTATTGTAATAGAGTTGATCATCGTAAAGCAGATATCGGTGCAGTAAGCATGCTGATTATGGCTCGTGCTGCAGATGATTTTATGGATAAAACTCTTGATTATGTAAGTGCTCGTTTTAAATTTATGGATGATTATAAAAAAGCTCGTGGGAATATTAAAACAAATTTTAAACCAGAATTAATAGCAAAAGATCCCTTAGATATATTGCTATTAGAGAAAAAAGCAAATACAGCTTTCAATAAAAGTGTTTTATCAGAGCCTGATTTAATGAATTTGATCCTATCAAAATGGAAGGGATTACAGCAAACAGGTAGAAAAGGCATACCATTGATGTTAAACGGTATACCAATTTTAACTAATGTTAATGTTGCAGTTGGACTATTAGAAAAGAATTATGAAAAAGATATAGGTATGATTCTATTATGTGAAAAATCAGCTGTCCGTAAAGGGATATCTAAACGTACAGGGAAACCATATTGTTTTGTTAGTACTACATTAAATGACGGCTTTATGGACGTTGAGGCAACTGACTGGAATGCTAAAATTGCCTATAAATTCCCTAAAAATAGCTTAGTATATGTGCGTGGTGAGATAAAACAAGGTTGGAAGGCACCGATTTGTATAAATATAAAAGAAATTGAATTAATTGAATAAGGAGGATTTATGCCATATATTACAATTAAAAATAGAAAGCAATTCGATAAAATTCTAGATGAGGTAAAGAGTGCCTATCCTACTAATGCTGGAGAATTAAATTACTTAATCACATCAATATGTAAGATTTGCTTAGATAATAGTAGAAGAAAATATCAAAACTACAATGATGTTCTAGGGGCATTAGAGGGTGTTAAATTAGAGCTTTATAGACGATATATCGCAGAATACGAAGACGAAAAAATCAAAGAAAATGGAGATGTACAATGAGTCGAGAATTTGGAGATGATTGTGGTAGCTTTTTTCATGAAAAGATACGTAATGCGGTTAATAACTGCAAATATGAGGGTAACTATGAATTAACAAAAAAATGGGGTGAATTTTTACAAGAGTTTTATAACATTGCATATTCTATATCCTCCTGTGAAGCTAGTGATACTTGTGAGAGTGATCTTATCATGGATACTATTTACAGACTACCACTGTTGCAGGGAAAACTCGATGAAATACAACAATACGTACAATTACATAAAACAATAGCAAATCACGCTGTACGAGATTATATTAACAAGGAGAAAAAAGATGGCTGTTAAATACTGTCGAGTAAATGAAGCGCCTAGTGATATTACGTCAGAAGAATATATTATCACTATGCCGAAGTTTTTTGAAGAGATTAAAAAAGCTAGTCGTTTTCGGGGACAACAGAGTGTAATTACTACAAACTATTTAAGAGCTATTTTTGTAGAGATAGTATCAAAATACGATATTGATGTCAATCCATATACTGACATGCATTTAGCTCGTTATAACGGACGACCGTCAACAACTGATGACAGCACATCGGCAATTATAAATGAAATAATTCAAAAAGAAAAACCCGATATAATTGGTAAAGCCCTTGATTTTGCTATTCGTAATCGCCCTAAAAAAACTAAAATTATTTATTTTGTTGCGCCAGATTTTACTCATACTGGGGCTTTTATTACTAATGGAATGGACAGTATCCAACTAAAAGAGATTGATACATTATTAAATAAGAAAAAGAAAAAGTCAGCTAAGAAAGAATAATATTATGGTATAATATAATTATGCCGAAAGGTAGAAATAATAACAATGCCACTTTAGGTAGCAATAAAAAAGGATTAAGCATGGCAAAGATTTCCCTGAATATGGATTCCCTAAAACCTAAGAAAGAATGGAAACGTCACAAAGTTCAAGACGGTTCTAATACCTTTCGTTTTCTTCCACCTTTTGGACCTGAATCAAACGGTTACCATTATCGTAAATGGGGTGTAATTTGGGGTCTTGTTGATCCTGTTTCTGGTAGAAAGCGACCTTTTGCATCTACATCTACTTTTGAAGGTAAATGTCCAGTTTACGAGTATTTAGATGTCCTTAAAGTTCAGATTAAAACACTTGAAGCTCAATTGATTCAATCTGGTATGTCGGAAGCTGATATTAAAGCTCGTTTAAAAGATACTAATACCTTTATCGGTAACCTTCGTCCTAAAACTGTATTTGCTTACAATGCATGTGATAAATCTGGTACAGTCGGTATCTTAGAATTAAAGAAAACGGCACATGATGAGTTATGTAAATTGATTAATCAATATATTAGGGATTATAATCAAGATCCGACATCGTTAAATAGTGCTATGGATGATTCAGGTGTATGGTTTAATATTACGCGTGAAGGAACTATGTTTGAAACTAAATACGGTGTTGTTAAGAATCAAACTCGTGTAAAAGATCCCAATACTGGTGCATTATCGTATCAAGATGATAGAACTGCATTACCGGAGCATGTAGTTACTGATTACGAGAATTTAGCATATGATTTAAATTCAGTTTATCAAAAGAAAACTTACGATGAATTAAAAGAGATCTTAATTGCTAATTTATCGTATCTAGTCGAAGACAATCCAGATTTAAAAGTTGAAGGGTTTTACGTTGATACTTCAACAATTCAGCAGCCAGCAGTACAACCAGTAAATGCCCCCGTTACACCACAGGCTACATCAAAACAAGGTGCGGGTAAGATTAACATAAACATGGGTGCTTTAAAGACTGAAGATGATACTACAATTGCTGCGCCTGCGGCACCACAACAACCGACAGCAACGCAATCAGTCACTATGACCACCCAAGCGACACAACCAACTAGCACTGAAGATACAGATGACCTTCTTAAAATGGCTGATGATATCTTCAATCAATAAGGGATAAATAATGGCAGATCAAAAAAGTGCCATTGATAAAATCCATAAAGCTGTTGATGTGACTAAGCTCGTAAAGTACACTAACAAAATTAAAGATATAGGGAGTCTTCAGAAAATGATGGCTCCCTTATATTTAAGGGATTTTATTGAGGCAATCGATGTTTCTTCGACTATGCTATCTATGGCAATTCATGCTGATCATAAAGCTGATGCTTTAGTTAAAAATGCAGAAGCTATTGCGTTTTTAGATAAAGCAGGGGATTATCTTAAAGCTAAGGGAATTAAAGATTCAGCAGAAGCACGTAAACGATATATAGATATTGACAGCGATGTGGTAGCAGCTAAAGATGAAAAAGCTAGAACTACTGCACTGGTTAGTTTCCTTAAAAATAAGGTGCGTGTTTTTCAAGATGCGCACAATGCTATTAAGAAAATAGCATATGGTGATCAAAATATGACTGATTGGGAGGGCATGTAATGAAATATTTAATTGTATTGTTGCTGTTAATTGGATGTACTGATAATGAAACTGTAATGAATAAATTTGGGACTCTTAAAGAAGAATGTCAACAACTAGCTAAAAAATTAAATACAGAATATGATATTCATGGAAATTTAGAGCAGTCTAAATGTTGGATAGTTGATACACGAGTGGACTATAGGTATTCTATTGGCAATATAGATGCTACAATTGGTGCTAGTCGTGCCCTAGAAATACAAGAAAAATTAAAAACCAATATTGAATTTCATAACTGTGTTGAGATAAAATGCGCAAAGACATGTGATTCTGAATACACAACACATAAAACATATTCTGAGTGTGCAAAGCAGTTTAATAGGGAGTATTGATAATGGATAAGCAATTAATACAAGATGTTGTTAATACAATATCACCAGAGTTAACATGGTTATTTATTCAAGGCTTTATGGCATTGTTTATCTTCTCTTTTATGAGAAACCTTTCTACAGCAGTTGCGAACTATCTTAAACTTCGTTTCTCATTATGGGGTTTGAACACAAAATTAAATATCGAAGGTAAAATCGGATATATACGGGATATTACATTTAAAGAGGTAATTATCCATGTAAGCAATAAAGAAACTATGTATATACCGATTGATCGTTTTTTGATATTAACTAAGACAGTGTATCATAACGGCTATACAGGAGAAGATAAATGATATGCAATAGAATCTGTGGAGTATTATGTATACTACTAGTGATAGCTGCTTGTACATATGTGTTTATTAAAGGACCTTCTATATATGATAAAGAAACTGTATTCTCTTATGGTCAGAAAGTTAAAGTGATAAAAGGATTTTATAAAGGTTATAACTGTTTCACTGTTCAGCATCAATACACTGATATACGCATATTTACTACTGATAGATATTATTATGCCCTATCAAGCAAAGATAAGAATCTCAATATGATAATGGTATATGGCGATGAATTAGAATTAGAGGTTGATGGAGAACAATGTGATGCAATACAATAAGCAATGCATTATTTGTAATAAAGATTTTGTATCGATGAGACGACATGCAAAAACATGCTCAAATATGTGTCGCAGTAGAGTTCATTCGAAGAAACATCGTAATAAGGTTATCATTAAATTGTGTGGTTATTGTAAAATAGAATTTTCATGCGGTGGACAGACACATGCTAAAAAATACTGTTCTAAGAAGTGTAGAGATTCTAATAGATATATAGTCGATAAAAATAATCTTCATGAGCAGTTAAAGAAAACAATTAGATGTCGAGTAAATGACGCATTAACTGATCGAGCAACTAGTTACTCTGTGGTTAAAAATCTAGGTTGCTCTATTAAGGAATTAAGGACGTATTTAGAANATAAATTTACAAAAGGTATGACTTGGGATAATCGGGGATATTACGGCTGGCATATAGATCACATTAAGCCACTAAGTAGTTTTGATTTAACTAACCCTGAAGAGCTTAAGAAAGCATGCCATTATACCAACTTACAACCATTATGGGCAGAAGATAATTTAAAGAAAGGAAGTCAATGTGAAAGGCAATGCACCAATTGTAAGCAATCTTTTTATAGTAAGCAATATAATAAAAAATTTTGTTCTACAGAATGTCAAAAACGCCATTGGAATCTTAACAACAAAGAGCACAAATTAACTCTACAAAGAGAGTGGAGAAGAAACAACCCAGATAAGGTGTTAAAAGATAGTCAAAGTTTAGGGCACAGTAAAGCAGTTAATAAATGGAAAAATAAAAACATAGAAAAGGTAAGACATTATAATAATGAGTTTCATAAACGGCATCGACAAGAATCACCACAATATCGTATAGCTTGTAATATTAGGAGTCGTGTATCTAAGGTGCTACAAAAGAATATAAAAACAGGCTCAGCGATAAGAGATTTAGGCTGCTCTATCTCAGACTTAAAGAAGCATCTAGAATCTCAGTTTACAGAAGGTATGTCCTGGGATAACTACGGCTCACATGGTTGGCATATAGATCATGTCAAACCGTTAAGCAGATTCAATTTAAATAATAAAGAACAATTTAAAGAAGCTTGTCATTATAGTAACTTACAACCATTATGGGCAGAAGATAATTTAAGTAAAGGGGCAAAATATGACGAATAAATGGATGTCAAAATTGACAAAAGATTTTGGTACGCTGGCTAGTGATTTACATGAGCAACAAAATAAGGACATGGATCCTATTACATTAGATAGTCCATCGTTAAATTGGGCTGTTGGAAATGGTGGTTTTCTACCCGGTAAAGCAGTAATCTTATATGGTGCTGAAAGTGGTGGTAAGTCGCTTATTGCAATACTTACAATTATTGCTCATCAGAAAGCTAATCCAGATAGTATTCAAATAGTATTTGATGCAGAATATAGTTTTTCAACATCATGGTTTAAGAAGTTAGGTGGTAATTTGGATCAGTTGATTGTTAAGCAAACTAATGACCCTGTTAAGATATTTGACTTTATGTTTGAAGGCGGAGAATTACATGAGATGCTTCAAGATGGTTGTCCAGTTAACTGCGTAATGATAGATTCAATTAAATCAATTGTATGGCCGACTGATATAAAAAGTAAATCAACTAATATAACTATGGGTGGATCTGGATCTAAGTTTTTAGGATCAACACTTAAACGAATTCTTCCGGTAATCCGTGAATTTAATATTTCTACACTCTTAGTGCAGCAAGTATACGAGGAGCTAGACCAATATAAAGCAATGAATAATCCTTATAAGATTCCCGATGGTCGGAATTTAAAGCATTTCGCTGACTACATGCTAGAAGTATCTAAGTTAGAAACTAAAGCCGGAAGAATAGAGGTAGGTAAAACTATGACTGGTTCAGCACAGCAAGTTGGTCATAAAGTTAGAGTGAAAATTAAGAAGAATCGCTGTGGTGCACCATATCGTGTAGCTGAATTTACATTGGATTATACGCAAGGCATTGCAAATACGGGTGAAGAGTTATTTGAATTAGCAAAATCTTTAGGTGTTATTTATCATCCAATTAATGAAGCAACTGGTAAATCCAATGTTCAAATGTGGCAATTTAGTAATTATGATGCTATTCGTGGAGAAGCGAATATAAAGAAATGGGTTGTTGAGCACCCTGAATATCATGCAGAAATAATAACTGCTTGTAACAGTGTCGGAGAAGAGATTGTAAATGCTAGAAATGAAAACATGGGGATAAATGACGATAAAATCGATCTTGGATAATATTATTGATCAAGCCCTTGATGCATATGAAGAAGGCTTTATTGCTAAGTGTATTTTGATACATCCAGTGCGATATCGCGAGTTATCACATGAATTACAGAAACGTAGTACGCGTAATAGTGTGCAGCATTGTGCGCCACAATATCAAGTTGTCTCACTTACACTACCGATGGGGCAAGTTGAATTAAAACTTGATAAAACAATCCCGCGTGATGGAGATGGTTTTTATATTGAGGGGCATAAAAAACACATACTACATAAGATGCATCAGCAGGCTAATAAAATCTTATTAGGAGATATTGAAGATGAGCTTTAAATACCATAAAATAAAGAATTTCTTATCAATCGCAAAAGCAGTCGCAGAACAATCTCCTGATGCTGAAACTAAAGTTGGAGCAATATTAGTAAAAAATACTACTAATGCAGTTATAGCAACTGGGTTTAACGGTTTTGTTCGTAAGGCACCGGATAAAAAGCTACCAAAAACTCGTCCTGATAAATATGAATATATGATTCATGCAGAAGTAAATCTAATTTTTAATTGTGCAAAAGAAGGCATTTCTACGGAAGATACCACTCTAATATGCACTATGAGTCCTTGTGAAAACTGTATGCGCGCATTATGGCAATGCGGTGTAACAAGAGTGGTCTGTGATAAACTATACACTGACCATGAAGATAATAAAGGTCTAAAAGATTTAGGATTAAAAGTACATAAACACGATTCATATTATATATTAGATTTTATTGCTAAGGAGAAATAGTTATTAAAATATTATTTATAGGTGATCTACATTTAAAGATGAATAGATTTGATCTATCAGTTAATTGCCTCAAATGGATAGAAGACATCATTGATCTTCATAATCCTGATATTGTTGTCAATTTAGGTGATACATTTGACGGCCACAGTGTACTTAGATCTGAATTATTATGTGAATTTAGAAACCATATACAACGCATAAATAAACCACATTATTATATTCTAGGTAATCATGATTTTTTTAGACCAAAAGACAGTAAGTATCACGCTTTACAAGTGTTTAAAGATTATCCAGAATTTTATGTTATTGATGAACGTTGTGATATAGATAACATGACAATGGTTCCGTATATCGCAGATCTTAATAATTTTCCCTTAGACACCAAAGAGATATGTATAGCTCATCAGACTTTTATTGGTGCAGATTATGGATATCATCGTCCAGATGCTGGAGTAAATGCGGATAATGTGTCAGCTGACATAATCATTAGTGGACACGTGCATAAAAAGCAAGAGTTTGGAAAAGTTATTTACCCAGGTACACCATATGCGTGCGGTGCAAATGATTTAGATATGACTAAAGGGTTATTAATATTCGACACTAAGAGTTATGAACAGACTTTCATAGAATCTCCTTTTCCGAAATGGAAATCAATTGAATTCATTATTAGTAATGAACAAACAATGAGTGACTTACACAGTATATTAAAAGAGACTATAAATGAACAAGATCATTGGATAATAAAAGTTGCTGGCCCTAAAGTTGAAATGTCAGCTTACTTTAAAAGTGCTCAATATAAGAAAATATCTAAAGGTAAGCATATTACTCTTAAATTAACAGCAACTGATAAAGAGAAAAAACAAGTAAGAATTAAAGCAGTTTCTACTCCAGATATAATTAAAGAGTACATTGATAAAGTATATAAAGGTACAATTGATAAAAAACAATTAGAATCTAAGGCCTTAGAGATCATTACAGGTCAAAACAAGTAAAATTAGCAATGATTATGGTATAATAGCTATAAGGAGTTCAGCAATGAATGAGTTAGATAGTAAAACACAACAATCAGTTGATCATTGTAGATGGCTAATGAATAGCGGTCTTGCAAATGACACTATTAAAAATCAATTGATTACTTATGGTGCAATTACTCATCCTGATATACAAGCGGTTGAATTAACAGTGGATTTTGAAAATAAAACAGTATTTTACAGATTGTATATAGATTCTAAACTTCTCAATAAGGTTGATAAATTCAAAGAGTTATCTAAAGCTACAAAATTTTGGGGCTTATATAAATTTAAGAGATTACTTAAAAAGGAAGGCAATTTGAATTTTAATAGTATTTTAGATAAATTTATTAAAGACTATTGTGGATTACAATGGAAAGCTGAGGTTGATATTTTGAATCTTAGTGAATATGATGACAAAGGATACGAGGATAGTAATGAGAGCGTTAACTTCAGTGACGAAAAAGATAAACCTGTTAACTAATGATGAAGATCTAAGACAGGAACTGTGGCTGTATTATTTAGAGGGAAATCCTTTTGATACACTCTCAGAGCATTTCAATGTACTAAAACGACGCATCCCAGAACAGAAATCAATTGATCGAATAGCATATGATCTAATAAAATCCCCTCTTTCAGATAATACAGCTAAAACTCTTCAGTACCTTACAGAATTAGAAAAGTCCATAATATTAATGTTATTATTAGATAGAGATCTTAGTGATATCTCAAAAGAAAAAAATATCAGTGAAATAAAAGTACAACAAATGGTTAATAATATAAAAAGAAATTCTAACTGGAATAGGATAGAATAATGGCACTAAAGAAAAAATTCACAGATGAGGAAATAGTTGGATTGACTCAAGAAGAAATTAAATTAGGGTTAAAGTACTTGAGAAAACATAAAACAGCAGGTGCGGTTCCTGATGTAGAAGCGCTTAAACTATACGAAATGTATCTTATCGGCTGTACATTTACCGAGATTAGTAAGCAATACCCACAATATGAGTTAGGACAGATTATATTAACTGCTGCAATTCGAAAATGGGGTATGGATCGTGATCGTATGCAATGTACTTTAAAAGATAGGGTACAGGCTAAAGTTGTTAAATCCGTAATTGAGCAAGTAGACTTTTTAACATCTATGTTAAGTGTCAGCTCTGCTGAACATATTGAAGCAATGCGAAATTACATAATCAACCCGGATAAGTATCCTAAACCTGATATGAGAATAGCATCAATTAAAGAGTACAAAGATGTAACTGAAACTTTATATAAAATTGTGTCAGGAGCAACTAGTAATTCTAAGTCTTCACCCATGTTTGGTGCATTAGGTTCAAAGCAACCACAACAAAAAAAGATAGAAGAAAAGAAAAAAGACTATGATATAGATTTAGATGATATAGAGATCGACAGTGATAAATAAGAAGTTATGTAGTAAGTGTGATAAATTAAAGCAGCTTTGTGAATTTACAGCTCGTAAAGATGCTAAAGACGGATTACGTGCAGATTGTAAGGTGTGCCGTAATCAACATAACTTAGAATATTATTATAGTGAAAAATCTAATAGGCATAATTGTTGTAAATGCAATACTGATCTTAATCTAGATACACAGCGCGTGCATAAAACATTGTGTCAGTCATGTTATAGAAAACAAGAAAGAGCTATAGTGAGTCAAAGAAGAGACAAAACTTGTATAGACTGCAAGTCGAGTTCATCTACTAAGTGGTATAATGGACCAACTTGTAGAAAATGCTATCGTGCATCTAATTATGCTAAGCACCGTGAAAAAACAAGTGAAGTATATAGGAACAAACGAATTAAAAATAATTTACGGACAAGATTAAATATGGCAATTAAGAATAATCAAAAAGTAGGCTCAGCAGTTAAAGATTTAGGTTGTTCAGTTGAAGAATTAAAGGCTTATTTAGAATCTAAATTTACAAAAGATATGACTTGGGATGACTATGGTAAATGGCATATAGACCACATTAAACCGCTAAGTAGTTTTGATTTAAGTAATCCTGAAGAACTAAAGAAAGCATGTCATTATAGTAACTTACAACCACTATGGGCTAAAGATAACTTAAAGAAAAGTAATAAATATTGAGACCAATATGCAAAAAAAAGTAACAAAATCTACTAAAAAGAAGAAAAAGACCTTAAAGGATCTATCGATTGCACAGCGTGAAAAGCTTTTTTTTAAGAAATGTAAAACTAAACAGGAATTAAGTCGATGGATTAAGACTTTTCTCGGTTTATATATGCCAGATGAAGTAGTATCTAGGTTTGCTGATTGTTCTCCATTAGATATGATATGGGAATTGTATGATATATGTGTCAATTGTAGTAATCCAGACAATATCATGGAAATATTGTTTGTTGCTGGTAGAGGATCAGGTAAAACATTAGGGTGCGCAATAGCAGAATTTATGATATTAATGCATGACCGCAGAGATGCAGTACACGTTGGAGCAGTTATGGCACAGGCTAAGCGTTGCTATGATTATCAGGTCAAATTCATGTTAAACGCAAATGTTAAATCGATAATAGATAATAGAGATAAACACGAAAGCGATAGAATAATACAAAAAATGAATATGGAGAAATCTATATTTAATTTTGATGGAGAGCAAGTTTCGCTAGAAATTTTACCATGTACATTAAAGGCATTAAATGGTCCGCACGTACCATTAGTAACTATTGACGAAATTGACACTGTT
>JGI10211J34971_10001667_pt1 | contig 18236 bp, 16 predicted proteins | sample Etolagsediment_FD_34971 | JGI IMG/M metagenome (IMG submission 34971) | reverse complement strand
TTAAAATAACTTAAAGAAACTCAGCACCGCGGCGAAGCCGCATAAAAACGAACGTGGCGCAGCCACATAACCTCCGTCGCAGGGGGACGGAACCCCCACCACATAACCTCCGTCGCAGGGGGGCGGAACCCCCACGGAACCCCCACGGAACCCCCACGGAACCCAAATTAAGCTTCATCACCATTATCATCACAAATAGTGGTATTATTTGTAATACCATCCCATGTTAAATCACATCCTTTAGCCCATTTGTACTTTCTACAATCACCAGTACTTCCTTGCCAAAAATCAGTAGTAAAATCCATTACTTTATCACAGGACACATTTCCTAAATTTTTAACATTATAACATTTACCAACTGCCGTATTTTCATCACTAGGATCATCAGAACTAGAATCACCATCTTTATCAGTATCTACAGTAATGCTTTTATCCACCCAATAATCAGGACAATCAGATATAACAGGAGGATATTCTTTACCATATTGCTCATTATACAATACAGAGCCTATGAAAACAAGCATTATTATAAATAAAATAATGGCTATTGTTAAAACAATTTGTTGAAAATTCATTATATAAAATAATATTATATAATTTTTTCTAGTTAATTATTATAATGAATTGTTCCTCAACAAATGGAAGACTAAATATTATGGGTCCTAATATGAATCAATTTTCTTTATATGATAAAATTCCTAATAAATGTACTAGTTTTCATGATGCTATGACCGGAAATTTTATTGATTCATCATTATCTATAGCATTTTTTTCTGATCAAAATATTCAGATCATCCAAAATGGTATTAGAGCTGCTGTTTATAATATGTCTAAGCATCAATATATTATTGATAATCAAAATTGTGATACATTAAAAATTATTATGCGCAGTATCTTTTTACAAAGTTCTGTTAATCAACCAAATAATATTACCGAACAAATACAAAAACTAAATGATTTAGTTATTTCATATTGTGCTAAACAAATATATTCTGAAGCTCAAGCATATATTAATTATAAACGTGATGTTAGTACTATGTATCAACCTATTGATCGTCCAACACAACCTGATTACAACAACAAAACTTTAGAATTAAAAAAATGGTTTTAAATAAATTATTAATTAATTTTTTATTAACAATTTATTTCCTAAAATTATTTTTTTGCTTTGCTGATGTTTCTTTCCAACTCTTCCAAATCATTCAACCACATTTTTTCAATACTTGTTTTTTCTATGTCATGTAATTTACTTTCTTTAGAACCTTTCTCTTGCATTAATTTATTTACATTTTCATCGCTTACTGAATCCATAGACATTTTTAATAAATATTTATAGTCATTATCATCATCCATTTTATCAAATTGTTTTTCAGCCAACATATTCAAAATCTGTTCTTTGGTTTTCTTTCGCAAATCAATCGTTCCATCTAAATTCTCTTGAATATATTTTGCCTTGTTTGACAATAATTTTAATTCTTTTTGCAAATTATTTATCATATAACTCTTTCTTTTTTCATAATAACTTAATCTTACATCATAGTAAGTATCTATTATATTATCTACACTTTCATATTTCTTCAATTTTTCCTCGCTATCAAACAAATGCATATTTGTTATGCTTTGACTAGTATATAATTTTAACACTTTTTCTAATTTATTAAACTTATTATCTCCTTCTATACTTTCATCTACATCATTATAAAACGTTATTTCAATATCTATTTTTTTATCGGTACTCATATCATTATAATCTTTTACAATCTTCTCTTTTTTCTTGTCACCTTCCATTAGATTTTCCAAATGTTGTTTGAAATCATCTGTCCAATATCCGATAGGTAATTCGGTTACTCTAATTTTTTTTGGATTTATTTTTATATACACACCCTTGACTATATATTTTTTTTCTCCATTTTCATCTATAGTTCCATTAAATCCTTTATAATATGGAATAAATTCTTTGCTTACTTCACTTTGTGTTAACTTCTTTTTTAAATATTCAATAATACTATTGATATTATAACTTAATATTTCAGTACTAAATCCTGTACCAATTCCTTTTCCACCATTTACCAAAATCATAGGAATAATTGGTACATAAAATCTAGGTTCGACTTTAAATCCATCGTCTTCCAAATAATCCAAGATCGCGTCATCTTCTTCTCTATAAATACACCTTGTAATTGAATTCAATTGTGTAAATATATATCTTTCAGAAGCAGAATCTTTTCCACCTTGCAATCTTGTACCAAATTGACCGTTTGGCATCAATAAATTTACATTATTACTTCCTACAAAATCTTGTGCCATACCTACAATAGCACCATTTAAACTTGCTTCGCCATGATGATATGATGATTGTTCAGATACATATCCTGAAAATTGTGCAACCTTTATTTCTGATGTTAAATTCTTTTTAAACGCACAATATAATATTTTTCTTAAACTAATTTTTAATCCATCCATCAAGTTTGGAATAGATCTCTCACAATCATATTTTGAGAAATGAATGAGCTCTTTATTTATAAAATCTTCATAACTCACGTTTTCATTCATCGTATCTAAATAACTATTCATATCATAATTTGCCAACCAATCTTTTCGCTCTTCAGAACGTTTCTTGTTAAACACCATATCAATTGTATTATCACTTCCAATACCTGTATGCTGAAAATATACAATTTTTTTATTTGCAAAATATTCTTTAAATTCAGCACTCGTACTTGTACCCAAACCCTTGTAATATTTTACCTTCCATCCTTTTGTATCATTTTCCTCTTTCCATTTATTATATTCTCCTTCATTATAAAATATTTTTTCATTACTTCCTTTCTTTGCTTTTAAAATAGGTGTATTCATAAATCCTATAAAATTATTCAATTTTGATAATGAATTCCACTGATCTTGAAACAAATTAATACCTAATCCTTTAATATGAGATCCATCCAAATCTTGATCTGTCATAAATAAGATTGACTTATATCTTAATAAACTATTTACTTGTTCTTCTGTATATTCTTTGCCATTTTCTAATCCCATTATTTGCTTTATTTCTACTATTTCTTTATTTTCATTTATTCTTTTTAATGCTTCGCCTCTTGTATTGAAGATCTTTCCTTTCATCGGATAAACTCCTATTACATTTCTATCTTCTTTACTTAGTCCTGATACAATTCCTGCTTTTGCTGAATCACCCTCACACAAGATAAGTGTACACATATTTGATTTACTTGTCCCTGCATAATTTGCATCAATCAATTTTGGAATTCCACGAATACTTTTATTTTTACTTCCATCCGTTTTTTTTGCTGCTTTATTCTCCTTAACTTCTGTTAATGCACATGCAGCTGACATTACACCCATTTTTGCAATTTTTTCAATAAATGAATCTGATACGGTACATGCAGAACCAAACTTTGTAATAGCAGTTCCTAACTCGTCCTTAGTTTGACTATTAAATGAAGGATTTTCAATATCACATCTCAAAAACAACATCAATTGTTCTTTGATGGTGTTTGGTTTTACATCAACCTTCTTTTTTGTTTTAATATATGTGCACAATTTTCTAATGATTTGATTTAATATATATTCTACATGCTTTCCTCCTTTTGAAGTATATATTCCATTTACAAAACTTACTTGAGCAAATTCATCTTGAGGACATAAACAAACAGCATATTCCCATCGTTTATTTGGGCTTTCATACACTCTCTTTGTTTCTGATTTATTACCAATATATAAATCGATATATTGTTCGAAATGTTTTATTGGTATTAAATTACTATTCATTTTTACTTTGACTGTTTTATCAGTTACTGCAGCAATATCATAAATTCTTTTCATAAATAATGCCTTCATATCTTCTGATAATCCTGAAATTCCAAATCTTGCGTAATCCGGTTTAAATGAAACACGTGTATACGGTTTATTTTTAGATTTGGTTATACTTGGTTTACATATTTCAGTCAAATTATTCTTAAATTCTTGTATATATTTTAATCCTCTAACATGATCAATTGTTTCAACACGACCCCAGGTTGACCAAATTAGTACTAATTTAAATCCAAATCCATTTTTTCCACCTACAATTTTTTCCTTCTTCTTTTCGTCATAATTTGTTGAAGTACGTAAATGTCCAAAGATCATTTCAGGAATCCATAATTTATATTCAGGGTGTTCTGCTACATCAATACCATTACCATCATTATACATATGAATAGTACCATCTTCATCAAGCGATATGTCTATATTTGATACTGGTAATGCATTTTCGACTTTATCTTCAACTGCTTGAGCTTGTCGTATTACATGATCTCGACAATTAACAACACCTTCATCAAATAATTTATATAATCCTGGAATAAATTGAAATTGTGTATTAATAATTTTACCATCTCTACATAGATAGTCGATTTGATCTGTATTTTCGATTGAACCAATATAAGTATCAGGTTTTTTTAAAATATGTTCTCTATCAGTTAATTTTTGGTATTTATTTAGTGATGTTTGGGACGCCATGACTTTAATTATATCTACTATTTTTTTTTGTTTAAATTATTTCAATTTTATTTAAAAAATAAATATATATTAAATGGCATCTTACTATGGAGGTTTTTTCGAATCATTAAATACACCTGAATATATATATAATAATACTGATCAAACAGAATATTTATATTATTTTACTAGTGATAATAGTCTTAATTTCAATTTTGAAATTCCTGATATTTCGGCTATTGTTATTGGTGGGGGTGGTGCTGGTGGAGGAAAAAGTGCAAACAATATTGCAAATGCTGGTGGTGGTGGTGGAGGTGGTGCTAGTGCATTATTTAATTTTAATTCTCTTGTTGATATGAGTTCTGTATTTACTATTGGTGCAGGTGGTATAGGTCAAAATACACCCACAAGTGGATCTAGTACAACGTTTTTCCCCTATTTAACCGCAGGAGGTGGAACACCGGGTAGTATATCAAATAAAGGTATTGGTGGTACAATTAGTTATCCATATACTTATTCACCTCCCTATATTGGTGGTGCTGGTGGTGAAGGTGGTATTGGTAATCCAACATTTCCACCACAACAACCTGATCCGATGACTCCATATAATGGTAAAACAAGTGATTGGGGTACACATTTTCAAAGTAATACACCAATAACATTACCAAATGGAGAAACAAATGCTATATTATATATTTCAAATGGTGGAGGAGGAGGTGGTGGTTATGGACCAAGTAAATCCAGTCCGGAACAATCAAGTGGTGGATTACCTGGAGGACAAAATGTAAATGTTGCTGGTAGTTATAAACCATATAGTTTTATAGCAAACGGGTTATTAAGTGGTGTTGGAAGAGGGATAACAGCTTCAGTATGGGGTGGTGGTGGTGGTGGTAATAGTGGTTCAGATAAAGTATCGAATGAATTTGGTGGAAATGGAAAAAATGGTGCAATTGTGGTATGGTTTAAAAATCCTTTAACATTAAAAGCTATAACATCAACTACTGCAATTGATAAATCAGTAACAGTAGATTTATGTGGTAATTTATATAATACAAATAATAGTTCTATAGGGTATAGTTTAACAAGTATTCCAACAAAAGGGACTGTAAGTTGGATAGGAACAGAAGGGGATCCTGGTAAAAATCAGTTTGTGTATACGCCAAATGGTACAATAAGTGGTTTAGATACATTTACATACAAAACATTTGTAAGTTTATCAAGTCCATCGCCAGGAATTTCAACAGCTTCAACAACTGTAACTGTAGAAATAATCGACTATCCTACATCATACGATTTAAGTTTTACAAATATAATCGAAAATGCAAATATAACGTTTGATTTGAGTGCTACTATAGTAGAGGAATCATTATATACTAGTTTAGAGTACTATATAGTTACACCACCAAATGATGGAACATTATTATTTACAACAACAGGAACAGATGTATCAGGAGGAAAAGAAATAACATATACACCAAATCTAGGTTACAAAGGTACAGATAGTTTTACATATTACACATCCTATTTTCAAAGTGATTTAAATATAGATATTTCATCTAACATTTCCAGCGTATTTTTAAATACAAATGGTATACCGGAAGCACATGATTTAAGTTTTAATACATATAGAAATACTAGTATAACATTTGATTTAAGTGGTACAGATGATGGGTTATTTGATCCTAATTTAAGATATATAATAGATAGTAATCCATCTTTAGGAATAATTAACTTTATAAATGGAAATGAAGGAGAACCTGGTGTAAATACAGTACAATATACACCATTTTTTAATCAATATGGGAGAGATGAATTTAATTATAATGTTCAGTATGATAATTCATATGGTGATTTAATCACATCAGACCAAGCTACAGTTCATGTAGATATTAGTCCATATGCTCCTCCAGCTCCAGTTGCAACAGATCCAGTTAATTGTATATTACCCCCAGGTGGTTGTACAGCAAATGTAACATTTAGAGGTAAAATTGGATCCCAAAATATAGGTACGATGACTTTAGCTCAAAGAGTATCTATAATAAATAAAAATTTAAGATATAGAGGGGGTAAATTTAGGATAATAAATGCTCCAGTAAATAGATATTTGTCAAGAGCAGGTGCGCCAGCAGGATTTGGATCATCACCTCAAAATACTTTTAATTAATTTGCGTCAAAATATTTAGAAATATATTTTTTTCTCTCTAGTGTTTATAATGGTAAAAAGACATGATAGAGGTGCCGACGGCAAATACCATATTGCTGGTAAAACATTTGATATGAATGAAGGTTCACGTGCCCAAGTTTGGCACGGAACTGCTTATAAAACTCCTGGAACTCCTGGATTAAAAAAGTCTGATTTAATCATGGTTAGAGGAAGAATTAAAAGTAAGAGAAAGAGTGCTTTAGCCAAGACCCAAAAACATCTTAAGGGACACCTTCAACCTAAGGGAAGTGGTGTATTTGGTGCAGCAACCAAGAAGAAAAGAGGATCTAAGAAGGCAAGAGGAAAGGGAAAGGGAAAGAATAAATCTCAAAGAAAGAAGTAAATGCGATTTAATGCATAATTGATATATTAATTAATATATTTATATAAATTAATGTATTATATACCGGATGATTTAGTTCCCATTATATTATCATATTTAGATGCAAAAAGTTATATGATATTTGTACATAATGGTTTAGTTAAAAAAATAATATCTTATTTACCGATTCAAGAACAAATGTTATTAAATAAGAAATATTATACAAATGTTATTAATTTGTGGTATATACCTGAACATAAAATTCCGAATTTATTAATAAATTATACAAAAATAGATAATGAAGTGGGGTTTAAAAAATATGTAAATGAAGAAATTTTGCTTAAAACAAAAAAATATTATTTTGATACTATGAAATTTGTAAATTTATTTTATTTATTGGAGTATATATGTAATAAAAATAATTCGTTTAAATGTAAAAACATATTATTAGAAATAAACATGAAAACACATTTAAAGAAAAATAAGCATAAAAACAAAATCTATAAGAATATAATATGGAATTAATAAATTTAAATGAAATATTAAATAGAAAACAAATATGTCATCAAATTAAAACATTTTTATTAGAATTTGATAAGAATAAATATGATTTAACAAATAAGAGAGGTATTTATATTTATGGAAATCCTGGATCAGGAAAAACAAAATTTATTGTAGAATTGTTAAAAGAATTAAATTTTGATATAATAAGTTATGATGCAGGGGATATAAGGAATAAAAGTATAATGGAAATGATAACAAAACATAATATGTCTGATAGAAATGTGTTATCGATGTTTCAAAAAAATGTAAAAAAAATAGCAATAATCATGGATGAAATAGATGGGATGAATAATGGTGATAAAGGTGGAATAAACTCATTAATAAAAATAATAAGACCTAAAAAAACGAAAAAGCAAAAGTTAGAGGAAATAACATTAAATCCGATAATATGTATTGGTAACTATCATATGGATAAAAAGATAAAAGAGTTAATGAAAGTATGTCATTCGTTTGAGTTAAAAGATCCCACAAATCCTCAAATACAGACAATAATGTCAAAATTAATGCCAAATTGTGGAAGAGAAGTGAAATTATCTATGGTTAATTATATACAATCTGATTTAAGAAAATTATATTCTCTCTATAACATTTATAAAAACAATATTGTAAAATTACAGACAGAACTATTACAAAATATATTTCAACCCAAGACATATAATGAAGATGCAAAAAAGATAACACAGAAATTAATAAATAATAATTATGGTTTAAATTTACATAATACTTTAATGAATGAAACAGATAGAACAATAGTAGGTTTATTATGGCATGAAAATATAATAGATGTATTGGGGAAGTTTGATGTAAAAGATTCATTTCCGTTTTATGAGAAAATATTGAAAAATATATGTTTTTCAGATTATATAGATAGAATCACTTTTCAGAAACAAATATGGCAATTTAATGAAATGAGTTCATTAATAAAGACATTTTATAATAATAAGTTATATCATGATACATTTAAAACAAAAGTCAAATTTAATCCTAGTGAAGTAAGATTTACCAAAGTATTGACAAAATATTCAACCGAGTATAATAATTCATTATTTATTCAAAATTTATGTTTTATATTAAATATGGATGAAAAGGATATGTTTTCATTTTTTATAAATTTAAGAGAGCAAAATAGTGAAGAAGAAATATTTCAATATTTGGAAAGTTATGAAATAACAAAATTGGATATAAATAGAATTTATAGATATATTGACAAACATAATTTGTCTAATATAGATAATGAAATTGATAATGAAATTATATCTGTTGATATAGAATAAAATATATGAGGCAATTTTTGTATGAGGCAAATTATATAATAAAAAAATTGATTTAAAAACATGTCTAATAATATACTTATATAAAATGTCTCAAAATATTATGTTCCAACGTAATATAGATAAGTTTTTACAAAAAAATGCATATAGCAGAAAACCTCTTGAAAAAATTATAGCTATGTTTTTAGATATGTGTACATATATAAGTGGTGAAAGTTTAGAAAGACATGAATGGGGAAATAATTTAATAAAATTGAAGGATGATATTCCAAAAGATTATGATTCGGAATCTTTTGAAGAATGTATATTGGAAGTACTTAAACCAATAAATTCAACTAGTGAATTATTATGGGGAGATGTGCAAAGTGGAAAACGACTGCATTCTATGATATTAATGTGGTTTAATGTTCATATATTGAAGAGACCTGTTTTATATATTTTTAGAAATTTAAAAATAGATATGAAACAACTCCAAGATGATATAATAGGACAAAATATGAACGATTTTAATAATAAATATATTAAAGAAGTATTTGACGAGTTTAATTCTGAGCTCGAAGATGAAGATGATAATGAGGATTGGAAACAATTTAAACTTCCTGAATTAAAACATATAAATAGTGATGATGCTATTAATAAATTCAGTAATAAACATAGTATTAATCCTACCGATATATTTTGTTGTTTGGCAAATCTAGCTCAATTATCAAAAATTAATTCAAAATTTAATGAGTATATTGCTAATCATGGTGAACTTGTTTGTATGACAACCATGATTGATGAGGGAGATCTGTACGGTCCTAGTGCTTCAAATGATAATAGTAATAAATTTGATGAAAAAAATACTACTGAATGTGAAAAATTTATTTCCAAAATGATTAAAAAGACAGTTTATACTTTACGTATAACAGGATCAGCTCATACATTATTATATAATACTACTACAAAAATAAGTGGTAATAAAAATATTATAATTAATATTTCAAAGGTTCATAAAATGAAAAGACCTGATGATTATTATGGATTATTAAATGATAGAATACATTTTGAAGTAGACAATCATGATAATTGGTATAAAGATCAAGGAAAAAAAAATGGTGACACATATGATATTATTATAGATTATAAGATAAATATTAAAAAAGTAATAGAAATAATTCTAGAAAGACCCGATATTGAATATAATTCATTATTAATTAGTGAAGAAAAGGTAAAAGATAAACAATTTGTATTAATATACGAAATAATGAAAGATTTTAAGAATCTATTTATTATCATATTTCATGGTAAATGTTTAAGATTATATTTCTCAAAAGATTATGATGATGAACTAAAATTTATGTCTCGCAGAGATTCGGCACAATCAAAAAAGAAAAGATTATATCAAGATGGAGGAATCTATGGTGAATCTACAGATAAAGATGGGGTAGCAGAACTACCAAATAATTACTGCTATTATGATATAGATTTAAAAAAATGCACAATAAAATATGTATATAAATTACTTAGAAAATTGTTTAAAGACAGTAAAAAACAGTTCCCTCATAAAACAATTATAACAATAACAGGGAAGTATGGAGAAAGGGGATATTCTTTTACAGGTGATGATTATGGTGGCTATTCATTACATTTAACAGACCAGTATTTAGTATCTCATGGATCACGTAATTGTACCGATCTTTCCCAAAGAATAAGAGCACAAGGAAGATATGCAGATAAAGAATTAAAAACTGGACAAACAAAAATTACTTTATGGACTAATAGAAAAGTAAAAGATTTATTAAATTATTATAAATTATTTATAAAGGAGATAGAAAAACATATAATGAGTTATAATAGTAATCAAGAAATAGTGCAATTTATGGAAGCAAAAATAGATAATGGTAAAATGAATTATCCCACTCTTTTAAAGCATTTAGCTCCATCAAAACATTCAAAAAATATAGACTGGTATAGCTGTTATGATTCAATTATAAAAGCTAATAAACTTATGATATGCGATAATATATCGAATGATGAAATAACAGAATTCTGTAAACAAAATAAATTACCCGATTTTAAATGTATTACTAAAGAGCCTCGTAATATTGGAGAAGATGAATTAAATAATAAAGATAAAAACTGGTATGCAGAGTTGAAGGAAGAAGAGTATGATAGTAAAAGTGATGATGGAAAAGTTCCGTTCCGTATTGTAAGTAGAATTAATAGTCAAAGTAAAGAGAGCTATATAAAAAAAATCAGATCATATATTAACGAACGAAGAGTACCTTCATTTAAGTCAATCGCAGTACAACATGAATGTGTAGAAAATAATATAACATATATAATTAAGGATGATATAAATGAAAAACAATATAGGGGAGAATTTAAACCTGAAAACTGGTGTTTTATTGAAAACAAAAATACTCATAAATGTCTAAAAAGAAACAATTATATAATATGTAAAAGAGGAGATGGAGAGGGATACAAAAAATCAGAAATAAAAGATGAATATAGACAACAAAATAATACTCACGGATATACAAATGAAGATGGAGAAGATTTTATAGAAGGTGAAATTAAGCCACCTTATTATTGGAAGAGTCCTGATGGTTGGTTGTATTTATATAACCCTGATCAAAAAAAAGATATATACTTGTTAAGCATATTAAAATCTCCTCTACAAAACAATAATGATGATAATGATGATGATGATAATGATGATGATAATATAATAGAATTTATAAAAAAATGTTGCAAAAAATCGGATAATCCAAGGTTAAGAATTGGAATAAGAGAAATATTTACAATTTATAAAGAATGGTGTGATGAAAATAGTAAAAAAAGTATGATACAGAAAAAATTTAAGGAAGAATTTGAAAAAATAGGTTTTAAAATAGAAAAGAGTAAAGGTGTTAGTATAGATGGCTCTCGTAATAAAAGGGGCTATAATATTGAAGTGTCATTATAAGTTATTTAAAAATAATTTTACAAATATTAATAATATAAAAATGAATAATTATATTATTAATAGTTTTTTTTTTAGAAATAGAAATACATTAATTGATATATATAATTATATAAAGATTCGTTATGATAATAATGTTGAAATTTGCAATTTAAAAATAGAATTAAATAATTTAAAAAAACAAAAAATAATTTTTGTTGATAACAATAATTATGAACTTTTAATAAAAGGGAACGTAGTATTAAATGACTGTAAAAATTATTATTCAAGACTAATTGTTAATTTTTTTAAAACATATAAAAAAAAATATGAAAAAAAAAATAATAAAAAATATCAATTTAAAGAAATTAGATCTGAACAAAATCTATTAAGAAATTATTTAATTAATAATAATAAAGAGATGTGTATAATTTGTGAAAAAAAATTACCATTATGTTTATTAGAAGCAGCACATATAAAACCACGAAATATATTAAATAATAATGAACAATATGATAATAATATTGTAGAATTTATGTGTAGATATTGTCACAAATTATATGATGAAGGATTTTTGTCAGTTTATAAAGGCTTATTAAAGATTTCACCTAATTTAAATAATTATGATTTGGATTATAAAAATAACAAGCAAATATCTTCTTATAACTCACGAAATGAAAAATATTTTATGTATCATCATGATAATATTTATAATACATGTATTTAATAATGAATAATGAATATAAAAATATAATTATATTAAAATTATGTATTTGCATATTAAACCAAATTATGAATATTTGATTAATAATAGTGAACAATATCCATCTACATGGAAAACTCTATGTAATGAAAAAGATATAATAACATTATTTTTGCCTATAACGAATTTAAACAATTTTTGTTTAGATGAAAGTAAAATATCTACTATTTATTTTTCTCAAAAAAACAAAACAAACCCGGAAATAGATATGGAATATATCTTAATATTATGTGGTATGTGTTCAAATTGGGCAAAAAGGTCACAATTAGCAGGCTATTGTAATAAATGTTTATGTTATTTATGTAAAAAATGTTTAGTAACATTAAATTCTAAAATATATTGTCTTGATTGTTACGAATATATTACTGAAAATGATAGTATAAGTTAATTAGCAATAACGGTTGTTGCTCTTGATAAATTGGACTCTTGATCATCATCTTGTGGTGTGGATTCATTATTATTTACATTATTATTTACATTATGTGTTAATAATGATTCTATAGTAATGTTATTATTTTTTTTACACAAATTACAAAAAGTATGTGTATTACAACAATAAATAAATCCTATAAATATACTAATTGAAGCTAAAATAATTAATACAAATATAACATCAGAGTGATACACAGATATAGCCATTATTTCTGATTTAAATAATTTAAATAAGAAATAATTCAATTTTTTTAAGATGATGAAGATAATGATTTTTTAATAAGTTCTGTATTAATTTTTTGTAATTCCATAATATTTTCATTTTGTTCATGTATATTTTTTTTTAATTGTAAATTTTCATTAGATAAATTATCGCAAATTTGTTTTAATTGTTGTAATTGTTGTGCTTGTGCTTGTAATTGTTGTTGTTGTTGCTTCATAATGTCAACTACTTGATTATTATTAAGTGCAACAGGATCTTTTCCATCTTGTTGAATCATGATTTGTCCCCCACCAATACCTTGAGATGCCATACTTTCGGCATGTTTTCTTCTAGTTTCTTCAATATTGATAAGTTGTTGAAGAACATCAGGTTTCATGGCTGGTTTTCCATCATCATAATAAGTTAATAATGTATCTACATTCATGTAAAAATCCTTCAAATCCTTTTCTTTCACAAAGTCTTCAACTTTTTTATTAGATTCTTTACAAAATTGAGGGTGAGGATTATCTAATAATTTTTTTTTGTCAAATGTATTATGTACGTGTGAAAAAACCAAAATAACCTTTTTTGGATCTAATTGTACAAAAGGTACAGTATAATCTTTTAAAAATGCCTTTTCTTCAGCCAAACATGCTTCATCATCATAACGGTGATCTTTTAATAATTCGCGTTTAAAAGCAAATGTACCAGCTGTAGCATGTTTTTCATTATAAGGGCCAAATTGATACATTTTTTCAATATGTTTGAAATAAATATAAATTTCACTACTACCGGCACATAAAGCCTCTTTATTAGAAGTTAATTTATCAACTGCATGAGAAACACGTTCAGGAGGATAATAATCATCATCATCCATATAAACTAAAATATCACCTTGACTTTTTTCATGTAATAAATTTCTTTTTTTACCAAGGGACATTTTAGTATCATATGAAAAATATTTTACATTTGGATGATCTTTAACTAAATCTTCAATTTTATCACTTCCGTCATCTATAATAATCCATTCCATTCTATTTTTTGGATATGTTTGATGATTAAAACATTTAATCATCGCATTAATAAATGGTCTTCGATTAAATGTGGGTGTACAAACACTAACAAAAGGATATTTTTCATCATTATTGGAAGAATTATTAGAAGAATTATTTTGTGTAGTTTTCTTCTTTTTATCATTTTTCTTTTTACCCATTAAATTATAATAAAATGTAGTTTTTAAATTATAATTTAATAATTATTTATAGAAAAATTATCTTGGAAAACTAGTACCAGCGATAATAAGAAATCCTAATGCGACTGGCCATACCAATTCGTTTGACAAATATGTTTTGGCAGATTTAATACCTAATATACAATATATAACGAGTAAGTACCATAGATTTAATGGTTGTCCTATAATTTTTCTCAAGTTTATTCCATCGGATGTTCCTGATATGATTGGCATAAATAATATAGTAAATAATACTCCAAATGATTGAATAAATGAGACACCGAATGCTATTAACCATGTATACATCAAAAAGATACCTGCAATAGATACCCATAGACCGACATCAGTTTTTTCATTTATAAAAATACCAAATAAAACAGGTAAGAACCAAAAGTGCATTACAGCAAACAATAGAGGAATTACAAATGGACCTATTATAAAAGGTATTAAATCTTTGCCTGTATTAGGCATAATACCACATGATGCTTGTAGTGTTTCGAATATTCCTCCTAAAACAGTTCTNANCATAATATAAGAACCTTTTACTATATTTCCAATATAACCTTTAAACCAAGCCATACTTCCTTGTATTTCACCATAATCTTCAGTCCATGTATAAGGGGCACCATAATCGTATAAATTGCGCATATATTCTGAATTAAATATGGGACCATTAATAAAATCAACAGTTTCTCCACATAAATTTGGTTTAGATTTGCCTCCTTTTTGAGCTTTTTTGCTACCTCCTTTTTTAGTCATTTCAATTCCATCATCATCATCTGTTTGAGGAAATAATGGAGGACCTTTATTTGTATAAGGACGTTCATCAGGATTAGTAGGAAAAAGAACTTTTTCAGCTTGATTGCCTAATCTAGTAAAAAATGCAAAACTGCTTCCTAACCATGCGTAAATAATAATAGTAATAAAATTTCGCAACATATCTATTATGAAGCCTTTTAAATCATTTTTATTTTCAGAATCTTCATTATCAGCTTTTGTATCAATATAAGTAGTATCAATATTTTCGGTTGACATATATATATATTTAATAAATATTTTCTAAAACTATATTATAGTTTTATGTCAAAAAATAAAAATATAATAATATGGAATGGAAGTGTTTTCTCACCTCCGACAATAGCTAATGGTCAATTAGCATTAAATATATGTTTATATTTAAAAGGAGTATTAGGAGAGAATAAAAAGTATAATTATTATTTTGTTCCAACAAATAAGTATTATAATAAGCCATGGGTAAGGTGCGTATCAGAAGAAGATAGAGTATATATGTTAAATAAATTAATAGAAAATATGGAAAAAACTTATACTATTCCTAAAAATGTGTCTTTTCATGTAAGTGAATATGAAATAGAAAAGGGTAAGAAATTAAAAAATCCATTAACTACAATAGAAAGTATAGAGCAATTCAAACAGAAGCATGATATTTATATAGTAAGTGCTATGGATCATTTAGTTCAAAGAGTAAAGGGATATTGGAGTAATTCGTTGGAATTATTTTTCATGTGTAACATAATAGTATTTGATGATTTTTCAGGGCAAATTATTGATTCCGAGCAATCGGAAAAATACATATATAATAGTATAAATATGAAATCTTTATTAAAGCAAAAAAGACCAAAAGAGTTGTTAGATTTTATGAAGAAAAATAATATAACAGAAAGAATGATAGTGGAATATATAGAAAAAGGGAATCATAGTGAAAAAATAGAGTTGATAAAAAAATTAATAATGAGCAAATTTGTATTTTTACCAAAGAAAATGGTTCCTGTAAATTATAAATCAGCAATAGGTCCAAGAATACGTCAAGAATTGAAAATATATTATTCTACAGCAGATAATATAGAATCATTAACAAATCCTGAAACGCTTAAATATATAAAGGATAATCAATTATATAAAGAATGTGGTGATAAATATATAGGTAAATTGGTTTCCTCAAAAAAAACTAAACGAAAAAGATCAAAGTCAAAGTATTCGAAAAGAAGAAAATAAAACAGAAAATATATATAAATAAAAATTAGTATATATTTTTATATGTCTGTATTGGATATTGGTAAAAAATTGGATTTTAAGGACGTATTAATTCAACCTCAGCCATCGAATGTAAATAGTAGATCAAAAGTAGTATTAGAAAAAAATATAACAAAATTTAAATATTCACCACATACATGGAATGGTGTCCCAATTATAGCTGCAAATATGGATACAACTGGAACATTTAGTGTATATAATGTATTGAGTAAACATAAAATAATAACAGCTCTGCATAAATTTTACACTTTAGAAGACTATAAAGATAAGGAGTTAAACCCTGATTATTTTATGGTATCAACTGGTATATCAGATAGTGATTTTGAGAATTTAAAAACTATATGTGATGCGATAGATGTAAAATGGGTATGTATAGATATAGCAAATGGTTATTTAAATGATTTAGTAGTATTTTGTAGAAAGGTAAGAAACGCATATCCTGAAAAAATTATAGTTGCAGGTAATTGTGTAACAGCAACTATGGTACATAAATTAATAGTAGAAGGTTATGTAGATGTAGTAAAATTGGGTATAGGTCCTGGTAGTGCTTGTACGACAAGATTAAAAACGGGTGTAGGGATGCCTCAGTTTTCAGCAATATTGGATTGTAGAGGTGCAAAAAATGATTTAGGTGCTCATATAATATCAGATGGTGGAATAACGTGTCCAGGAGATGTGTCAAAAGCATTTTGTGGAGGGGCAGATTTTGTAATGATAGGAGGACAATTTGCAGGTCATGATGAGAATCCAGGTGAATTGATAGATGAAATGGGAAAAAAGTACAAGTTATTTTATGGAATGAGTTCAGAATTAGCTCAAAATAAGCATTTTGGAAAAATGGAAAAATATAGATCATCCGAAGGCAGAGTAATAAAAGTGCCGTATAAAGGGAAATTAGAAGAAACTGTGTTAGATTATCTAGGTGGAGTAAGGAGTACTTTTACATATATAAATGTGGGTGATATAAATGAATTAAAAGATAAGACGATATATTTTGTAAAAGTAAAGCAACAAATAAATAATTATTTTGGAAATTAATATTGATATAAATTATATAAAATGGTAACTTATATAATTTATGCAATAACATTAATAATATTTATATATTATTTTATGAAATTATGTAAAAGTTATTTTGATTTATTTGATTGGGTAAGAGAAGGATTTAGTCAAAGAAGAATAGATCCAAACAATTCGATTCAAATACATATGTTAGCTCCAGCGACTGCACATTATGGTAAAGATATATTTAAATTATCGCCGGATTCTCCAACCCCTTTTTCTATGACGGAAGATATAAGATTGGGTGAATTTCCGGGAAAGGAACATGATAATGTTCCTAATTTCGAATTTCCGAATGATTATAAGTTTACAGTAAATTATCCATGTAGAAAGACGGCAACAGGAATGTTTACAGATTGTGGTGTATGGTCAGCAAATACAGCATGGACGGCAGATCCGTATAAAGGTTTAAATTGTCCTTTAACAAATACAAAGAGTCCGAAACAAAATAATAATGTATCAAGATCGAGAGAAATAAAGTATTAGATGGGTGGGGGTTTCGTCCCCCTGCGACGGAAGTTATGCGGTGGGGGTTCCGTCCCCCTGCGACGGAGGTTATGCGGTGGGGGGTCCGTCCCCCTACGACGGAAGTTATGCGGTGGGGGTTCCGTCCCCCTGCGACGGAGGTTATGCGGTGGGGGTTCCGTCCCCCTGCGACGGAGGTTATGTGGCTGCGCCACGTTCGTTTTTATGCGGCTTCGCCGCGGTGCTGAG
>JGI10211J34971_10001666_pt1 | contig 18240 bp, 8 predicted proteins | sample Etolagsediment_FD_34971 | JGI IMG/M metagenome (IMG submission 34971) | reverse complement strand
CTCTCCGCGAGCCGCTTGGTTGCGGGAGAGGGCCACCACTGCGGCAAGAAAGCTGTCGGCGTAATGGCAGGCCTTTTGCCGGACATACCTAGGAAGGACCAGGAAGCCGAAGGGGTAGGCCAGGATGGCAAACGTTGTGGAGGCGAGACTCCATCCAAAGTCGGCACGCCCTGTGACGAAGAATGCCCAACAGATCGCGGCCGCCAGTGTCGTCAACGGCATCCACACAGTCCGAAGGCCAGCGAAGTTCCGAGCGAAGCCGTAGTCAATATTGTGCAGACGCACACGTTTGCAGGAGGCCGATTCCCAGAGGCGATTGCGAAGCTGCGCAACGGCGTCATTGATGATTGCATTCAGTTCGGCTTCTTCTGATGGTGGAACCGCGTTGATGTCCAGACCGGTTAGCTCCCGGATTGCACCATACCACTGCTGCTTCTGCTGCTTCGAGCACGACGTATCCCGTGGGTGGAGACGCGCGTGAGTGGGAGAATCGTGAGGCCACTTGGGCCACAGCCCTCTCTGCAACCGGTCACCCATAGCTGAAGCCAAGTGTGATAGACCCACTGCTATGATCGCGCCGAAACCCGGTCCGGCCAGAAGCATCGTCAGCCAGCCCTTCAACGGAACTCCAATCGCAAGCGCGGCGGGGAGTAGCAGCGCAACCGCCAACGCTGCGGGGGCCAACCTAGCCCTGCGTTCGTAAGCGTCGCTCAGGTTGAGCAAACTGAAAGACGATCTTGCCTGCTGCTGGCTACTCACGGGTTCCACCTGGAATGAGTTGCTCCCCACGCCTGGCCTCGCCAAGGAAGAAACTGACGCGGCCAACATCGCCCACGACTACCATTAGAGGAGGAAGACCATCGGCGCACATCCGCTCTGCGAGCCAAGCGAACACCTTGGCATCGGCGACGCTGAGGGCGGTACGACAGCCCTCTGGGTGGGAGTGCCACTCGCCGACGTATTGTAGAGCCCCATCGGTGGCCTCCGTGACAACACCGACCTGCTGCCGCAGCCCAGCAGAACCCCGAATATACCCGTCAGGCCACTCAGCACTGTCCATGGGCGAAGGTATCGTGTCCACGACATACACGATTCTCCGGTGGAGATCGAAGCTCCCCAAGAGCACGCCCCCCGTTTCGTTCGGCAGCTTCGCCCGGCGAAGGTCGTGAAGTAGCTCAAGCAGTTGGGAGCCAACACTCATGGTCCAGTTGCCCGCCTGGAACCGGTTCGCCCTGTGGGGAGTCACTGAGACTCGTCGGATGGAGAAGTCGCCTTCGGCTCGCCAGATGGCGATTACGGGGTCATTTGCTGCCAGCGTCTGACGAACCGCCCTGCTGGCGATCGCGGCATGCAGTGCCATAGCGTCCTGTGGGATGCGACTGCTGACGTCTCGGCACGACTGCCCGTAGCGATGTTGCGCATCCGTCTGCGCGAAGTGGCCCTGAAGCCCTTCCTCGCGCACGAGTGCGCGGTAATACTGCATCTCCAACTCATCGAGCATGAACGCGCGGTCGCTGTCCTCAGCAAGGAAGACGAGGTCTGTGCCGACTGGATTGAGGAATACCGACAGACGGCGCGCGTTTGACTGGATGTCATTCACCAGATGACGAGCCACCGCCACTGAGGCCGAGGCATCAATGACCACGTCCGCCTTCTCCAACGTGTCGGCGAGAGCCTCCTTCTCCTCGTCGGGACGCAGCACGTTCGCCATAATCGCACGGAAGACATCCTCGCCGTCGGTCAGACGGTTGGCGGTCTGTGCAACGCATAGTGCTTTGGGGAACCCAACGGCCTCTCGCGGCAGCGCATGGCGCCCCACATTGTGCGGCAACAGAACGTCCTCATCCACAATTGTCCACCGTCCGAAACCAGATCGTGCCAGATCCAAGACCAATTGGGATCCCAGCGCCCCCGCCCCAACGCAGGCAATCGACGTGTCTGCGGCATCAGTTGAGATGCCTGCCAGCCTCCGTGCGAACTCTCGGGTAAGAGGGAAGACAGGACTCAGGAGATCAAGCACGGTTTGCTTCCCAGTCTTCTCGGGCGGAGGCGACAGTTCACCGGCCAGGTGGCCGCCGACCTCCCTATCCGCCCACAGGCCTATGTCCTTGCCTAGCTCCCGGACTGTCGTGCCGGTAACGAAGGCCCACACGTCGCTCGTCTCTATCGGGCTGCTCTGCTCTCGCGTTTTGGGGAGGACCAGCACGATGCACAGCCGTGCAGCGAGGAGTTTTGCCTCGGCGCCGTCGTTCCTCTGTGCTCGGGTCTTCGCTGTGCGGATCATCTCGCGAAGACTCGCGCGCAGGTCCAGCCCTGCTGCCGAGCACAGCTTGTGCAACTGCTCGAGATCCCTTGGGGCAAAACGGATGACACCGTGTGGTTGTGGTTCACAGGCGAAGACCGCACAGACAAAACTCATCGTCGGCACGTTGTGGACATCCGTCTCGTCTTCGGCGATGAGGAAGAGCCTTCCCCGGTCGAGCGTGGTCGGTCTGATCGCCAACTGCCTCTCCATGCCCGCGCCGTGCTCAAGGAGATCAGCGGGCAACACGATGTAGCCGACATCCCCCCACAACAGAGGCTCCAACGGTTGGTCGTCGGCGTGGAGCTTCCCCTTTGCCGTCAACGCGAGCCAAGTCCGGACACGTTCCACGTACCGCGGCGCTGTCCACTGACGCTTGAGTTCCTCATACGGGACGTCGTAGAGACAGAGGCTCCGGGGTGTCTCTTGCTGACGCAGGTTCAGATGCGGTACCTTTGGGAAGCCTATGCGGAGCGCTAACGTCTCAGGATAGCAGTCGTCAGCCGCGGTGAAAAACGCAGCAATGCGCTCCATCCGTTCGATCGGTTGCCTGCACAGTTGGCCCAGTTCGACCTCCACCTCGAAGATGACGGTCTCGCCGCGGTCGCTTCTGCGACAGCCGACCAGTTCCGCATACTGGATCGAGCCATCCACAAGCAGGCGTGCAAGGTCGCTAGCTTTCGGAATGACCAATGCATCCAACGCTACGGGAGCGCCGTCGATTTCGTGGAAGCACTCCGCCATGGTCACCCCGCTCGTGGCGCACTGGCACCGTAGGCGCCAGCACCTGCTGCCGTTGCCCGCTTCCAGACAGTCGCCTTACCTGCGTCGATACCGATAACCAGTGGCTTCGGCGCTGCCTTTCTCGGGTGTTCCATTGTCACCTTGAATTGGTCCTCGGGCGTGTCGACAACGTCCTCCCTATAGTAGTTCGCTGCCTGCCGGTGAGGTGGGTTGTCGTCATTGTCACCCGCAGAGCCCTTCGAAGGTATTGGCTTGCTCGATGACACCACGATGCAACCATCTTGGCCGTGAGTCTCAAAGAGCTTCTCGACCTGCGCCACCGGCTCCGTCTTATCGGTGCCCTTGTCCGGCCCCAGGGATCTGTAGCTACAGTGGTGTGGGAGCTTCGTCACATCCCAGTCCAGCCGCGAGGTCCGCCCCCTGGCCGTAGTAATGTCCACGATGTCGCTGAGGACTTCATGCGTGGCGTCAGCCATCAGCCACACGCGGGTCTGGACGCCCCCCACTGAGAAGGTCGCATGCATGATGAGCCCGTCGGAATTGCGATCCTCCACCTCGTTCTCGTTCAGTCGTTTGGCAAAGGGCGAATGCACGAAGAACTCCACCGCATCGTGCCCCAAACCGAATTCCGGTGCTGTCCCGCCGGCGTCGGTAATGAGATGCTTCCGCTCGTCGAAGTCGACTCCGTTGTCGTCACACCACTTCCTGAGCTTCTCCGGACGCGAGAAAATGCGGATTCCACTTCCTTCCTTGAAGCGATGCCGTGCCTCCGCACGCAGTACTCGCGCCTCCGCCTTGTCCAGCCCTGTCTCGGTAATGACCGCAGCCGGAACCCACATCACTTCCATCTTGGTCCGGTCGTCGCTTTGGTATTTGTCTGCGTGTTCGAGCCAGAAGAACTCACTTGCGCCCTTGTAATGGTCCTCGTCGAGGTGAGTGAACGCCACCACATCGTAAGAGTCCCGTCCCGCCGCCTCGAGATCTCCGCGGAGCTCCTCCGCTAGATGGCAACGCAAGTCATACGGGTCGGCCGGATCTCTTGTGTTCGCGTAGTCGAACAGGATCTTCTTGCCATTTTCGAGGTCAATCCGGCAGCAGTCGGCATTGCCCAATGGGAAAAAAGTCAGTTTGTGCATGTCCTAGACCATCCTTCTTGTAGCGCGGCTTCCCGGCCAACGCCACACAGGGCAATGGCGCGTTCCACATCCGGGCTTTGCCCGCAGTTCACTGTTGCATCTGCCAAGATAATGGGTAAACTAAGTATGTCAACCATAGAAACACTGACCAGCATAGTTAGTATCTGTATAAGGAGATGGCTGATGCCCTCAGCGAAACGCGTAGATGCCGACTCCAAACCGATGGCCGGCGGCCGCAAAGACGGGCAGAGGCTGGAGTTCATCGAATTCAGACTCTACTGGGAGGGCAGGATCAACAGGAGTGACCTGTCCGAGGTGTTCGGTATCTCTACACCTCAGGCGACCATCGACCTGAAGAGGTACCAGGAGTTGGCGCCGGGGAACATGGAATACGATCTGAGCAGGAAAGCCTATGTGACAGGCAAGCGTTTCAGACCGCGGCTGACGACACCGGATGGGAACAGGTACCTGGCACAGCTCATGTTGGTCGCCGCAGGGCTAGTGGATAAGACAGAAGTCCACTTCGGTCAGACTCCGCCGTTCGACATCGTGCCTGAGCTGAATCGCCCAGTTGACACTGGCATACTCCAGCGGGTTGTCCGCGCGTTGCAGGACCGCCGCAGGATCCGTATCCGGTACCAGTCTCTGACGAGCCCCGAGCCGACCACGAGATGGGTTTTCCCATGCGCCCTGGCGTACAACGGTCTGCGTTGGCACGTTCGCGCTTTCTGTCACCTCCGTAACGCCTACCGTGACTTCATCCTCGGCAAGATCCTCGAAGTCACTGGTGAGGAGGAAGAGAAAGTCGACATACCTGAAGACGTCAACTGGGAACACACCGTGGAGGTAGAAATCGGGGCGAGCCAGGAGCTAACCCCAGACCAACGGACGGCAGTAGAGCACGACTACGGCATGGAAGGCGGCAAGTGCACGGTCAAGGTGCGTCGGAGTCTGCTTCAGTATTTTCTCGAAGCGAACGGGTTGACGGGGGCATTCGAATGCGATCGCTACCAGGACTGGCAGGCCGTGGCGGTTCTGAACCAAGGTGACGTCGAACGCGAGCTGGGCATCCGGGAGGGCAATCAGTTGGGGTAATGGCCGCCGTTCGGGAGTGGACGGGGGCCTGTCTACGGCGTGACCGCGCGTAAAATGTCAACGACCGTCGTTCTGGCCCTCGCAGTATCCAGGAACCGGTACTCGTACAACTCCCGCTGTATCTGGGGTGGAAGGCAGGCGGAGAACTTCAGGTTGCGCATCTGTTCCTCCAGCGCCTCACGCGGCAGGAAGGCAACGCCGTTGTCCTGGCACAACTCGCGCAGCTCCGCCAGGCGGGACAACAGGTCGATGTCTGGAATGTGAATCGACAGGCCGTCCGGGCTGGCATCAGCGCCAAGACCATTCCGCAGAGCATTGGCCAACGCCATGTTCGCACGCGTGCCGGCGAACGTCCACCAACGGCAACCGTCCGCGGACCGGATCAGGAACGTGCCCTCGTCCGTTACCCACGAGTATTCTGTGCGGAGTGTCGTCATGCGCTCGGATGCTCGGCGGGACCAGACGTCTGAGACGGCCTCCCCGGCGAGCACCTGACGTATGGCCTGGCACAACTCGAATGAGAGCATGGCCCCCGTGCCGAGCCACCGGGAATGACCGGCCTGAGCAACGGGTTTCACCTGAGCCCGCTTCTTGCCCCAATCCAGACTGGTGACTTGCCAGCTCCGTCCCGCGAGTAGGAGCACGCACGGTTCCCCCTCCGGCCTGAGGAAGGACGACTCGTGGACAAACCCCAGCTCGTCCCTGCCGTGCAGCACCGTGAACAGCGGGGGGCTCGTGAAGACCGAACAAAGCTCCATGAAGTTCCTGTAGCCGAAACGTCGTTCTCCTTCGCGGTCAAACCAGAGGATGCCCTGGTCCTCGGCGAGGATCTCCGAATCAACCATATGGCTGACGATTCGACGCCTGTCCTCCGGCGGGATGGCTACGACCCCAGGGACTCGTCCGATCCATTCGTCCCATGTCGCCGCGCCGATCCCGCTCTCCTGCAACGCGAGCGCCATGATCTGCTGGGCGAGGATGTGAGCCGGCCTTGCCGGCGGCAAGACGGGCTCCACGAAGCCATCAGCCCATAGCTGGATCAGTGCCGCTGCCTGCAAGAGAGCATCGTCGTGGGTCGCAAGGAAAAGGCAGTTCCGCTTCGTCCCGGGTCTGCGCCCGGTGCGCCCGAGTCGCTGGAGAAACGAGGAGACCGCGCCCGGCGCATCGATCTGGATCACCCGGTCCAGGTCTCCAACGTCAATCCCCAGCTCGAGCGTACTGGTCGCGACGATCACGCAGTCGTTGCCACTTGAGAAGGCTTCCTCGGCACGAGCACGCTCCTCGGCGCTCAGAGAGCTGTGGGAGACGAACGTACTGACGCCAGCACCACGAAGTAGTGCCCCGAGCTTCTCTACCCGGGCTCGGCTATCGCAGAAGACCAGGCGCTTTTCGCCTCGGTGCAACCGGGAGATGACGATGCCGGCGTTCTCTAGGTTCCCGACGTAGTCGACCTGCACGTCGGCATCCGTGGCGAGTACCGCTTCCGGGGCCACAATCCTGCTCTGTCCTGCACACGTTCCTGTCAGCCACTCAAGTATGCCATCGGGATTGCCGACCGTAGCCGAGAGCCCGATCCTCTGCAGTTCGCGGCCTGTGACTCGCGTGATGCGCTCCAGGACGCAGAGCAGATGCCAACCCCGATCGTCGCCCGCGAATGCATGCACTTCGTCGATGACGACTGCCCGGACGTCGTGGAAAAGGGCACGGTGATCGACACGCGCGGAGATCAGCATCACTTCGAGCGACTCAGGCGTGGTCAGCAGGAACTGAGGCGGTTCCGCGATGATCCTTCGTCGTTCACCAGCCTTGGTGTCACCGTGCCAGAGCGCACACCGCAGGCCGACCAAGTCCGAGTAGAACGACAGACGCTCGAGCAAGCTGTTGAGCAATGCCTTGATGGGGCAGATGTACAGAACACTGAGCCCCGACCAGTTCTCGCTCAGTACCCGTGACATCAGGGGGAAGACTGCAGCTTCGGTCTTCCCCCCGGCGGTTGGGGCCAGCATGAGCGTGTGGCCCCCTGCAAGAACCGCCTCAATGCCTTCCTCCTGGAGGGGGCGGAGTGTTTGCCAGGCAAGCGTATTGACGATGTGATGCTGGAGCGCGGGATGGAGTGAGTCGAAGGCTGTCATAGCTCAAGCTGGATCTCATCGACACCGCCGGCCGCAGCGGCGTTGCGCTCCACCTCGGTGAGTTCATTGTCTCCCATCGTGAGCGCATAGTGCTCGCGTGGATCAAAATCGGGGTACTGGTCCACACGGTCGAGAACATCTCCCACGAGCTTCTTCAGGAAGATCCTGGGGGCAATACCAACCTTGCCGCCCAAACGACCTGTCACAGCGGCGGCCAGTTTCTCGACGTAGGTGTCACTGACGATCGACCGCAGCGACTCCGGCCTCTGCGAGCCTTGCGCATAGATGTCGCGGATCCTGACGCCAAGCTCACTCAGCGATGCTAGATCGAAGCCCTTTAACCGAAGCTGCACTGCCCGCGGGTTGTCAAAGCGCGCATCCGTGTCGAAATCCACATGCAGGCGCTGGGCCAGAGGGACGAGTCGCTGGACCCCCTGAGGCCCATCGAAGAATGCGGGAGTGCCGGTGATCGCCAAGTACAAGCCCGGGAACCGCCCGGAATCGATCTCGTCTATCCACTGCCGCAGCGAGTTCAGTCCCTTGTCACGGACATCGCTACGCACGCGCTGCAGCGTTTCCACTTCGTCCATTACAAGCAGGAGACCAGGATGTCCTGCGTCCCGGAGTACGATGAGCAAGGCACGCAGTAAGTTGAGGGCGCCATAGTGGTCGATCTCGCCCTTTATTCCGGCCTTCCGCTTCACTGGGGCTGCGATGTTGGGCTGACCGCAGAGCCACCCGAGCAGTCCCTCTGCCGTTGCCTGATCACCTTCCGCAATCGCGAGCCGATATGCACGGAGTGCGGCGGCGAAGCATGGTGTCTCTCGCGTTGTCTGCGCCAGCCGCTTCTCCATCAGAGCATTTGTTCGGTCGACGAGTGGCTCCTGCGTCTTACCAGGCCCTTGCTCAGCGCCCAGCACATCTTCCTCCAGTGCGAAGAACCAGCCATCGACCACGTTGCGGAAGGCGCCGCCCAGCGTATCGCTCGTAGCAAGCCGCTCCATGAAACGGCGATACACCGTCTCTAACCGGTGCAACGGCGTCTCCGTTTCCGAGACCTGGATTTCGGATGTCGCGAAGCCCAGCTTCCGCGCTCGCTCCTGCAGCCACCGCGCGAAGAAGGTCTTGCCGCTGCCGTATTCGCCGCGTATGGCCTTGAAAACGCTGCCACCACTGCGGACGAGAGAGAGCTCCTCGTCAACAGCGTGTGAGAAGGCATCGAGCCCGACTGCAAAGGCATCCAGCCCCTGCTGGGGCACGGTCCCGCGGCGTAGAGCGTCCACGATCTCTCGTCGGCGTTGTGCGCTGATGTTCACTTCTTGATCTCGAATTGCTGTTTACACAGCTCCCGGTCCAAACGCACGGTCTCACTGTCAGCGTCATGAGTCAGGATTGAGTAGCCCTCGACGTTGAGTAGACGCTGCATGGCGCTGACCAATCCCCGCAGCCGAATGTCGGGCATCTCAAGGACCCGAGCCAAGGCAGGAAGCAGCAGGGAGCCGCCGGCAGCATCCAGGGACCGGCAGAACCGCCGGACCCGGTCGTCCGTGAGTCGCATCCTCCCGGCGAGCTGCTTCTGGTTCGCGAAAACGGGCGAGAGCAGGAGCTCGTCCACCCAGTCTTCCGCCTCGGCGGAGGCGAAGAGCGGGAGATCAGCCGACGCGTACTCGGACCTCTCGTGCCGTTCGTCAGCTGCCGGTTCTGCCAGTCGCTGATCGAGTTCCCACCATGCAGGTCGGTACGGTCGCTCCGGTTCCCAGCCTGCCGGAGCATCGCCAGAGCCGACGACGCCCAAGGGGATGACGATCTCCTGGGGTGATATGCCGCCGTGATAACCGTTCTTCTTCATCTTCGCGTATCTCAAGTCTTCGGCGTAAGCTGCGATCATCCGTCCTGGCTCGGGAAGCAGCACCCTAGGTCCATGTACCTGCAGTTCCCCGTCTCCGGCCCCACCGTCGTCGGCCCTGAACCGGTCATGTGAGCCGTGCTCCCGGCACTTCGTGCCATGGTCAAGAACATGACCGTGGTCACTGACAAGCACCACAGTTCGGCCCGCTGTCCGCGCCGAAGTCAGAGCTTGTTCCAGCGTGGGAATGCGGTCGAGTGTCCACTCGATCCATACCTGGTCGGTTTTGAAGAGCACATCGTCCACGGCGTTGATAATCAGCCCCACGACTCGGCGTCGGGTCTGCGCGATCGCATCGCGTACGGCGGGTGACAGATCACCGGATTCGCTGCGCAACTCGGACTTGCCGAACAGAACCGGCGGCAGGGCACCGCTCGCTTTCCGCAGATCTTCGTTGGCCGCAAACCCCTTTGCCTCACCATCGGAGGAGTCTGCGGTCAGTCTCCCACACAGGAGACTACGACGAGACACTTCCGTCAGACTGGGCAAAGCGGCCAACACGGGGCGGGGCCAGTGGCCGTCGGTTGGTCTCAACGCGTTCCAGTGGTGTCTTCGCACAAGGTCGTCGAGCAGTTCACGGAACACCGCACAGCTCATGCCGTCAACGACAACCAACAGGACAGAACCCGCCTCTGCCAGAGGAGCGACAACGTCCCGCAAGACCTTCTCGACGGCCACGATGTCCGCAGATTCTGAATCTGACGTGCACCACCCGGCCAATGCCTCAGCGAACCGTCGGTTCACCCGGGAATGCAGGGCCGCCACCTGCTTGAGGATCTCGCCGATTGAGCTTGCCAGGGCCTTGCACGTGTCACCCGTGTACAGCACGCTGCGCGCCCAGTCCACAAAGCCCCCTTCTGTCGCGTACACGTGTGCCAGAGCCGGCAGCCCTACGGCCGCGTCCTCTGGTTCACCTTCTTTGCCATGCAACCATCGGCACAGGCGGATGGCCATCTCCGCTTTGCGGACCCTGGACGCCATCTCGGTCGTCAGCAGATGCCGTCTCAGCCGAAGAAGCCACGGGTGACAGGCGTCTCTCACGTCTCGTTCAGGTTCAGCCAGGCACGCGCCCAGCGCGGCCCCCACGTTCACCAGCAGTAGCTCGAATCCTGCCGGAGATGCCGAGCTTAGCCACGCCGCCTCCCCGACCCCCAGGGAGCCGAGAAGCTTGTCCAGACGAGCCAACGCCTTCTTGACAGCTGCTGTTCCGCTCTCCCTCCGACTCTCGGCAAGTATCGCCAGCGAGTCCTCACACCACTGCCGGCCGGCCGCGGCGGTGATCGGCGCACCGCCCGTGAAACGCTCCATGCGGATCCTCGCTTCCGCTATCGAGGAATGATCGACTTCGTCACTGAAGACCACTTCACAAACCAATCCCAGCGCCCATAGATCATCTGAGTGCCCCGCCTCGATGGCAGTTAGCAGCAGGCTGCCCAGATTCCCGCTGCTTCGCTCAAGCCACTTCCGTGTTTGGAGTCGTTGCTCCTCCGGGAGGTCTACATACTGCTGCGAGGACTCCTTGTTCCTACTCCATTCCAGCAGCGACCGACTGTCGGGTTCGGGGTCCGTCAAGTTCAGAACGCCCTGCAGGAAAGCGCCCCAGACATCTCTTGCAGTCACAACGCCCCCCGGCGAAGAAGGATAGCCTTCCGGGGGAGCACAAGTCAGGAGTGCTTCGGCAAGCCATCGATGCTCACGAAGGGCTACATCGATTTGCACCGCCTGGAACAGCTGACGAACCCCTGTCCAGGCGTCAGTCTCAAGCAACCTCTGCTTGATAAGCCTGGCCTTGATGTCTTCCTCCAATGCGATGTCGGCAAGCGGCGTCAACACGACCACCCGAGCTTGCTCCTCTTCTGCCGTTGAGAGCGATGCGCGGATCGCCAGCGACGACGGGCATGGGCAGACACGGAACGCCGTGCCGTCGCAGTCCAGCACCTCGGGGCCAGTCCATGAACCCGTCGTGGTGAAGCCGATTGCCCGAGCGTCCGGGTATTTGGACAGTACGTCGGAAACGTGCGCACGCAGTTGACATTCCTGTAGTGCCGTGTTCACTGAGCGTCCTCACTGTCTCCACGGATCTCCCAAGTCACAGAGACGAGGGCTCCCCGGCACTCCTTCACAAGGTCCTGTATCTCGCCAAACACTGTGTCGAGCTCGCCTGCCTTTACCTGCTTCGAGCCGGAACCGAGAAGGCGCCTGCCGGTGTCCGGTTTCTGCTTCTGCGTTTCGGTGTCCGGTTTCCCCGTGTCCTTGCCTTTGTCGGGTTCAGGCTTGGCTGTGGAGACAGCTTCCTTGATCAGCCGGACTGCCAGCGTCTCAACTTCCTGAAGCACGGGGGCGAGCGCAACGGCGTGCTCATGAGTCTCGCACGCAGACCGCAGCCGCTCCTTGAGTTTCGCGGCGGTCGCGGCTTGTGCTCCGGTCAGGCCGAAAGCCGTGTCCAGGATCTGCCATTTTGTCTGACGTATGGCTGCGAGCACGTCTCCCGCCTTCTTCAGACTTGTCCCCACGGCTGCGTCAGGCTCGTCCGTCTCGAAGCTCGCGATGGCCGTCACGACGTCACGATCGTCCGCCTCGCGCACACTCGTGATGAGATTGCAGGCGGCCGTTGCGCCGCGGTACCGGGCAGTGGACAGATCCTGTGTGCTGGCCTTGCCCAGGGGCTCAGGACTGGCGATGACTGCAAGCAGTTCCCGGCATGCTTCCCAGTGTGCCGTGGCGAGCTCACGGACACGCGCCGCGAAGGAGGACAAGTTCGTCGCGTTCAGCAGAGGCGAGCCGGTGAGCCCGAAGAGATGGCCTGCTCGTTGTCGTGCCTTCTCCCATTCATCGGGACTCGGGAGCGCCACGGCGCGCAGCTCCATGTCGTCGGTTAGATCAGCCAGCGTCGCGTCAACCGCTGCGCCATGCAGGAAAAAGGAACGGTTGCTCTGGGTCGCATAGACAGTCACGACCAGGCTGGCAAGCTCAACGGGCAACCCCATCGGTGCCGGCTCGTCGAGCCACCCGCGAAGGCGCCCCACGGTCAGAGGACCACCGTGCTCATGTTCTTTGCGCAGGAAATGCTGGCGCCAATGCTGGCCGAGAATGAAGTGCGTCTCGCCCATCTCGCCCAGCTTGAGCGGCACGGCGACCTGACGCATCTCCCTCCGCAAGGCTCGGTCAACGTGGTGCCGGCCGTCACTCTCCCGGGCTGCGGCAGTCAGCTCTTCACAAACTCGCTTCAGGAGAGCCGGGCCGATACGGAGGTCGTTGTCGAAGACGGGGGCTGCGGGGAACTGAAAGGCCAGGGCCTGGTCGAGCACCTGCTCGAAGCCCTGTTGCAGGTCCGCAGCTGCCGGAGGACGCGGCTGGAAGCCAGGCATCAGCGAGTGCAGATGATCGTCCGGCTCAAGCTCGAACCCGGGCCTCGCATCGAGCGCCTCCTGTGCCGTATTGCTGATTCCGTAGGCCGTCTCGAGGGACGTGATCAGCCGCTGCTGCAGCTGGCTGTGTTGGTTCTCGAGCAGCGATCGAGCCGTCTGCTGGTCCGCAGGCGTGAGGTTGGCAACGTGACTTCGGAAGTTCTCACCGGTCAACAGATAGTCCAGGATAACCAGCCTGCCCAGATCGCGCTGCCCCTGCGCGCCTAGAAAGGAGGGGAGCATCACGATCGTCCGGGTCCCTTCGGAATGGGCGGCCCGGAAATCGCTCATGTTCGCCTTATCGTCGGCAGGTCCATGGTCGCCTTCGTCAAACGGCCAGTCAATGACCACTTTCCAGTCATCGCCCCTTGCCTCAAGAGAGTCGAGCGGCAGTTCCCTGACGTTGGCGAAGATCACCTCACACGTCCGGCGAGTGCCGCGCCACTGGAAGGCGTGGTGCTGGTAGAGTTCGTGTGATTCCTCGATCCCGAACTGCTGGAATATGAGTTCCTTGATCTTGCGGATCCGATTGCCCGTGTTGTCGAACCTACGCGCATCACGAATGATGCCTTCCGTGTCGACACCGGTGAGTTGAATGCCTATGGTCGGGTTGACAGGCTCGTCGCCAATCTTGATCTGACCTACCTCGGTTGCCCACTTCCGACACTTCTGCAGAACCACTGCACCTTCCCGACCGGGGATCGGCGACCGGATGGTCCCATGGTTGAGCGCCGCCAGACGGTCAGCGGTGAGGCCCCTGAACGACTCCAGGTTCGGGGCAAGCGCCGCCAGGAGAAGCGTCTTGACCAGACGGTCGTCGTTGCGTAGAGCCTGGACGCGGGCGTCTGCAGCGTCGGCGCCGGCAAGAGAATCCACCGACATGCCGTGGTCTCGCTCCAGGATTGGGCGCAACTTCTCCTCGTAAAGCCGCTTCGCATACTCGAAGTTGCGCCGAATGTCGTCGCTGACGGCCTCGTCGCCTTCCGCGATGTAGTCGAACAGATCCCCCACAGGCACGACGTCCTTCAGCTGGAGGCGGCTCCGCTGATCGATGAGCAGCTGCAGCATCACTTTCAGCGCGGTCCGGTCCCGCTGCAGCAGGAAGCTCATCTCAACCAGCATCTCCATGAAGGCCGGCGAAAACGGGTAGATGCGTCGAAAGAGCTCACGGTCCGCCTGGCTCGTCAGGAGCACATCCATGACCTCATCGCGGATCTGCGCTGTCTCGGAGAAAGCAGCGTCAATCTGCGCTCTCGCCCCGTCGGACTTGGGCTTGAGCACACGTTTCTCCGCGATCGCCGGCAGATTGCGGTCTTCCAGCGTGATGGTAGCGAAACGCCCCTCCCACCAGGTCAACACATCGCTGAACGTGGTGAAATCCGCACCCGGCATCTTGTCGCCGACCAGTTCCCTCAGATCGCGCTGGCGTGCCACGAAGCTGACCAGAGGAACCGGGCGATCTGCTGTCTGCGCCTCTACCAGCTTCGCGAGCTTCTGTCCCTCGCGGCTTACGAACTGGACGTCTGCCGAACGACTGGCCAGCCACAGGATGAGCTCGTCAAGGAACAGGATGACGGCATCGTACCCAAGCCTCTTGGCGTGCTTGCTCACGATCGAGAGACCGTGGTCGAGATCCACGTACTCCGCGTGGGAACGCGCGGCCGTGAAGAAACGCTGCACCAGCGCCTTGACCAGTTCCTGACGCTCGTCAGACTTGGGCGGCGCAGCCAGTGCCGCCTCGAACCTCGTGCCGTCCCACCCCTGCTCGAGATTCCCCCACCCGCTGTCGCCCGAAGAAGTCCCGCCGGCATTCAGCTTCTCGAAGAACGACTCCTCACCCATGCTCTCTCGCAGGCCCTCCCCGTCAGCCAGGATCTCATCCGCTCGGTAGACGCCGGGTGGCGGCTCATCCGTGTGCACACGCTGCAATGTGTCAACGAAGCCGCCCAGGATGGCCGTCTCCATGTCCGGCTGACCGATCATGTGGTACGGCACAAGCAGGAACTTGCGGCCTTCCGTCCATTCGTTGTGGTCGCTCACGACTTCGGCAAGCTCCGGGATGCTGCGGGCTTTGGTGTTGCCCTGCAGGAGCAGGTGCAACACTGCCATGAAATGGCTCTTGCCGCTCCCGAACGACCCGTGCAGATAGCAGGCCTTGCTCGTACGGCCTTGGACGGCGGAGTGGATCAGCCCCAGTGCCTGATCAAAGCACTTCACCAACTGCGGCGTTACCACGTACTGCCCCAGCGTCTCATCAGGCCGGGTAACGCCTTCCGTCAGACGCAGCACGAAATCGCCCCGACGCACACGGTCCGGTAGATTCAGCAAATCCGCTATGAGGGACACGTTCCAGTCTCCGTCTCGTTGATCAATTCTCTTCGCTTTCGTCTGAAGCTGGACTCTCACTCAGCTCTTTGATGTCGAACTCATCCACATCAATCCCGGCATTCCGCAAGACTCCGCGCACACGCCTTATCCCTTTCTTGGTCAGGCCACTACCTGCGGCAGCCATAGCCTGCGCCAACTCACGGTACTTCCGGAGTTCCCTGACCTCGGCGCTCAATTCAGCGAAGTCTCTGGCATCGCGGAGAACACCAGCGTCCATGGTGTACCCGAGTCGTGTTGCAGTCAGCACCAAGTCGGTCTGCTTCGAGGCAGAACTCGTGTCGTCGGCATCACTGAACGCGTGGGCCTTCTCTCCGAGTTCGCCTTTCATATCCCATTCGAGCCGATGGAGCTTCTTCCCTTTCAGATCGACCCCCGCTCGGGCAAGCGTCTCCAATTCATCGGCGATGTCCTCGGCTGCGGCCACAAAGACGGGGTCGAAGAAGAGCCTCACTACCTCGCGGTCAGACAGCGTGGCTCCAACGTAAAGCTCGATGTTGTAGGGCAAGAGGCGCGTGTCAACCGCAATCTTCGGCCGCCTCCCCCACGCGTCCTGGGTCTGCATGAACCAGAAGGTACGGTCGATGGTCATCACATAACCATTGATCCCCGTCGAGCTCCTTTTGGCGACCTCGATGGCCCAGGCAACGTCTTCCTGTGTCCGTCTTCGCATCTCCGCGTTATCTCGGAACTGCGCCTTCAGACGCTTCTTCTCCTTCTTCTCCAGAGCCAGAGACCACAGGGCCTGGAAATCGGCCTCCTCCTCTTGGGACACGCCAGGTGTGGGCTCAACCGATAAAGACACACGCGTGCCAAGTGTATGGAGGATGTACTCCGCTGGATTCTCCGGGTCGTAATAGTCACGCCAGTATTCCAGAAAATGCCTGTTTCGGTTGCGGTCGGTAAGGGAGTGGTAGTAGTATCCTCGGACCATCATGTTCCACACATTCGCGTCAACGAATTCTTCGTTGTGCTGGAGGAGAGATCGCTCGAACCTGCGGAAGGTACGGAGCGCTCCCTCAACGTGCTGCACAACCTCGTCGAGCACTGTCTCAGGGAGTACCAACCGGACTCCCTTCCCCTCAAGTGCCCTGACTGCCTTGAGCAACGGCAGATGGTGTGGGACGTCTTCGACCAGCAGAAACAACACTGCGTCAGTGTCGAGCACGTACTGGCTACGTTTGAGCACGCCAGCCTGCCAGGAACGCGCAAGTGGGTCCAGGTTCGCCCGGGCCACCGCGCCGTAGGTCCGCACCATCCTGGCAATCTGTTTCTCGTTCACAGGATCCCGAAGGTAGTCTTGGAGTAGGATGAGGGCTTCCCGGGCAAACGCTTGGGCTACGCCGTCGCCCAGAATGCGAAGCAGCTCTGCATGAGACGTCTCAAGAACATCGAGCGCTTCGGAACAGCCGTCCGATGCAGGCCCCACCCTTCTGAACAACACGACGATGGCAGTCTTCAGATTCCGCTCTATGCGGCCCATCGTCGCGTCATTGATGCTGTGGTGCGTTCTCAAGCCAGCATCGACATAGCTGACCAACGCACTGTAAGACGCCGCGATTTCCTTTAGCAGAGCCGTCATGGCCGCTTCCTCTTCCGCGGCCAACTCAAGACTGCCTCCCGTTCTCTGTAGGCTCCCTCGCTTCAGCAGTCTGTCCACGCTTGCGCGCACAGCGGCCCTCTCGGTGGCGAGGCCCTGATCGACGACCGTCTGACACAACTCATCGAGAGTCATGGCACCCGCCTTCTGTGCGGCCACCCCCAAGACGAAACGATCCAGCATTCGCTTCCTCGCCAAGTCGGCTCCTGGGGAAAGCACATAGCATCCGACCGACGCCAGAGTCGCGAGTTTGATCGGGGCGTCAGTGAACTCAAGCGGGTCTCCGTTCCGCAGCAGTTGTTGCAGTTGCTCTCTGGGCGAACCGAAGAAACGAGCAAAGACTCCGGTGTCTGCCCGCCCCAACTGGCCTTCCAGGTAAGATTCATCACGTACATCGACGGAGATGCCATACTCTCCGGCTTCCTTCGCGATCGCGCGACGGGCCGCACTTCCGACAACGTCCTGGAAGACAAGAATCAGCTGCAGGAATTCTATGCCATTCTCTTGCAGCTTTTTCCGCGTCCGCTGGAACTTGTAGACCTGCGTCTTCTCAGATGTAACCTGCACAACTACATCAACCTGGCTCTCACATCCATAGAAGGCTTCCTGGATAGCGTCCTGCCCTTGGTCTCCCCTCAAACCGATCCGGCGCAGGCTGGGAAGGTCATCCTGCAAAAGGACATTGTAGACGAGCCGCTCAAATTCGGCCCAGTCCATTGGGGTCCGGAGAGCTTGTTGTATCAGATCACGTGAGGCCATAGTGGAAAGCTCCTCAGATGTGGTCTCCCAAACCTGCCACAGTCATTCCCAACGCTCGGGCTTCTTCCTCCAGGTAGCCTTCGAAGAAGTCGCCGAGGCCCATGCCGTAGGTCGGATCGATGTCGTTGTGCCATTGCTTGAGCCAGGGAACGAGTTCGGCGATGCCGGCGAGCAGGGGCACGAGACGTTCGTTCGGCCAGCCTTCGCGCTTACGGTCCTCGATGTAGGTCGCCAGCGCCTGGGCCTGCTGCAGGTGGTCCCAGCCGGCCCAGGTCAGCACGAGAGTCGGATCGGCCTCGCGTTCGGCGCCGGGATAGAGGACGAACCGCTCTTTCGGGACGTCGAGCTTGCCGCGGCGTTTCCAATAGGTGCTGCTGCGGAAATCGCTGCTCCGGTACTTCGGAGGCACGGGGATGTCGAGTGCGGCAAGCTGGCGCTGCAGACCCCTGGCGCGTTCCTCCTCACCGTTCTCCTCAGCGTCTTTGCGTTGCTGCTCGAGTTCATCTTCCTGTCGCTGCAATTCCCAGACGGCTTCCCAGTCCTTGCGTTTGCGGAGTCCGCTAGGCTTGTAGCGCTGGCTTGGGAGGAAGGGAACGCCGTCGCTCTCGACCAAATCCGTGACCAGGCGCGTGATGTCGAAATCGCGCCGCTTCGCGTGAAGCTCGGCGACCTGCAAGAATTCGGCGTCAGCACGAAGCTGGTCGGCGAGTCGAGCGCAGGAGATCAGTCGTGGCGCTTCCGTTGCCGGCTGACTCTCCTTCGTCTCGGCCTCAC
>JGI10211J34971_10001665_pt1 | contig 18240 bp, 14 predicted proteins | sample Etolagsediment_FD_34971 | JGI IMG/M metagenome (IMG submission 34971) | reverse complement strand
TTATATTTATGAATAAGTTAAAACACTTTCTTTTTTATAAAAATAAGTATCATTTGTAATACAATCTAAGTTATGTAATTGAATATTTTGATGAGGAATATCTTCATGTAATATTGAAAAAAAATAAGAATATAATACTCGAACAATCGCATTATGACAAATAATTAATACAGGTCTTTCAAGACGATTTAATTCAAGAATAAATTCTTTCAACCTAATTATTAAATCATAATACGATTCTCCTTCTGGATATTTAAAATTAAATTTATCTTTACTACGTGCTTCGTGTAGTTCAGGCATTGTTTTTTTAACATAATCATATGTTAAATTTTCACATACTCCCCCATGTATTTCATTTAATATATCTTTATGTATAACATTATAATCATTTTCAATAAAATATTTAGCAGTAATTTTTGTTCTTTTTAAATTACTTGTAAATATAATTATATCATCTTTTTTATAATACAAAGATATATAATTAAATAATTTTAATGCATATTTTTGACCTTCAATAGATAATTCAGGATCACCACCAATACGTTCTTCTAAATTATATAAACTTTGTCCATGACGTGTAATAAATATTTTCTTTTGATAAACGCGAAAATTAATTAAAAAGGTTAATAATAATGATTCAATATAACCATTAATATTGTGATAAGTTACCGTTTTACCACAATCAAATATTTTAATATAATTTAAACTTTCTTCTTCTAATAACGTTTCATATATTTCTTTGTAATAATTAAGTCGCTCAGTAAAATCTTTTTTCATATCTTCAATAGAAAAATTAATATAATCTTTTGAGTTTTTTTTAAATAATATATTTTTATCAATTATATCTTTATCTTTTGTAATATTTTCAATAAATATTATTTTTTTAGGATAATCAAATAGATTTAACGTTTCTATTATCTTTCTTCTTCTTTCTTTAGTAGAATTAGTTGCATCTAATATAGCAATTTTACCATTATTAATTGTTAAAAATGTATTTAAATCAAATAATGCGTAATTTAAAAAAGTTTCTCTTTGTTGTACTAAATCTTTATTTTTACTATCAAAAAAAATTGAACTTTGATTTTTATCATTTAATTTTCTTCTGTATTCACCACAATTAAAAATTTGTGTATTATAACCAATCCAATTAAAATATTGATTTAATTGAAAAGATGTATAACTTTTTCCACTGGCAGGAAGACCAACAAATATAATGATTAATTTATATTGATGGAATTTATTATCAGATAAATCATTCATTAATAAATTTATATAATAAAAATAAAGATATTATTTTATTAAATTAAACATTATTTTTATTTATAAATTCATATAAAAAATTATATGAATTTATAAAAATAACTATTAAATTATATTTTATTCTTCCATTGTAATAGAACTTGCAACGCTTAAATTATCATTATCCAATTCATTATTTTCAATATTATTATCTATATTATTTTCAATATTATTATTTATAATATTATCATCAGTAATATCTTTATTCTTAATTGTAATATTTTCAATATTATTATCTATATTATTTTCAATATTATTTTCTATATTATTAATTGATTTATTTTCAATATTATTAATTGATTTATTTTCAATATTATTAATTGATTTATTTTCAATATTATTATCTATATTATTTTTAATATTATTATTTATATTATTTTCAATATTATTATTTATATTATTTTCAATATTATTATTTATATTATTTTCAATATTATTATATTCAATATTATTATCTGTAATATTTTCAATATTATTATCTGTAATATTTTCAATATTATTATCTGTAATATTTTCAATATTATTATCTGTAATATTTTTAATATTATTATCTGTAATTTTATCAGTAATATTACGTTTTATTGTTTTTATTATATTATAGTTTTTATGATTATTATTTTTTAATTCTTGATTATTATTTAAATTATTATTTTTGTTTATATTATAATTTTGTTGTTGAACTTGTGAGAATTCATTTTTTAATTCATCTAATAAATTATTTTTGTCAAACATTATTTCTTGTTTAATATCATCTAAAATAGATTCTGATTGCCTTTGTATTTTTTGAAAATATTTTAAATGATTATGATTATAAAAATCTAAATAATTTATATATAATTCTAATTGATTTTGTAATAAGTATTTATGATAATTATAAGAATAAGAGAAACTATTAATTTTAAACCCACTTTTAATTAAATCCTGATGTCTATTATCTGTATTCTCTTTTGTTTTTAAAAAATCACTTAATAAAATAATTACTTGATTAATTAAATCATGCACTATAAATAAATCATTTTCACTATATTCTTTTGTAGGCTCTAAATCTTTATAAACAGTTATATTATGATTTTTATTTACAAAGCTTAATATTTTTTGATCTACTAAGCTTGAATTACTACATGTATTAATAATAATTTTATAAAGTTTAAAATAATCACCATATATACGATTACATAAAACTTTATACATATGATCGCAATTTTCAAATTGTAATTTAAATAATTTAGATTGAAAATTTAAAGTATCTAAACCATATAAACTTAATTTATCATTATTTTCATTCATTAAAGAATTATATATTTTTTTTATTTTTTTTATTTTATCATTTATTTCAAAAAAAATTTTTTGAATATTTTTCATGATAATATTTATTTTATCAAAAAATAAATTAGTTGTATTTACTTTATCATGAATATTTATCATATAATAATTAATTATAAAATTTTTAATATTTCTAAAATAAAAATAAATATATATATTTTAGTTTTTTTTTTTATTTTATTTTAGTTGTAATAAATATTATAATGGATGAAAAAAATAATTTATTAAAATATAATAATATAGAAACTGATGAAATTAAAGATGATAATTCTAAAGATTCTATAAAAAAAATAATAAAAGGTAAAATTAATAATAACTCAAGTTGGTCACAAGATCATGAAAAATTACTAGTAGAATGGGCAGATAAAGCTATGTGTTATAAATGGTTACATAATAAATGTAATGAAAAATATAATCGATTAAATACATATTTTACAATTCCAGTTATTATTTTATCAACAGTTACTGGTACAGCTAATTTTGCTCAAGAGAGGTTACCTTTAAGCTATCAAGGATATGCACAAATGGCAATTGGCTCATTAAGTTTGTTTGCAGGTATTTTAACAACAATACAACAATTTTTAAAAGTAAATGAATTGAACGAAGGTCACCGAATATGTAGTTTAAGTTGGGATAAATTTTATCGTGATATTAAAACAGAACTATCTCAAGCACCATCAGAACGTATTAATCCTCAAGATATGTTAAAAAGTTATAAAAAAGAATTTGACCGTTTAATGGAAATTAGTCCTAATATTGATAATGAAATAATTGAATCATTTAAACTAACGTTTAATAAAAATAAAAATAAAAATAAAACTGATATAGAAAATGCAATGACAAAAATTTCTAAACCAGAAATTTTAGATGAACTTATTACAACAGATGAATTTAGACATAAATGGTATTTAGAAAAACCACAAGATATTATTATTGAAATGAATAATAGTAGTAATTATGAACATGAAAAATTATTAAAAGAAGATATTCGTTTGCAAGAAGAAGCTAAAGAAATTATTAATAATTTTAAAGAAGATTTTATGAATTTACATGGACGTTTACCAATGCAAACAGAAATATTAGATAATATTACAAATGAATATAATAATAAATATTTAGATGATTTTTTAAATATACAACAAGATGATTTATCAATTGTATAAAATTATAAATCTTTATATATTATTTTATTTCTTTAGATAAACCACAATTATTATTAATTATGATTATTATCATTATAATCATTATCGTTATTTTCATTCTCATTATTTTCATTCTCATTATTTTCATTCTCATTATTTTCATTCTCATTATTTTCATTCTCATTATTATAATTTTTATATTGGTAAGGAATTTCTTGAGCTCTATAAATATCGATAACTTCTCTAACTACATTTTCTCTTTCAACATCATTTTTATCAAACTCTATACTATTTATACTTTTAGAACGACATCCTTTTATTTTATTTAAAAAATCTTCCAAACCATTAAGTTCGTATTTTAAGTCATTTTGTTCTAAATCACCTGTAATAACAAGGCGTGTATTTTCTCCTATACGCGTTAATAACATTTTCATTTGAGCTATTGTACTATTTTGCATTTCATCAGCAATAATCCAAGAATGTTTAAAAGTGCGCCCACGCATAAAACCTAATGGACATATTTCAATTAATTTATCTTCAATCATTTTTTCAACTTCTTTTGGATTAATAAAATTATACATTACATCATAAATTGGTCGTACCCATGGCATCATTTTTTCTTCTAATGTTCCTGGTAAATATCCTAAATCTTCATCAACAGATACTGATGGTCTTGTAATTATAATTTTATCATATTTTCCTAATAAAAAGTTTTTAATACCTTGTTCAATCGCAAATAATGTCTTTCCTGTTCCTGCAGGTCCAGAAGCAATTATAATTTTATATTCTTCATTATGAAGATATTTCATAAATTTTTTCTGAGATTCATTTCGAGGAGTTGAAAATTTATTAAAAAAAGATTCTTTTTCTTTATTTGATAAATACTGAAAATTTTCTAGTTTTTTTTTTATTTCTTCTATAGATTCGTTATTTTTATCTTTATTATATACATCTAAATCAACCATCATGTCTAAATAAATATTTTTTTTTGTTTTTTTGTTTTTAGGCTGTTTTTTTAATCTATTAGAATCATCATACATTTATTAATTAATTATATATATATTTTTATTTTAAAATAAATTTATTAAATCTGAAAAGTTATATAATAAATATAAATATTTAATAATTAAAATTTACGATAATAACATATACTATGTATTATATTATAAATCTATTAAATAATATATGATTTATAAATTTCTTTATTATCATTATAAGCAATTATATTATCTAAAACATAATTGCTTATAATGATAATGACATTCTTTAATATTTTATTATTATATAAAAACAAGTTAAAGAATAGAATATTACCAAAGATGTTTAATGTACTACAAAAATCTAGTAAATAATATATGATTTATAAATTTCTTTATTATCTTTATAAGCAATTATATTATCTAAAATATATTTATCATTTTTATAATGACATTCTTTAATATTTTTTATTTTTTCTATTATATCAACAACATTCATATTAAATTTGACTATTTTTCCATATAATAATTTATTATTATTTAATGAATAGTTATTTATTTGTAAAATATTATTTTCCATATCATAATTTTCTATATTTATATAACCATCATGAATTTCAAAAATTTCATTTATTTTTCTTATCAATTCTATATTACATAAATTTTTATAAAAAAAAAATGTAGTCATATATAATAATATAAATGATATTTTTTACTAATTGTCATTTATATTTATTTTATAAAAAATTCTACTAAATGAAATAGAATTTGTAAATATCATTGTTAATCCCATAGTAACAAAAAATAATAATGTATATACAATTGTATCATGAATATTTATATTAGAATAAATAATTAAAGGACGAATTATTGTAATAAATATGCAAAATAATAAAGTAGTTATACCAATATCTATTTTCTGTATTGATGATAAACTTAAGTAATTCATTAAATAATACTAAGATATTTTTTTAAGAATAATATATTACTCCATTACTATCACTATTTATAAAATTCGTTATTTTTTTAGTTAAATAATACCATAAGGAATAAAATGAAGCAAATATAATTGAATAATTTATCATATTTGTATTAAGTGTTAACAAAGAAGCAAATACACCAAAAAATAATATAATAAATAAAGAACCTATTAAAAGTTCACAATATTGAAATAATTCTAATTTAAGAGAATTAATCATTTGAAATAAAAATAATACTAATTGAATTCCTAAATATAAATATATATTATTCATTTATATTATTATTAGATGAAAAATTTTGAGATTGTAAAATATAATAATTTATAAAATAATATCTTAAATACATAATAATTAAATATAATATTGTTGTTACAATAATATCATAATATAATAATTCTTGATTATTAAAATGTATTATTAAATAATAGAATAATATAAATAATATTGTACCAAATATTAGTTCTGTTATTTGATAAATAGTTAGCATATATTTTAAATATATATTATATTTTTTTATAATATATATAATCATAAAATAATAAATTTATGACAATTTTATTTTTTTATTTTTATATTTAATATAAAAATAAAAAAAAATGAAATTTAATTAATTTAATTTTTTAATATAAATTAATTTAAATAAATTACATTATAATATATATATATATAGATATTAAATAATGCCAAAAGGTGTAAAAAAGTTAAAAAATAGTAGTAGTCGTAAAACAATAAATGAACATAGAGAAAAAATAACAATATTACCAAATAATAAATTTAACCAACATGTAGGTGTTATATGTAAAAATTTCGGTGGTAAGCGTTATGATGTTGAAATTGAATCAGATACAGGTCATAAAGGAAAAAAAACAAATGCTAAAGCACATTTTGGTAAGAAGAATGTAAATATGTTAATTGGTGATTATGTTTTATTAGAGTATTCTGATTTAAATAGTGGTTCATTCTATATTATACATAAATATCAACCAAACGATGTTAGTGCATTGTTAGATAAAAATATTATTTTACCTAAAAAAAATACAGATGGAAATGATGAAGAATTAATTTTTACTGAAAATCATGAAGATGAAATAATTAATTTTGATAGTATTTAATAATTTATAATAATTTATATTTTGTATATATTTTGTATATATTTTGTATATATTTTGTATATATTTTGTATATATTTTGTATATATTTTGTATATATTTTGTATATATATTATTTTTTTCTATTTTATAATATATTAAATTTATATTATATATGTGTACATTTTTTTCAAATATATTTATAAGTTTATTAAAAAAAAAACCTACATATGAAGAAATACAAAAAAAACGTAATAAAATATTACCTTTTTCATGGAAATTAAACCAATAAAAATAGTATATATAATTAATTATTGTATTTGTAATTTATAAATAAATTAACAATACATTGTATTTTGTAAATATTTTTTTAAATCATTGTTTTCATTTCTTTCTTTAAATTCATCATTTTCACTATACATTTTTAATGCATTATTTAAATCATCAATACTTATTTTTTTTACAAAATCATTAGATTTACCAAATACTCGTCGTGCATGTACAATTTTAGTTAAATGCCATAGATTTTCAATATCACCACCATTATATTTAAAACTAGAAATATTTTTTTCAAAGAATAATAATGGAATATTTTTTTCTATATTATTATCCATAATTTCCCAATTATTTTCTCTTAATTTTTTTAAAAATATTTTTTGAAGTTCACTAGCATCATATTTATCAACATTTAAACGCATTTTAAAACGACGATTTAAACCAGGATTATAACTAAAAAAAGATTCGTTTAATTGATCTTTATATCCAGCAATAAATACTGCAGTATTCTTTTTTTCTGTTAAATTTAAATTAATTGTGTCAATACATTCTTTTGAAAAACTATCTTTTCCTTCTGGATTACCTAAACTATAAGCTTCATCAATAAATAATACGCCTCCTTCAGCATCATCAAATATTTGTTGTGTTTGCTTGGCAGTATGCCCTAAATACTTTCCAATTAAATCAGAGCGTTTTACTTGTATAAATTTATCTTTTTTTACAATACCAAGATTGTAGTATAATTTACCAATAATTTTAGATACTTCTGTTTTGCCACATCCAGGACTTCCTTGAATTACTAAATGCCATAATTCTTCTTTATTATCATTGAAATTTTGTAAACGAAAGAAAATTAAATCAACAATCATTTCTTTTATATTTTTCATTCCAATCATAGAATTTAGGTCTTTTAATGCACCTACGCATTTATGTAATGCTTTCATATTAATCACATATTTATTTTTATCTAACGGATTATAAGTTTCACCTAATTTAATAAGATCATCAAGTGTTTTAATTTCTTGATTAATTGGTTTTAATTCACTAGAATTATTAAAATAATCTAAAAAATTATCAGTACTTTTGTCTTTTTTTCTTTTTTTCTTTGATAATAATTGTTCATCATTATTATCATCATTAGGTGGTCTTCCTAATATACCCATAATAGTGAAAATATTATTAAAATCTATTTCATTTGCAAAAGGATCATCAGATTTATTATTTTTATTTAATTTATGTTTTCTTTTATTTTTTTCATTTTCTTCATCAATTTCATCATTTATTTTTTGTTCTCTATTATAATCTTCTTCAGTATATTCATCAGTATTTTCTTCTTTAGAATTATTTTCATTATCATAATAATCATCATAGTAATCATCATAAAAATCATCATAATCATTATTTTTATTTAAATTATCATTTTCATCATCATAATCATTATTTTTATTTAAATTATCATTTTCATCATCATAATCATTATTTTTATTTAAATTATCATCATAATCATTATTTTTATTATCATTATTTTTATTATCATCATCATTTTTATCATCATTTTTATTTAAATTATCGTTTTCATCATCATTTTTTCTTGAAATCACAATTATTATTTTTTTTTTAGGAGGAATATTTTCTATATCTTTATTTTTACTATTTTTTTTAATAGGATTTTTTTTATTATTTTTATTATTATTATCTTTTGTCATAATTAATATTATCTATTATATTAAATGTTATAAAAATTTTAAGTATATTAAAAATAATTTTTAATTAAAATTAAAGATTATTTTTATTAAATATTTTATATAATATAATATAAGTAATATGGATAAATCCTTAATTATTGCAGATAAAACAAAAAAAAATAAACATAATAAAGCTTTAAATTCTTTTTATAGTAAAATGACACAATTAACAACACATATTGATTATTTATTTAAAAATAAATATATAATACAAGATTTTTATATTGAAAAAATGTATATTTTTAGTGATATTAAAAATAAAATCAATATTTTAGAAAAAACGTTAAATGAAAAAAAATATAATAAAAAATTTGTTGATGGATTTATTGAAGATATTCAAACATTAATTGAAAATATTACTTTTCATATAGGTTCTGAAAGTATATTTAGTATTTTATCTATTTTACAAATAGACCAATTATATTATGATACTAAAACAGAAGATTCAAAATATTTAATTAGTATATATAATAATTATTTTATACCAATGTCAGTTTCATTAATCAATGATACTAAAAATTTTTTAATAGATAATAAAATTATTAATTTAGACATTCCGAATGTTATTCCATTAATAAATAAAAAACATCAATCATTTATTGAAAAAATTGATGGTGCAACTATTATAGTATATATTAATGAAAAAAAAATAGTATGTATTAATGGTATATTTAAAAAAGATTCTCTTGGATTAATAAAAAAATATCCAATATTTAAAAAAAAAATGGATAATATTAAAAAAGAATGTGATTATTTAAATTTACCAGATGATTTTAAAGAAAAATATTTAGAACAAATAAATTTAAAAGATTTAATTATTAATAATTATTTAAATATTGTAAATCAAGTAAAAAGTGATTTTGACGAATATATTAAATACAAAACTAAATCTCTTTCTTCTATAGTTAAAGATTTTATTAAATTTACTCCAGATAAACAACGTAAAATAATTATTTTATTTTTAATTGGTGATGATGAATCTATATTTACAGCCCATATTATATATGATTTAATAATTGACCAAACATTTTTATATGAAAATGAAAAATTGTCTGATGTTTTATTTAATAGTTTACATTGGAAAATTCAAAAAGAATTTAAAATAACTCAAACAAAATTTGACAATAATAAAAAAAAATTAGAAAATATAAATTTTAATGATATTCCATATGAATCAAAAATATTGTCAATGAAATCAAATGAAATAGTAAAAGGAAAAGCATTAGAAAAATTAAAAGAAATAAATGGTTCAAAAGAAAATAGCATTAAAGCTCAACAATGGTTAGATGGATTATTAAAAATACCTTTTGGTATTTATAAAAAAGAAGATATTATTTATTTTTTTGAAAATTATAAGCTTAATTTAAATAAATATGTTGATATTTTTAGTATTAAAATTTCAGATTATAATATTTTTTCATTGAATGAATTTAATAAAAAAAATTATGAAATTATTATAGATATAATTAATGAATATAATTCTAAAATAATAAACAGTGAACATACATGTGAAATATTTATTGATTATTTAAAAAAAGTTATTGAAAAATTACTTGAACATTTAATAAAAGAAATTAAAAATAATAATATTTTTTCAATTGAAAATCATAATAATAAAGAAGAAATTTCTAAACTTACTAAAGAAATATTGAATATTTTTAAAGAAACATTAAATAATCAAAACAATAAAATATTAATTAATAAATTAAATTCATTAAATAATTTATATTATAATAATTTAAATAATATTATTCCTAATTTAATTGAACATAATTTAGATGAAGATGAAGAAGTAAATAAAAAAATAGATTTAGAATTAGATAATGAAAAATATAATTTATCCTATAATAATAATTTTATAAATTTTGTTTTAAAAAATATGGATGAATATAATAAATTTATTATTGAATGGGAAGATTTTTACATAAAAAAGAAAGAATATATTATTAAAATTGACCAAATTTTAGATAAATGCACATATGGTCAAACAGAAGCAAAAAAACAAATGAAACGAATTGTTGGTCAATGGATGAATGGAAATATGAATGGTCAATGTATAGGATTACATGGTCCTGCAGGAACAGGTAAAACAACTATTAGTAAAAATGGATTTGCTAAATGTTTATTAGATAATGAAGGAAAAAGTAGACCATTTGCATTTTTACCACTTGGTGGTGCCACTAATGGAAGTATTTTAGAAGGTCATCATTATACTTATTTAGGTTCAACATGGGGAAAAATTGTTGATATATTAATGGAAACTAAATGTATGAATCCAATTATTTATATTGACGAATTAGATAAAATTAGTAAGACAGAACATGGACGTGAAATTATATCAATTTTAACTCATATTACTGATCAATCACAAAATAAAGAATACTTTGACCGTTATTTTGCTTCTGTTCCAATTGATTTATCACAAGTATTATTTATATTTTCATATAATGATAGAGATAATATTGATCGTATTTTACTTGATAGAATACAAGAAATTCATATTGACCCATTATCTTGTCAAGAAAAAATAATAATTAGTCAAAATTATGTATTACCAAAAATTTATGAAGATATTGGTTTTAATGAAAATGAAATTATATTTAATAATGAAGTATTAGAAAATATAATTAATCAATATACTTATGAACCAGGAATTCGAAAATTAAATGAAATTTTATATGATATTATACGAGAAGTAAATTTAAATAAAATTAATGGTGAATATATTAATTATCCATTTAAAATTGATGATTATGTTTTAGAAGATGTATTATCTAATAAAACAAAAATAAAACCTAAAAAAATAAATGATATTCCTAAAGTTGGATTAGTAAATGGTTTATATGCAACATCATCAGGACTTGGTGGAATAACAATTATCCAAGCCAAGCAAACTATATCTGATAAAAAATTTGGATTAGAAAAATTAACTGGTAGTCAAGGAGATGTTATGAAAGAAAGTATGTCATGTGCTTTTACAGTAGCATCTAATTTAATTAATGATGAATTTAGAAAACAGTTTGAAAAAGATAATGAACATTTTGGTGTTCATATACATTGTCCAGATGGTGCAACACCTAAAGATGGTCCTTCCGCAGGTTTAGCAATAACAACATGCTTAATATCTTTAATTACAAAAATACCTATTCGAAATGATATTGCTATGACGGGAGAAATTGATCTAGAAGGAAATGCTGGAGAAATTGGTGGATTATATTCTAAAATACAAGGTGCATTAAATGCAGGAGTTAAAAAAGTATTAGTTCCACGTAATAATGAAAAAGATTTAGATATAATTTTTAGAAAAGAACAACAAGATAAAAATAATATTAAAAATTCATTAAACGTAAGAAAAGTAGATTCTTTTTTATTATTAGATAAAAATAGCTATATTAAAGAAAAAGACCATCTAATTTTTAGAAATACATTAGAAATTATTTTAGTAGATAATATTTTTGATGTATTAAAATATACACTTATAGATAATGATTTTGTATTTAAAAATAGTTTATAACGCCGAGTTTTATATTAAAATTATTTTATTTATTAAAATTATTTCGTTTATACATTTTATATTTTTTATTTAATTAATAATATATGTTAGATAATCAAATATTATTACAATCATTATATGACAGAAATTTAAATGTTTTTAAAAAATTAATAGAAGAAAAACATGTTCAAGATAATTTAAATTATGCAAATGATAAGGGTGAAAATGCTTTATTACTTTCATTACATTTTGATTTACCAGAAATAACTTTAGAAATTTTAAAATATTCTAATATTGGTATTGACCAAATTGATGTTTCTAAAAATAATAGTTTAATTTTAGCTTTAAAAAAACAATATGAAGAAATTGGTTTAAAAATTTTACAAAATAGTCTTAAAAATATTAATTTTGTAGATAATCATGGTGATAGTGCTCTTACATGTTCATTAAGATATAATCAATTTTCAGTAATTCATAAATTATTAACTTATCCTACATTAGATGTTAATCATGTAGATAGTCATGGTGATAATTCACTATTAATAGCTATTAATAGCAATAAAGAAGATATTGCACTTCAATTATTACAAAAATATAAAGTAGATATTAATTATGTTCATCAAGTTAATAAGTATAATGCATTAAATCTATCTATATGTAAACATATGGAAAAAGTAGCTAATTATTTAATTGAAATTGGTGTCGATATATCATATGTAAATGATAATGGAGAATCTTCATTATTTTGTGCTCTTAATCATGATATGTTTGATTTAGCTAATAAATTAAGTATTAAAAACAGTCCAAATATTAATATTTATAAAGATGTAACATTAGAACAAGCAATTAATAATGATGATGAAGAAATGTGTTTAGAAATTTTTGATAAAGATAAACGAAAAATAGAAATTATTAATAAAGATAATGATACTACATTAATATTAGCATTAACGCATAAAATGCATAAATTATCTAAATTATTAATTGAAAATGGTTCTGAAAAATTTATTCGTCATACAAATAATAATAAAGATTGTGCATTATTTTTATGTATATCTAATGAATATTATGATTTAGTAAAAATGATTATTAATAAAAAATATTATGATATTAATCAAAAAAATTCAAAAGGAGATAATCTAATATATTTTTTAATAAATCTTAGAGATGAGAAAATAGCATTAGAAGTATTATATACTAATATTAGTAATTTTGATTTTAATTTATTAGATTCTGAACAAAATTCATTACTTATTTTAAGTATTATTAATGGAATGGAAAATTTAAGTATAGGTTTATTAAATGTATTAGAACAAGAAACAATAAATAAAGTTAATGTTCATGGTGATAATGCTTTAATATTAAGTATTAGTAATGAATTATGGAAATTAACTGAAAAATTAATACAAAAAAATGGTGTAGATATTAATTTCATTAATAGAAATAATAATAATTCTATGTTATTATTAATTAATAGTAAACAATGGAATTTAGTAGAAATGTTATTACAAAATCCACTTGTTGATAAGAATCATCGTAATCGATTGAATGCATATGAAATTTTAAAAGAATGGAATGTTAATACATTATTACATTATTTCAAAAAATAATGTAAAAGTATTTCATAAAAAAAATATATATATTATATAAACAATAAATTTATGTTATTAGAATTTACATGACGTCTTGGTAAAAATAACTAAATTATTATAAGTATTTTTTTGAAAAATAAATTATAGTAATAAATTTATATATTTATATAAATTTTTATAAAATAATATTTAAGATTGTTGGTAAAATACTAAGATACATAATATTGATTATTTTTACACCTTTTAATAAATTAAATATAACCACATGTTTCCGATTTTATTTTCCATCCATCATGTATGTATTTACCATCTACTTTTTTTATTCTAAATGGTTTTCCACATCCATAAATAGCATCAGTTTTGATTAGTTCATCACATTTTTCTATAGAAAGATGAGGATCTATGTGTGTATTATTTGCTTTTAATATTCCACATCTAAATATTTCACAATTAAATGATATAATTTCAATTATTATATCACAATGTGGACATGTGGTATATTCTATTTTATTTTGTTCCATATTATTATATATTAAATATTGTTATTATTAAATATTATTACTGTTAAATATTGTTATTGTTATTGTTAAATATTATATTTGTTATTGTTAAATATTATATTTGTTATTGTTAAATATTATATTTGTTATATATTGTTATTGTTAATTATTGTTATTGTTAATTATTGTTATTGTTAATTATTGTTCTTAATATTTTTTATTAATAAATTAATTCATTTTTTTATTATTAAATAAAAAAAAAATGAATTAATTTATTAATAAATAAAAACTTAAAGATGTAATTATATTAATATATTATAGATGTCTACTAAAGAAACAAAAAACAATTTTAACTGGGAAGAAAATACATGGGATGTCATAGACACATTTTTTAAACAAGAAAAGGTTTTAATTAACCATCATTTAATGTCTTATAATTATTTTATGGACAAAGAATTACAAAATATTATACGTGAAAAAGAATTTAATAAAATTATAATTAATAATAAAGAAAGTTTTGATGAAGAAAAGCAAATTTTTAAAGAAATTTATGAAATTGAATTTGGTAAAATATATATCAGTAAACCAGTTTTATATGATCAACCTAATAAATTAATGTATCCAAATGAAGCAAGATTACGAAAATTAACTTATGGTGCAAATATGTATTTAGATATTCATCATCGTACTATTACTACTCAAGATAATGATAATCAAATAATTGATGAACATCCGACATTAGAAAAATTTCCATGTGGACGTATGCCTATTATGGTAGGTTCAAAGTATTGTGTATTAAGTGAACAAACAAATTTAACAAAAACTGAAATGGGTGAAGGTTTATATGATGAAGGAGGATATTTTATTGTAAAAGGTAGTGAAAAAGTAATTATATCACAAGAAAAAATATGCGAAAATAAGATTTGTTGTTTTCCGACTAAATTATCACAAAGTAAATATTCAGATGAAGCAGCAATTTGGAGTGTTGTTCCGAATAATCCATCACAACAATCAAAAGTTGTCGTTCGAATGAAAGCAAAAAAAGATACGCAGGGTGGGAATGTAATCCGAGTAGCTTTAAAAAAATTTAAACAAGATATTCCATTATTTATAATTTTTCGCGCATTAAATTTTATTTCTGATAGATCTATTGTAGAATTAATTGTTTATAATATTTCATCAGAAAGTAGTGCTGATTTAATGGATTTATTAGTTGCATCGATTGATGAAGCTAAGCAAATTAATAATCAAAAATTGGCATTAGAATATATTTCAAAATATATTATTGGTTTACAAGCTAATAAATATCGCTCTAATAAGTGTAAATTAAAATTTGCTTTAGAAACATTATTATATGATTTATTTCCACATGTGGGAGAATCACCTATTAAAAAAGCATATTTTTTAGGATATATGGTTAATAAAATGTTATGTACTCATTTAGGAAGAATGGAATATGATGACAGAGATTCATTTTTAAATAAACGAGTTGAAACAAGTGGTGAACTAATGGCTCAATTATTTCGTTCTTATTTTGGTAAATTTGTAAAAGAATTAAAAAGTGTGTGTGAAAAAGATATGCTTGCTGGACGTATGAATGAATTGCCACAAAATCTAAGTAAAAAATTAAAACCAAATTCTATTGAAAATGATATTAAATTTGCATTAAGTACTGGTAATTGGGGATTAAAAAATAATATATCAAAAAAAAGTAAAGGAATCGCGGCTGTATTACAAAGGTTTACTATTTTAGGTACTTTGTCAAATTTACGTCGTATTGTTACTTCTTTAGATAAAAATGGTAAAACAGTTGAACCACGTAAACTTCATTGTACTCAATTTGGTGTAATTTGCCCATTTGAAACACCTGAAGGTGGTTCAATTGGATTAGTAAAAAATATGGCATTAACATGTCATATTACTATTCCATGTAGCAAAGAACCAATTCTTTTTTGCTTAGAAGAACATGGTGTAATTCCTTTAGAAAACGTAATTTCAAATGAAGTTTTTGATAGTTCCAAAGTTTTTATTAACGGTGATTGGTATGGTCAATCTAAAGAACCACAATTACTTGTTCCAAAGTTGAAAGAATTACGTCGTCAAGGATTACTTAACCCATATATTTCTATTGCTTGGAATATCAAATTAAATGAAATACAGATTTTTACGGATGGTGGTCGTTTAGCTAGACCATTATATATTATCAAAGATAATCAATATATAATTACTGATGAATTTATTAAAATTATGAAAGAAGAAAAAATGAACTGGAATGATTTAATTATTCGTCCAATTCAAAATAAATATAATGGTGAAAATAAAGCTATTATTGAATATATTGATATAAATGAATCAGATACTTGTATGATTGCTATGAGTCAAGATAATTTATTGGAAAATAAAAAGACCAATTATTCATATTATAATTATACTCACTGTGAGATTCATCCTTCATTAATTTTAGGTGTATTAGCATCTAATATTCCTTTTGCAGAACATAATCAGGCTCCTAGAAATTTATTTCAAGGTGCTATGGGTAAACAAGCAATGGGAATTTATAGTACAGCTTTCCGAAATCGTATGGATACAATGGCTCATATATTACATTATCCTCAAAAACCAATTGTTAATACTGAACCAAGTAAGTATTTACATAGTGCGGAATTACCAAGTGGTCAAATGCCTATTGTTGCTATAGCTTGTTATACCGGATATAATCAGGAAGATTCATTAATTTTTAATCAAAGTTCTATTGATCGTGGTTTATTCCGTTCTTCTTTTTACCGTACTTATGTTGACGATGAAAAGAAAAATAGTGCTACATTAGAAGATGAAAAATTTTGTAAACCTCAGAAACATTACGCAAATGGTCGAATTTATACTGAAAAAATGGGCTTTGGGTCTTATGATAAACTTGACGAAGATGGTTTTGTAAAAGTTAACTCTCAAGTTGATGGAAATGATATTATTATTGGTAAAGTAACTATGCTGAAAGATAGTATTGAAGGAGAACCAAAAGCTCGAGATTTAAGTACTTCATTGCGTGCTAATGAATCTGGTATTGTTGATAAAGTATATACNAATAGTAACGGCGATGGATANAATTTCGTAAAGGTACGTGTAAGAAGCGATAGAATTCCGGAAATTGGGGATAAATTTGCATGTTTTTTTCCGAGCACCGAGGTTTTAACGTTAAAAGGATGGAAAAAAATTATAAACTGTACCAANGAAGATTCTGTATGTATATTAGATCCAGAAACAGATAATATTAGTTATGAACATCCACAAGAAATTCATAATTATGATTATAACGGTAAAATGTATAAATTAAGAAGTCAATTAGTTGATTTAACTGTTACACCCAATCATCGTATGTGGATTAAAAAACGTTATGGAAAAGAAAGTAAATATAAAAAAGATTTTGAATTTCAGAATGCTGAAGATTGCTTTGGAAAAAGATTAAAATACAAGAAAACTATTCAAAATTATGAACCGAAAGATTGGATCGGGGAAACATTTACAATTCCCTCTTATAAAGATAGAGATGAAATTATTGTTCAAATGAATGATTGGTTGGTATTTTTAGGTATTTGGTATGCTGAAGGATGGTCCTCAAAAGATGCTATTCATATTGCAGCTCATAAACCAAGAGTGAAAAAAGCATTAGAACCCGTTATCCAAAATATGGGTTTTAAACTAAATATACGTCCTTCCGATAAAAATGCTTGGAATATTTCAAATGTCCAACTTGCACAAGTAATGGAACCATTAAGTGTTGGAGCTCCTCATAAAAAATTACCTGAATGGGTATGGAATTTAAATAAA
>JGI10211J34971_10001664_pt1 | contig 18244 bp, 20 predicted proteins | sample Etolagsediment_FD_34971 | JGI IMG/M metagenome (IMG submission 34971) | reverse complement strand
AGAAGATTGCCCATTCATCATTCTTCATATCTTTGATGGATTCAAATACATTTTTATTCTTTTTTGCCGTTACTGTAAAAAGTATTTCTTCTTTATCGCAATAGTTAAATATAGATGCTTGATATCCTGCACTATCTATTCGTACTCTGTCAAACTTTTTTCCTAATGGAAGTTGTTGTTGGCACTGTTTAATAAATTCTAGATTTTCTTTTGCCGGTGCCTCATTCCCCTCTCTGAAATCTACATCTATCACATAGCCTCCGTTGATATGCCCAACCATAGGCATATAACCAGGAGCATCTTTATACGACCACATCGCTGTACTTTTATGAGCTTCAATAAATGTTGCATCAATATCTAAAATAAGATCTTCACCTTTAATGCTTTTTAGAAATCGTTTGAGAAATTTCTTATTTATTTTTCTCATTCCCTCTTCACCCTTAATCCCATGTTTACAAAGATATTTTGAGAAGGCACTTGCTGTAGGTATATTCTCTATTTTTAAAAGTGTAGTGAGTGCTTTATCTACTTTTATCTCTCTGATATCATCAAGAAATCTTCCGCCACTATGAAGCATAAGAATTAAGGGATATATGAATTGAAATGCTGAATAGCCATTATTTCGTTTGGCTTTTGGTAGATCAGCATTGCAAAACTCTTCAAGATTCATACCTTTGAGGTATTCTCCTAGTATTGAGACACCTGTTCTTGGTGTAAGTTTCTCGTTTGTGGATTCTAGTTTAAAGTTTAAGAGTGATTGCACTATAATTACCTCTCGTTTTTGAAAAAGTTACACCCGTTGGGTGAAGTCTTTGAGTGTGGCTTTTTCGCTTGTAAGTACCTAATTATAGAGCAAGTAAGCTTGTTGTCTAATTTGGTATGGAATTATTGGGGTACATAAAGTCTTAGTAATATTTGGTGAAGCTCTTGAGAAATATAAGGGCAAAGCCCTTATGAAAAACATAAAAAGTTTATTTACAAGTTATTTATTATTTAGAAATACCTTGTAAAAAGTTACTAATAAATCGAACTCCAGCTCCAGTTCCGCCGTAGACATTACAATCCCATGGAGTTTCAGTATAAGCAGAACCTGCTATATCAAAATGTAACCATTTATCTTTGTTCTCATCGCGAATAAACTTATCTAAAAATAAGCCTGCAGTGATAGCTCCACCATAAGGTTTTGAAGAAACATTAGATATATCAGCAATGCCACTTTTTAAAAGTGTTTTTAGATGTTTGTTAAATGGTAAATGTCCAACAAGTTCACCTGAAGACTCTGAAGCATCGTATATTTTATGCATAAGTTCTTGCGAATGTCCCATAATTCCTGTAGTGTATTGACCAAGTGCTACCATACAAGCTCCAGTAAGTGTTGCAAAGTCAAACATATAATCGGCTTTTACTTTATCTTGTGCATAGTCAAGTACGTCACAAAGAACTAAACGTCCTTCTGCATCTGTATTTCTAACTTCTACAGTTGTCCCGTTTCTTGTTACCAAAACATCATCAGGTTTATAAGCATCGCCACCTAGCATGTTCTCAACAGCACCGATAAAGGCATGAACTTCAACATCAAGTTTAAGTTCACTGACTGCTTTTATCATTCCAAGAACAGCGCAACCCCCAGCTTTGTCCATCTTCATAGTTACCATAGAAGCGCCAAGCTTAAGACTTAGTCCGCCACTATCATACGTTAAACCTTTTCCAATTAAAGAGATTACTTTTTTAGCTTTTTTCTTTGGTTTGTATGTAAGGTGAATTAACTTAGAGTCGTGTCGTGATGCACGACCAACTGCAAGCATAGATTCCATTTTTTCTTTGCGTAATTCTTTTTCACCGAGAATTTCACAGTCGAGTCCATTGTCTTTAGCGAGTTTCTTTGCTAAGTCTGCAAAAGTAGGTGGGTTTAAATCTTCTGGAATCATATTGACAATGTCTCGTGTAAAACATGTAGCATCTGCTATTATGATTGCTGCTTCAAATATAGATTTAATTTTTTCCACATTATTGCAGGTAAGATAGATATCTTTTAACTTAAACTTTGTTTTGCTTGATTTATATGTTTCATAGTTATAGCCACCAAGAACTATTCCCTCGACTACTGCCTGAGTAGTATGTTTGTTAATATGAAACTTTGCTGATGTGTAGTTGGCTTCTTTTAGTGCTTTTATTGCAACACTACAAGTACTTCTTATATTGTCACTGTCTTGATTATCAAGACCACATACTAGAAGAGCTTTTTCATGTAAAAAACAAATACTATCTTGCTTCGCGGCAAATCCAGCTTTACTTAAAATCTTAGATTCTTCATGCAACTCCAAATCTTTGGCTGTTAAAAACTCTACTAAAATATCTGCAATATCTTTGGATATATTTTTGTTTACTAGTTGAATATTCATAGTGTTCCTACTTTTCTTCTAGTTTAATGTCGATAGACAAGGCATCGATATCGCCTTGTGTCTCTTTTTTGATTTCTATGGCTTTTACGCCTATATACTTTTTTACAACTTCGATGATTTCAGCTTTAAGTTGATCCATAAATGGATAAGCATCTGCATTTTCTCTATCGGTCATTATCGCGATAGTTAATCTGTCTTTAGCAGTTGTTGCACTACTTTTTTTTCTGAAAAATCCAAACATTATTTAAACATCCCTTTAAACTTATGAAGAATGCCACTTTTTGGGTTTTCTACGTCTTGCATATCTATTTCGTTACCACAAAGGCGTCCAGCTATACGTTCGTATGCTTGTCCTGCTTCAGATTTTTTATTTAAAATGATAGGCTTTCCTTGGTTAGATGCATCAATAATTGCTGTGTCTTCAGGAATTTTACCTACTAAAGGAATGTTAAGAATATCTAAAATATCTTCACTTGAGAGCATCTCTCCGCTTTTAACCATTTTAGGGTTGATTCTATTGATAATAAGGTATTTAAAAACCTCTTCACCATCTTTAACTTTCTGTGATTTAGAATCAAGAATTCCAATCGCACGATCAGCATCACGAATCGATGAAACTTCAGGATTGACTACGATGATGGCACGATCAGCAAATTCAATAGTATGCTCATATCCAGTCTCAATGCCGGCAGGGGCATCAAGTATAACATAGTCAAAATCTGCTTTTAAATCATTGATAAGCTTAAGAATCTTTTCAGAATTTAAAACAGACTTATCTTTTGTTTGAGAAGCTGCTAGAAATGAAAGGTTAGGACTGATTTTGCTTTTAATCAAAGCCTGTTTTAAACCGACTTCACCATCCATTACTTGAACCATATCAAATACCACACGGTTTTCAAGACCAAGAATCATATCTAAGTTTCTTTGACCGATATCAAAGTCAACCACTACACATTTCTTGTCGTTAAGTGCTATTCCTACGCCAACATTTGCTGTTGTTGTTGTTTTACCAACTCCGCCTTTACCACTAATTACTGCTATTACTATCCCCAATTTGTTTCCTTTAATACTGGTGTTATTGTTATTTCATTATTTTTTAATTCTACTCGATTTAACCTTTCAGTTAGGTATTTATTATCAACTTCTACCTCATGAAAAACTATATTTGCCTTAGGAGAAGACTTTAGCATCATAAAATCACCATTGCAACGAATAGAACCTTCCACAATTTCGGTAATAATTAAATTACCATTAATATTTATTTTTCCTCCACTATTTACTCGATTGAGTAAGAGTAAATCACTTTCTATATTTAATTCTTGCCCACTTCTTACTAGTTTATCCAAAACTTTGAGCGTTGTTTTAGTCTTATGCTCTAAAACAGGGGGCTCTTCTTTTTTAGGAAGTTCTTTGGGAGTTTGGGTTTCTTGTGCTTGTATTTCTTTTGTTGGTCTTGCTTTTTTAAATTCTGCATTTACCATAAAGTTTAGCTTCTTGTCATTGAGATACTTTTCTATAAAAGCATTACTTTCTCCATGAAGAACTATAAGATGATTTTGAAATACAATATAATTTCGATCAAAAAAAGTTACAAAGTCATCATTGTTAGTAAGGGTTACATCAAGAACTTTGACAGAAGACTGTTTTGTTTTCACTTATATTCCTTGAGTTGTACTAATTTTCATTTATCTCATTCTTTTTTCTGTTAGTAAATAATTTATCCGGAAGGATACCTAAGTTTTTACCAGATTCATTTCTATATTTAATTTCTCTAGGGTCTAGCCTCATTACTGTTAAAGTAATATATAAATAAAACCCAACCCATGCAAAGAAAGCTAAAACACATAATGGTAATACCACTAAAAGATCTATTTCATTAACCACAGTATAATCCTTAATTAATCAAAATGCAAAATATCTTTTGCCTGAATCATATCTTTATCGCCACGACCAGATAAATTTACGATAATAATTTTATCTTTGATATCTGACATTTTTTTAAGATATGCTACTGCATGAGCAGTTTCAAATGCTGGGATTATTCCCTCTTTTTGTGAAAGCCATACAAATGCATCAAGTGCTTCTTGATCTGTAACATTATCATAAGTTACAGATTTATTGTCATGATGAAAAGCATGCTCCGGACCAATTCCAGGATAATCAAGACCTGCTGATATAGAATGAGCTTCTAAAATCTGACCATCATCATCTTGGAGTAAATAAGACATTTGTCCATGTAAAACTCCTGGACGACCTTTTTTTAAAGAGCATCCATGCTTATTTGTTTCTATCCCAAGTCCACCAGCTTCTATGCCGATGCATTCTACTTCAGAGTCTTCTAAAAAATGTTGAAAGGTTCCAATAGCATTACTTCCTCCACCAATACATGCTATAACATGATCTGGCAGCCTATTTTCTTTTTCAAGAATTTGTGCTCGTGCTTCATAGCCAATGATTGCTTGAAAATCTCGAACCATCATAGGGTAGGGATGAGGACCAGCTACAGTACCAATGATGTAAAAAGTGTCACGGGCATTAGTAACCCAATGACGAATCGCATCATTCATAGCATCCTTTAGTGTACAGCTTCCGCTCTCAACCGCATTTACTTTTGCGCCCAAAAGCTTCATACGAAATACATTAAGCTCTTGTCTTGCGACATCTTTTGCACCCATAAAAACTATACATTCTAAATCCAGGAGCGCACAAATAGTAGCAGTTGCTACTCCATGTTGTCCAGCACCTGTTTCTGCAATAATCTTTTTATATCCGAGACGTTTTGCCATAAGCCCTTGAGCAATTACATTGTTTACTTTATGTGCACCTGTATGATTTAAGTCTTCACGTTTAAGATAAATCTTTGCACCAAGTTCTTTGGATATATTCTCTGCAAAATATAAGGGTGAAGGACGACCAACATAGTCTCTTAAATAGTAGTCTACTTCTTTCCAGAATTCTTTGTCAAATCGAATACTTTCATACTCATCTTTGAGCTTAAGTAAAGCTGGCATAAGTGTTTCTGGAACATAGCGTCCACCATGAATACCAAAGTGTCCGTTTTCATCGGGATCGAATTTTGAAGGGGATGGGATATACATTAGTTAACCTCTATTAAAGTGTATACGGGTGCTTTTTCTTTTAGTTTTTTAGTACCATCTAAAAATGTAAGACCCATAATAAAACAAGACTCTACACAAGTAGCGCCTGCTTGGTGAATTAAATTTGCTGCTGCATTAGCAGTACCGCCAGTAGCAATAAGGTCATCTATCATTAGAACTTTTGCCTTAGGTATTGCACTAAATGCATCAATATGAACTTCAACCTCATCTACACCATATTCTAAAGAATACTTTTCACTTATAGTAGTGTAAGGCAGTTTGCCTTTTTTTCGGATAGGTACAAAGCCGATTCCAAGCATCTGAGCTAAGGCTGCACCAAAGATAAAGCCTCTGGCATCTATTCCTGCAATATAGTCTAAGTTGTATTCTTTATATCTTTGATAAAGATGATTCATTAATACACCATAAGCTTGTGCATTATTTAAAATTGTTGTAATATCTTTAAAGACAATTCCAGGTTTTGGAAAGTCAGGGATATCTCTGATTGAGCTTTCTATTATTTTTCTTTCTGTATCACTTAAAATCATTATATTTGTCCTTCTTTTTTATAATAAAGCGTCTATTCGACCCTCAAGAGCTTTAATCTTTCCATGGAGTTTATCTGTTTCTTGTCTATGTTTTGTATTTCTAGATTTTAATGTTTTTAACTCATTTCTTAGTTTTGTTAGCTCTTCACTAAGTATGTCTACATTTCCTAAAGCGCGTTGCAATTGAATCTGATATTTACGTATAAGTATTTCAGCTTCTTGAAGTGTAAGCTTCATTAAGTCATTACTTCTTTGTTCTCTGTTTGTAATACTTTTAAAGTAGTACATCTTTACAAATAAAAATACATTGAGTAGAGATAACACTGTCAATAAAGACCATTCCCAAAACATAATTAAAATCCTTTACTTTTTATTGAAACGTTATCAGAAGCAAATTCTGTCAACAAGGAACTTCTTGCTTTTTATGGCATCTCAATTTTTGCTATGCGACCTGTGTGTCTACCACCGTCAAAACTTCCTGCAATCCATGCATCAATTATAGACTCAGCAACACCTTTGCCAATAATACGTTCACCAAAACATAACACATTTGCATCATTATGTCCACGTGCGACTGTTGCTGTATATGCATCATGACATAGTGCAGCTCTAATACCGGGATGACGATTTGCTGCCATACTCATACCAATGCCCGAACCACAGATGAGGATACCGTATGTTCTTTCATCATCTAAAACTTCTTCGCAAAGCTTATGAGCATAATCAGGGTAGTCTACTCTATCTTTAGTAAATGGACCTAAATCGATAACTTCATGCCCTTTATTTTTTAAAAGTAAAACAGTGTAATCTTTTAACTCAATTCCTGCATGGTCTGTTGCTACAAAAAATTTCAAATAACTCTCCTTAAGAATTTAATAGTAAGCTTAAAACTGTTTGTACTGGCATAATGAGTACATAGTCTTTTATCGGTGTCATTAATATAACTAAAACAATAATAATGCCGTATCTTTCATTTTTATAAAAAAACTCTGCAACTTTATCAACTTTATACTTAAGTGCTAGGTGCATAATAAAATGTGCTCCATCAAACTGAGGAATAGGAAGTAAATTGAAAACTCCTAAAACAACATTTATAATAAGTAACTGAAATACAAATATATAAGCAAACACATATACTAAACCATCTGTTGTAGTTGGTTTGGCCATTGCAACTATAGCAATAGAAGCAATAACAGCTAGGGTGAAGTTATAAACTATACCAGCTAGGTCAACTTGCATAGCACCATTGTATCCAGCATTACGTATTACAGTTCCTGTATTGATTGGTACAGGTTTTGCCCAACCAAATAAAAAACCACTTTCAGCGCCAAGAAGCATAGGTAAAAAGTACGTACTTGCCGGAACAAGTATTGTGCCTATGAGATCAACATGAGTAAGAGGGTTGATGGAAAGTCTACCGGCATTCTTAGCTGTAGTGTCTCCATACGCATAGGCGACAAGACCATGCATTATCTCATGCCCAATAATAGCAACCATAAGTGCAAGAACAGCAGCTGCTATTTTTAGAATATCAATAGATTCCATGATCATCTTTGTCGTGTTTTAGTCTTTCTTTTCTTGCTAAGTCAAGATAGGATTCGCCCTCTAAATCACTAGGAGTTTTACCTACTCTTTCCCATCGTATTTCCCAATTCTTATCAACAGAAAAATAAACAAACCATGGAGTGCCTTCGATATTTTCATAAGGAACTGCTCCCCAAAAACGGCTGTCGTTTGAGTGGTCACGATTATCACCCATCATAAAATAATTATCTTTATCTACCCTAATAGGAGGCATATTAAACAAAGGCATCATTTGCTCATGCCCTTGGTTTATGATTTTAGGATCATGGTGAATTCCTTTATGTTCTTTCATGTAAGGATTTTTAACCCAAAGTTTCTCAGAAAACATAATTATCTCATGGTCTTTGAAGTTTTCTTCTATCCATGCGTCACCTTCACTATGGTGAATAAATAAATCTTTATTGAGAAGAAAAAGCTCATCGCCTGGAAGTGCTACACATCTTTTGACAAAGTGTTGTTTAGGATTATGAGGGTATCTAAAGATTACAATATCTCCACGTTCTGGTGTGTCTCCATCAATAAGACGAAGAGAATCACTCCATGGCATAATAGACATTTCTAAAAAAGGGATATGTGGCATAGAAATACCATACGCAAATTTTTTAGCAAAAAGATGATCGCCGATAAGCAAAGAGTCTTTCATCGAGCCGCTAGGAATTCTAAAAGCTTGTGCTATAAAAAAAATGACAAAAAGAACAATAATGATTGTCCCTGTCCATGAGCTTGAAAACCTGTGTAGTTTGTGTAAAGTTTTTTTCATTAATTATGCTCTCTCTTGTGCATTGAGTTTTGCAGCTTTTAGTGTGTTAGCTAAAAGCATAGCGATTGTCATTGGACCTACACCACCTGGTACAGGTGTTATGTAAGAACACTTTTCACTTAAAGATTGAAAATCAACATCACCAACAAGTTTTCCATTTTCAGCTCTGTTAATTCCTATATCTACAACAACAGCACCATCTTTTACCATATCTTCTTTGATAAGGTTAATGACGCCAACACCAACAAAAATCATATCAGCTGCTAGGGTGTGTTTTTTTAAGTCGTCTGTAAAAATATGGCAAATTTCTACAGTGGCATCCGCATTTAAAAGTAGTGAAGCCATAGGTTTTCCAACAATATTTGAAGCACCTACAACTACACAATTTTTACCTTTAACATCTATGTCATACTCTGCTAAAAGTCTCATAACACCTAGAGGTGTACATGGAACAAAACCATCAAGGCCAGTGGTAAGACGTCCAACATTAAAGGGGTGAAATCCATCTACATCTTTTTCAGGTGCAACAAGTTCTAAAAGTTTTGTTTCATCTATATGTGCAGGAAGTGGAAGCTGGATTAAAATACCATCCACGTTAGTATCATTATTAAGCATTTTGATTGTTTTTTCAATTGCTTCTTGGGAAATATTTTCTGGCATATCGTGTGTTATGGAGTAGAACCCAACACGGTCACATGCTTTTTTCTTCATGTTGACATAAGCGGCACTCGCTGGATCTTGTCCAACAAGTACAACAGCAAGACCTGGAGTACATCCGCATTTATCTTTTAACGCTTTAACGTCATTTGTAACTTGTAACTCTAGCTTTTGTGAAAGTTTTTTTCCATCAAGAAGTTGCATTTAAACCTCATAAATTATTTTTTTGTTATTATACCACTATTAAATTATATTAGGTTGATAATGAAATATATAGCTTTTCTTTTCTTATCGGTGTCTTTGTTTGCAGAGGCAACGTTTATTAGCCCAATAGAATATGCTTCTCAACTCTATAAAAATCCAAGAGGAATAGGCTGCCAGCATTGTCATGGGGATAATGGTGAAGGAAAGTTGGTCGCAAACTATACGCATAAAGGAATAGATAAAGAATTTAGAGGCCCTAAAATAAATGAGATGAACTTTAAGGATTTTCATAAAGCACTTGATAAAAGAAAACTTGGAATGCCAAGATATTTTTTAACTACAAAAGAGGTACAAGCACTCTTTTTATTTCTTAACCAAGATATTAAAAATGCAAATAAATAATCTCGCAGAGATTGAACTAGCGTATAAAAATAGAGACTTAAAAATCTTAGATGCACTTGCAGTTCCAAGTTTTAGGGAACTCAATAGTAAAACAGATTTTTCCTCTGTCTTAATGCTCTCTTGCAATAATATAAAGCACCTTTTAAAAATAGAGTCTCTTGAAGCAGATTGTATTATGCTTAATCTTGAAGATGGTGTGTCGGTGCAAGATAAGCCATTCGCGCTTGTCTTATGTGCTATATTTCTTTCGCAAATAAAAAAAAGTGATAAAAAAATTGTTGTACGAGTAAATGCGCTTGATGAAGGTGGATATGAAGAGATAACTTACTTAAATCATTTTATGCCAGATGCGATACGAGTTCCTAAAATTAGAGATGTTCAAGAGATTAAAAATGTTTTGGACCTTTTAAAAGAAAATATAGAACTTCACCTCTCTATAGAAACGTCAGAAGCTTGGCACAAGCTTTCAAGTCTCGGTATCGATAAAAGAGTTAATACTTTTTATTTGGGTATCTTAGATCTTTTTGCGGACATGAATCTTTCTCAGTCTTTGATACATAGAGATAACCCGACTATGTTGTATATGCTTTCTCATTTTTTAGTAACATGTAAGGCAATGCGTGTGAAACCTATTTCTTTTGTGTATCAAGAGTATAAAAATATGGATGAATTTTCTGCGTGGATAGAGTTAGAAAAAAGTATGGGTTATGACGCCAAGGGCTGTATATCACCTGCTCAAGTTGCTTTGGTGAATAAAACATTTACAAATGAAGAAGAACTTATAAAAAGAGCTAAAGTTATTGTAAAACTATTTGAACTTCACCGTGATGAAGGTATTACAGGCTTTGTTAATGAAGAGTACGGTTTTGTTGATGAGCCTATATACAAAGGTGCTTTAAGTCTTTTGAGTCAAAACACTTAAGAACTTAGTATAGTGCTTAGTTCTTGCGAGAGTGCTCTTGAAGATATATTCGGTGCTAAGGTTTTATGGATCACATACTCTTTTGAGTTCTCGCTATAAGCATTGCCAATGAGAATAATTTTAGGTTTTGAAAATATATGCTTATGGTAGTGTTCTAAAAATCTTTTCGCATTTGTTGTTTGTAAAACATCTTCAATAACAATGGCTTTGACGGTGTTGGTGTACGCCCATTTTATGCACTGCAATTCGTTTATAAATGATTTAACAGCATAATTTTTGTTTGTTTGTTTAATACTCAACTCATACTCCATTGCGTCTTGAGGGGAAGAGACGATGATTAAAATATATTCTTTTTGCATCTCTTCTAAATGTTTATATAAGCTGAAAAGTTCTTTCGCCAGTTTACTTGATTTTCCTTCATCAAGAGTGCCTAGATAATATTTAAGATAAGTTTTTGTGTTTAATTCCATATCTATGTCAAGTGATTGAAAATGCTTTAAAATAGCATTGGATGTTTTTGCTTCTTTCCAAAGCAAAAAATCAAGAAGATAAGCCTGAGCATTTAAGATATTAAGCATACTTGATTGATATTTTTTAGTTTGAGCTTTAAAAACTTTGAAAAAATCTTCTTTATAGGTGTTTTCAAATTCAAGCAATCTTTGTGCATTGATTTTATGGATCTCTTTGAGTTTTGCCATCATATGCACTATATCCACATAAGTTCCATTGAGGAGTCTTAGTTCATGGTTTAGTTTTTTGAGTTTTTCTTTATCTGTGCACTTGTCTATATTTTGTTGACATATCTTTTTTTGTATATCGATGGCATGTTCTTTGTTGTGCAAGAAATTCAACTTTTCAATAGTCTGCTGCGTTACATTTTTCACAGCTCTATATTCCGTTTGAGAAGATAAAAAGATATCTTCAAATGCTGTAAGAGGATACGTTGTTTTTTTATGAAAATCCTCTTTGAGTTTCCCCATAAGTTTTAAGTCATCGCTGATTGATTTAATTCTAAAAGTTATGATGTGTCTGTCTATATCCATTAAGTTGTTATATGTTGTCCATAAGAACCTGCTACATAAATTGTAATCTAAACGACCATCCACTTTTTTATAACCTTCTCTTTTGTGAATCTATTTTGTAATGTTATCTAGATAACCGCTCATACTAGTTAATATATCGGAGCTTAAGGATATTTTTTTATTTAAAAGTTCGAGTGTACTTGAAGAGTTATTCAACAAAGTAGTCAACTCTTTTTCTGCCCTTGTCAAGGATTCGTTTTTATATTTGTGTGTAGTAAAATCTTTGTTTGTTAAATCTCTTAGTTGCACGTCTTGTGAATGTATTTGAGCTTTGAGTGTCTCTTCTTTGATGTCAGCTGAGTTTTGTGTAGTAGAAGTTAAACTTACAGGTGTTTCATTTTTGAAGTCAAAACTAACCTCCAAGCCTAAAGAGGGCATAGTGTCAAAATCATCCCAATCTTGGACTGTAAACTTTAATTTTTTCTTATCTTCAGTTATAACAATACCATCGCCTGATTGTTCGTTGTAAAAAAGAATTTTTCCATGTTTCATCATAAAAAGCATTATATCTTGTTTATGTAATATTGATGTAATATTTTTAATAGATATAGATCTTCTTTATTAAATGTGATTTTTAGAAGCCTATTGTAAGAAAAAGATGTTATTATATTTTCTTAATGGGAGAAGTGGATGATACAAAGAATTAAAAAATATTCAACAACAAATACCTTGGTAATTCTTGGAATTATTTTAGGTGTACTTTTTGGTAGTTTCTTGCCAGATTTGGCTTTAGAACAACAAGTTGTGGGTCAAATGTTTATAAGTTTTTTAAAGATGCTTGTTGTTCCACTTGTGTTTTCGAGTATTTTTGTATCTATTTTAGGATTGGGAAGTTTAGAGGAGTTGAAGAAAATAGGGCTTCGCACTATTGGTCTTTACCTTATGACGACAGCTTTAGCAGTATTTTTAGCTATTGTAGCGATGAATCTTATTCCAGTAGGTGAAGCTGTTTCTTCTGAAGGTTTAGAATATGCAAAGGCTTCGGAAATTCCAGGGTTTTCCATAAGCACTATGCTTCTTAGTTTTATACCAACAAATATTTTCAGTTCACTTACTAATGGGGCAATGATGCAAATAATTGTGTTTTCCATATTATTTAGTATCGCCTCACTTCACCTTGAGTTTCATAGACAAGAAACTATGCTTGATTTTTTTACAGCTGTTACAAACGCAATGCTGACAATGGCTGAATGGATCATAAAATTAACCCCAATAGGTGTGTTTTCACTTATCTCATATGTTATAGCAGATCAAGGTATTGAAGTTGTTCTGGGTTTATGGAAATATGTTCTTATGGTTTTAGGTGTTTTACTTATACATGCCTTTGTTACATTACCATCTGTATTATATATATTTGCAAGAGTGAATCCGTACAAGTATTTAAAAGCCGTTCGAGAAGCTCCTATTATGGCATTTTCTACTGCTTCAAGTGCTGCTACACTTCCTGTTTCTATGCGTATTGTTGAAGAGGTTGGTGGAGTGGATTCAAAACATGCTTCATTTGTTTTACCACTTGGTGCTACAGTGTCTATGGATGGGACGGCTGGATATTTAACTGTAGCTGTCTTGTACATCTCACATCTTGCAGGCGTAGATTTAAGTTTTATGGAGCAGATTCTTCTTGGCATTACCGTTGTTGCTTTGAGCATTGGAGTTGCTGCTCTTCCAAGCGCATCGCTTGTTATGATGGTTATAATTTTAAATCAAGTTGGGTTACCAGTTGAGTATATAGCACTTATTGTAGCAGTAGATAGAATCTTAGATATGGCACGAACATCTCTTAATGTTACTTCTGATTTGGTAGTGGTGAAGATAATCGATCAAATACAAAAAAGAAAATAGAATCATTTTTCTTTAATTTACTATTATATTTATTAATAATACAGTAGAATAAACCTTAAGGGATTATTGTGAAAAAAATATTAATTTTATTTATACTTGTTATTAATATATCTGCCAAAGATATCACTCCAGATGATGTATATGGTTTATCCGTACTTATTCAAAATCATGTGAACTATTTACTGAAATTTTATAATGTTAAGCCTGTTGATAAGTCTTTACTTAAGCATCACAAAATTTTATCTACAAAGATAAAACCAAGAAATATATGGCAAAAATCATATGAGATACTTGTAAAAATAAATATGCTACGAGAATCACACAATTTACCAAGAATAGCACCTGTTGGAATAGAAGCAAGTATGAATCTAAACCCAGACATGGTATATGAGATGAATCAAAGAATTTTAACTGAAATAAAAATTTTTGAAATTAGAAAAGATATGAAAGTTCCAAATTTTGAAGTAAAACAATTTGTAAATAAACTGCCCATAGACAACTATAATGTTTTTGTGGATATTTCAGCTTCTTTAGATAAGTTGAATAAGCGAGCATTAACTCCAAATTATGTATATGCAGAAACAATGAGAATTTATGATGATGTAACAATAATTTTAGACTATCTAAATATCACAGATGAGACTGTTCCTGATTCTATCATAAAAGATGCAACGCCAACAGATACACTACATGTATGTATGAAAATATTAGTACTTCTTGGTTATATTCAAAAAGATTTAGGAATTGAGGTAACAGACTTTTCAGAATTCAATAAGAAAAATGTAAACCCCAGTGATATATACACCTTGACTGGATTAATTATATCTGAGCTTCAACCAATCAAAGCTCAGTTTGGGCTTACTCATAGTGTCACACCTCCTGCTTTAGCATATGCGAATAAAAAGCCAGAAAATGTAGAACAGCTAATGAGATGGATTTTGAAGAGACTGATTCTTTTGAAAAACCTCAAAAAGAGAGTGTAGTAAAATGAAGAACATTTCACTTTATAATAAAATATTTTTCATTTTCATTTTTTCAAGTGTATTATCTATAGGTGGGATTTTTTGGTATGGTTTTCAGAGCACGTCAAAATCCTATATTTCTTCAGCATATAATATGTCTTATCAGTATTCGGCCGCTCTTGAAGCAACTATTGAAGATCAATTAGGTCATGTCCCAAAAGATGTGATGTATGCTAAAAATTTTTATGCCTTGAAAAAGTTCTTAATTTGGCGCTCGCTTGGTGAAGAGAGAAAGGCTAAGAAATGGAAAACAATTTTTTTAGATGCTGTATCAGATTTTCTACATACTAAACAAGATTATTATCAAGCCAGAGTTATAGACTTATAAGGTAATGAGATTATAAATACAAAATATATCGCAAATACAGGTAAAACTGTTGTTGTAGAGGAAGCTGACCTACAAAATAGAAAGACATTCGATTATGTCCAAGAAACTAAAAAGTTAAAAGAGGGAGAGTTCTATGTTTCACCAATGAACTTAAATAAAGAACATGGGAAAATTGAAGAACCCTATATCCCTGTTGTTCGCTTTGCTACACCAATAATGGGTACAAATAATGAAGTTATTGCTGTTTATGTGGTAAATTATTATGCAAAAAAACTTTTAGATATGATTGAAAAAGAAAACTTAGAGAATAAAAAATATGGAATGCAATATTATCTAATAGATGCAGAAGGCAATTATCTATTCCATCAGGATAAACTAAAGAGATGGGGCAAGGAACTTCAAAATGGATTTAATTTTAATAAGGAACACTTTTCAATAGAAAAGTATACTAGTGAAAATGAACATGGTTCATTTTCACTTAATGGAAAAATATACTCTTTTCATGAAGTATATCCTCTTGCTGAATACTCAGATAGATATTGGTATATTATTTCTAGTGTGGAAGAAGAGGTTGCGCTTGTAGAACTTGAAGAGTTTAAATATATTTTTATTATGATAACTTGTTTGCTGATTTTGTTCAACTTCTTTCTTATACGTGCTTTTATTAAGAACTTTACTACTCCTTTAGAATCAGTATCAGAACAACTTTTAGCTTTATCTTTTGGTGAAATTAAAAAAGAAAAAATCAATTATTCTAGTAATGATGAGATTGGAAAGATAGTCAGTTCAACGCAAGAAGTTATAAGCTCTATAGAAAAAGTAATCCAACAAGCCAATGCAGTTGCAAGTGGTGAAGTAGATAGAGAACTAGAGCTTTTAGGTGAAAATGATAGCTTAGGTATTGCTATAAATAAGATGGTACAAAGGCTTCAAGAGATTGAATTTTTGGCACAAAATCTATCTGTTGGAAACTATGATACAAACATTGTTGCTAAAAGTTCTAAAGATAAACTAGGACGTGCTCTATTGGATATGATAAGTTATTTAGAATCAGTCACAAAAATAGCTGAAAATATAGCTCAGGGGCAATTAAATATCGACTATAAAGCAGTAAGTAATGAAGATAGACTTGGGATTGCCATGCTTAAAATGGTTTCATATCTCAAAACTATTCTCAAACATGCAAATGCAATCTCAAGAGAGGATTTTTCTCAAGTTCTACATGTAAAATCACATAATGATCAACTGGGTTCAGCGATTGTTACTATGACAAATATTCTCTCCAATACTTATATTAAAAATAAAGATGAGATATATTTTAATGAAGGTATAGGAGAATTTGGAGATAAAGTAGCTGGTTTAGATGATAAAAATACAATTTGTGAAGTAGCACTTGCAACAATCTGTAGATATACACAAGCGGTAAGCGGTGTTTTATATCTATATAATGATAAAAATAACACTTTAGAATTTAATAATTCTTTCGCATACAAGATGGGTAAGAAGCAAAAAAGAAGTGTTGAGCTTGGCGAGAGTGTGATAGGACAAGTTGGGCTTGATCAAAAGTTTATGTTATTAAAGGATATCAAAAACGATGATTACGAAATACAAACGGCTACTACTTTATCTAAAGCAAAAGAAGTATTTCTTTTTCCTTTGGTTCATGAGTCGATTTTACATGGTGTAGTAGAAGTACTTAGCACTACAAAATTTACTAAAATTAAAATAGATTATCTTTTAAAAACAGCTGGGATGTTTGCAATATCTATTTATACCATAACTCAAAGTCTTCAAATTAAAGTCTTACTTGAAAAGTCTCAACGTGCATTTGAAGAACTTCAAGAACAAAGTGAAGAGCTTCAAGAGTCGAATGTACAGATGGAAGAACAACAACAGCAACTTACGCAACAATCTTGCGAGTTACAAGAAAAAAACAAAATACTAGCTAAAACAAAAGAAGAGATAAATCAAAGAGCTATTGACTTAGAAAAAGCTTCAAAATATAAAAGTGAATTTTTAGCAAATATGAGCCATGAACTTCGTACACCACTTAATTCAATTATACTTCTTTCAAAACTACTTTCTAAAAATCAGAGTGATACACTTGATGAGAAAGATATAGAAAAATCATTGGTAATAAATAAGGCTGGAAATGAATTACTGTTGCTAATTAACGATATTTTAGACTTAAGTAAGATTGAATCTGGAAACATGGAACTTGATAACTCTGTAGTTTTCTCAGGAGATATAATAAATGATTTAAAAGGAACATTTTATGAAGTGGCACAAGAGAAGAAACTCAACTTTGTGCTTCAAGATAATTTTAATAGTTCCTTTATTTCAGATAAAACTAAGCTTGAACAAGTGCTTAAGAATCTTCTTAGCAATGCGCTTAAGTTTACAAAACAAGGGAAGGTAAGCTTAGAGATTAAAAAAGATAAACATGATGTATTGTTTATTATCTCAGATACTGGCATTGGTATAGCAGCTGAGAAAACTGAGTCTATTTTTGAACCCTTCAAGCAAGTTGATGGAAGTATCAGTAGAGAGTATGGTGGAACAGGACTTGGTTTATCCATAAGTAAAACTATTATTAATCTCATGAATGGAAAAATCGATGTTGTAAGTGAGCTTAAAAAAGGTTCCTCTTTTATTGTTACTATACCTCTTTTAACGTATAAACAACAAAAGCAAGACACAGAAATTTCAAAAGAATTAATGTGTCAAAGTAAAAGAAAAGCATTTATCCTCCAAGAACAAGAACCTGTAGATTTGGATATCTTAAGTAACAAAAATATATTGATAGTGGATGATGATAGTAAAAATATTTTCACTATTACATCAACATTGGAAAATCTTGGTGCAGAAGTTTTTAGCGCCTTTAATGGACTAGAAGCTATAGAGTTGCTTCAAGAGAAAAACGTCACTGTAGATTTAATTTTAATGGATTTAATGATGCCTATTATGGATGGAATCACTGCTATAAAAACTATTAAATCAGATGAAGCCTTTAAAGAGATACCAATTATTGTAATCAGCGCTAAAGCTATGCCTAAGGATAAAGAAAACTGTTTGGATGCTGGTGCTGATGATTACTTAACAAAACCTTTACAAGACAACACTCTAGTTGCAATGCTAAAAGCGTGGATTAGTTAATTGATACAACAACTTCAAACTTTAGATAATTGTATACATGTTTTATTGATTCATCCTATAAAAGAAGAAGATATATCTTTTTTAGAAGATATTTTTTTAAAAGACTATTCTTCATGGATAATAGAATTTGGAAAAGTTTATAATCAAAAAGATTTCCCCGTACCCTTGGGTCGGTAGGCAACAGTTCAAGAAATCATACAGTACAATATGGAATGAGTGAACATATTTTTAAAAGTC
>JGI10211J34971_10001663_pt1 | contig 18263 bp, 11 predicted proteins | sample Etolagsediment_FD_34971 | JGI IMG/M metagenome (IMG submission 34971) | reverse complement strand
GACAGACCTTTGAGCATGTTCTCCCTGGTCAGTACCGTGTAGGCCGGATGAAGTGTCTTGAACTCATCAACGTTTTCGAAGACCTCTTTCGTGATCGCGTAAACCGTATCCGCGTTCACGTTGGCGGACGTGACGAACGTGGCCTTCACACCGATGCTCGTGACGTCCTCGGCATTCTGAGCGTTCGGATAGAACTCCGCCGGGATCGCTGAGGCAGCGTAATACGGTGACTTGGCGAGAAGCGCATCCACACCAGGGCCGGACACGGGTAAAAGCCGCACCTTCACGCGCCCGGACGTCGCTTCCTTGATGTTGCCGTTGGGGTGCCCCACGGTGTAGAAGAAGGCGTCCACCCGCTCGTCCTGCAACAGCCCCGGCGCCTCCACCGCTTTGACGTGTTCGGCCTGGATGTCCTCTTCAGTGAGGCCGGCGGCTTCAAGAACGTCTCTTGAGTTCTGCAACTGACCCGACCCCGGGTTCCCGAGATTGACGCGCTTGCCCCTCAGATCGGCAAGCGTGAGGATGCCGCTGTCCGCCGCAGCGACCAAGGTGATGGACTCCGGGTGTATGGAGAACACGGATCTGAGTTCGGACTGCGGGCCGGCGTCCGCCCACTCGGCCAGTCCGTTAAGAGCCTGGTACTGCCGGTCCGACTGCGCGATGCCAAAATCCAGGTCGCCACTGAGCACGGCGTTGATGTTGTAAACGGAACCCGCCGTGGACTCGACCGTCGCCTTGATGCCGTACGTGTCCTTCTTCTGGTTGATCATCTTGCTGATCGCCCCCCCGGTGGGATAGTACACCCCCGTCACGCCGCCCGTGCCGATAGTGACAAAAGTGGGACGGGTTCTCGTGCCCGCCTCGCCTTGGTCCCGGTTGCCGCATCCGGCGAGTGCGCAGACGATTCCGACGGTTGCTGCGATGTTGAGTGCTGTCTTCCTGACCATGGATAGGCCTCCTTGTTGGCCCCGGCCGGTGCGGATGCCGGCCCGGGCACGTAGTCGTTGGGGCTGGAGAGAGTGGTGCCCGGGACGGGACTCGAACCCGTACACCCTTTCGGATAGCAGATTTTAAGTCTGCTGCGTCTGCCAATTCCGCCACCCGGGCAGGATAGTCTTCTCCGGTTCGGCCAGCTGCTCCTTGAGCAAGCGTCGCCCAACGCCCGATTTGAGGAACTTCTCGCGTCTTAGCGCCGCGCTGTCGTCCTCACAGAACTCGCAATATACCAGATGCAACGGACGCTTGCCCTTCGTGCGAGAGACATGCCCGGCTCTGTGTGCTCTCATCCGGCCTTCCTGCTACCCGGGGGGAAGCAACAGGTCGGTTCTGTTCTGAGACGTAATGCATGTAGACGAAGCACCTTGTGGCGAGCTGAGGCCCCATGGCCAAATGTGACCCGGCGGGAGCTCTCCCGGGAACGCCGAGCCCCAGCTCGGCTTCAGAGAGCTGCCGAGGTTGGCCTCGGCGCTCCCGGGACTGCAGCGGAGCCGATGAGAACGAAGTAGCCCTGCCTTCAAGAGTGCTGTTGCACGCGTGCAGGTGGACGACTACCGTACGCTACCGAGGACGACCGGAGGCCCCGGAATCGTCATGTGGGTCGAAAGAGACCAAGACGGACTAACCTGTGGGAAACCCGATCATGCTGCGTCATCTCTCAGCGTTTCTGTTCACATTCGGACTCGGCCTCGCGCTCCATGCCGAAGACGGCGACCTGCTTATCCACTGGGCTTTCGACGAGGGCGCCGGCCAGACGACCGCGGACCTGTCGGAGAACGGCCTGAACGGGACTGTTGGCGCTCAGTGGAGTGATTCCCCGGCTGGCAAAGCGCTGGTGTTCGACGGCACGGCCGAACGCATTGTCGAGGTCGACATTCCGGAGGCATTGCGTTTCGGCAGAGGATCGTGGACATTCATGGCCATGCTCAAGCCGACCCGGTTCAGCATCAGCGACCGGCAGAATCAACGGCGTATTTTCGCCTACGGCATCTACCCGGACGCCTACCTGGTGATCGACATCGGCGGCGACGGCAGACCGATGTACTACTTCTGCTACAAGAACGAAGATGGCAAGACGGTGTCCACCGGCGGGAACACGTCCTCCCCCCTCAAGCTCAACGAATGGACGCATCTCGCGCTGGTGTGCGACCGGAAAGCCGAGCGTGTTCAGGTTTACATCTGCGGCTATTCGCAGGGATCGACCGCCATCACCTCCGGCTTCGACGGCGACTACGTGCTTGGCGGCGAAATGACTCTGGGCAATGGGTGGCACAATTACCATGGGGCGATGGACGAGGTGAGGATCTACCGCCGGGCACTGGAGAAGAGGGAGGTGCGAGCGGAGTTCAACAGGCTCAAAGCGACGTTCCAAGTCGAGGAATCGCCTGAAGCCGCGGCCGCTGAGCTGCGCGACGCGTTGAGCGAGTCATTCCGTGCCGGAAACGCGGCATGGACGGCCGGTGACCTGGAGTTGTCGCGCAGCGAATTCCGCATGATCGTGACGTCGCCTGTCTCCCCGCCGCACTTCAGGAGCTACGCGCTTCTCCGTATCGCTCAGAGCTTCATGGCTGAAGGCAAACACGAGGACGCGAAGACGACCTACGAGACGCTTGCCGCGGACGCAACTGCGCCGGAGGTGCACCGTTTCGAGGCGCGGGAGTGCATCTCAGAAATCGAGCGGGCGAGCAGAGGCCTGCCACGTCGCGATCCCGCGGCCTCGCGCGTACGGATTCCGCGGGTCGACAACTTCGCGGCCCAAGTCTTTGTCGCGCCGGACGGCGATGACGCCGACGATGGTACAGCGACAAAGCCGTTTGCGACACTCGGCCGAGCTCGCGACGCCGTACGCGTGCTGAAAGCCCGTGGGACAGAGGGCCCCATCGGGGTCTGCATCAGGCCGGGCAGGTACCTGACGGCGGAGACCTTGGAGCTAGCCGAGGCAGACTCGGGAACGGCGGAAGCGCCCATCGTATACTACGCCGAACGCAAGGGCACGGCTACGTTCTACGGTGGGGCCAGACTCTCCGGCTTCACGCTCGTGAAGGACGAGACGACACTGGCGCGCCTGACCCCTGAAGGTCGCGGCAACGTGTTCCGGTGCGACCTCCGCAGTCTCGGCATCACCGACTACGGCAACCTGGCCGTGCGCGGGTTCGGTCAACCCCCCTCGCCGCCCACGCTGGAGTTGTACGTGAATGGCGAGCCCATGACTCTCGCGCGCTGGCCCAACAAGGGCTTCGTGGGCATCGAGAAGCTGGTGGAGCCCGGCGACCGGGCCAAGGGCAGACCTTCCGTGTTCCAGTACAAGTCGGACCGTCACGCCCGTTGGGCCAACGCCTCCGACGCATGGCTGTTCGGTTACTTCCACTTTCTGTGGGCGGACGCGACCATCAAGATCGGAGCAATTGATACCGAGGCACGCACCGTGACGACGGCCGAGGCGTACCATTACGGCGGCCGGAGCATGGACACACGCCAGGGGATCGCCTACTACGCATTCAACCTGCTCGAAGAGATCGACGAGCCCGGGGAGTGGTACCTGGATCGGGATACGGGCATGCTCTACCTCTACCCCGCGTCCGACCCGGTCGGCGCGACAATCGAGATCGGCATGCTGTCCACCCCGATGATCACCATGACCAACGTGTCCCATGTCCGTATCGAGGGATTGGCCTTCGATCTGGCCCGGTATGACTGCATGCGGCTCGAGAACTGCAACGACTGCCTCGTTGCAGGATGCACCGTAAGCCGTATGGCGGGGAACGGCATCACGATCACTGGTGGCGCTCGCAACGGCATCCTCGGCTGCGACATTCACACGATCGGCCGGCGGGCAACCGAAGTCATCGGAGGCGACCGCGAAACGTTGACCCCCGCGAACCACTTTGTGGAGAACTGCCAGATCCACAGTTTTGGACGGATCGACCGCACCTATACGCCAGCCATTCAGCTCGAAGGTGTCGGCAACCGCGTGGCGCACAACCTGATGGTCAACTGCCCCAGCAGCACGATGCGGATCGAGGGCAACGATCACCTGATCGAGTTTAACGAAGTGCACAGTGCCGTGCGCGAATCCGACGACCAGGGGGCGATGGAGCTGTTCCGCAACGCGACCTATCGCGGCGTTATCTTCCGCTACAACCACATCCACCACGTAGGCAAGACCGGAAGCGAGGCGGCCGTTCACGGGCAGGCAGGCATCCGGTTTGACGATGCCATCAGCGGTATGCTCGTCTATGGCAACGTGTTCTACCGGAGCGCCAACGGACACTTCGGAGCCATCCAGATGAACAGCGGACGCGACAACCTGATGGACAACAACATCTTCGCGGACTGCAAACAAGGGATCAGCGGGGGGTGGAACCCGGGAAACAACGTGTGGAAAATGCTGCGTGCCGGGGAGAATCCCCAAGGCTTCTTCACCAATGACCTGTATCTGTCACGCTATCCACGACTCGCGACCATGCTCGACCCGCCAGGCATCAACAGCCTATGGCGCAATGTCTTCTACCGTTGCGGCGTGGTCACGACGCGATCGAACAACATCGACATGTTCGAGAACGGTGTCTTCCCCGAATCCGACCCGGGATTCGTCGACGCGCTCAACGGCGACTTCCGTCTGAAGCCGGACGCGCCGCTGTTCCGCACGGTCGGCTTCAGGCCAATACCGGTCGACGAGATCGGGCCATATAGTGATCATTTCCGTGCAACGTGGCCTGTAGTAACGAAGCCGGTCCGGCTCCCGGACTGGCGCAGATAGGGAATCGGGCAATGAAGAGAACACTGGCAATCACACTGGCCGCTCTGCTCTCTGCCGCGCTGACGGCCGACGCGGAGAAGACGCCGGACAAGGAGGCAGCCGGAAGCGTTGCCCCGATCGCAGGACGGTGTCACTGCGGCTACGTCCAGTACGAGGCGCAACCCCCGGTTGTCAAGAGTAGCACGTGCGACTGCAAAGGGTGCCAGAAGGCGACGGGCACGCTCCAAGCCCCCTTCGTGACCGTCCGGCGACCGGGGTTCAAGGTGACCGCTGGTGAAGCGACCGAATTCCGCGCCAAGTCCGGCATCAAGTGCGACGCTCACGGCACATGGCACTTCTGCCCGAAGTGCGGCACGCAGGTGTTCTGGAAAGGCAACAAAGGTAACGAGATCGACATCTTCGCCGGGACCCTCGACGAGCCCGGCATCTTCAGGCCCGAGAAATGAGCATTTCATCGGAGCAAAAGGACGCTGACAAGAGATGAAGATGCGAACTCTACAAGCACTGCTGGTGACCGCGTTGGCGGCCTCCGCACAGGCGCCACTGGACAGACCGGCATCGTTCGAGGACGGCGTACCGGCCTATGTTCAGGCCGGGTCGGGGGCGATCAGCACCAGTAATCGCTATTCCCAGCACGGCGCCCAATCGCTTCGATGGGACTGGAAGGGGGGCGAGCGCCTGACGTTCGTCACCGGCCCCCTCGGGAACATCGGGGTATGGACCGGGTACGGGGGCTATTCCCGCTCGGCGTTCCGCATCGCCATCTACAACGAGACGCCCGGCGACGGCGCCCTCACATTCCGCTGGATGGCCGACGACCAGGTTGGGGCCACGTTCTCCTTCCCGCTGCACGTCCAGGGCTGGCAGACGATCTGCTACCACTACAGTTGGGAGTCCCGCCTTGCCGACCGCCGGCAGGCCGTCCTGGCAAAGACGGATCGTATCGTGGTGTCCACCCCCGAGAGGGGCGGGGGAACGGTCTACTTCGACGCCGTCGATTTCAACAAACCGCTCGATTTCCGCATGAAGCGGCATCCGATCACCGAGACATGGGAACCCGTCGATCCGTCGACTGCCGAAGGCGTGTCCCCGGAGATGCTTGCGCCGGCCACGCCCGAGGAGCTCGACGCCATCGCACACTTGGAGAAACTCGACAAGACGCGGTTCCCCCGGGGCACACCGACAGGCGAGGATGCAGACAAGCTGACCGCGCAAATCACTGAGAAATACCATCTCCAGCGCCTTGATGACGGCCATGTCATCGGTCATCTCGAAGGCAGCATCAACGTCTCGGCCATCGGGCAGGAACTGGGCAGTGTCGCCACCGCATGGCTGCACGCACCAAACCCGGCCCTGAAGCAGCGTTTCGAAGACCTCTACCTGGCCCTCGACGACTTCTTCCGCATTCAGGGGGCGACAGCCCAGGGGAGCATCCGCGGGATCAACAACTACGTCGGGCGCTACTACGCCAACGCGGCCTACGTAATGCGCGACCCCCTGCGCCGGCACGGTCGTCTGGAGACCGTGCGCAACTGCCTCAAGTTCAACTACAACCACCGCCAGGTATTCGAGTCGGGACGCGCCGTTCGCAGCATGGACTATTTCTACAACGATGCACGCTACCTGGTAGCGATCGCTCTCATGCACGATACGCCACAGGAACGCGTCGTTTACATGCGCGCATTCGCCAAGCGGTTCGACCGGCAGATCCTCGACAGCATCAAACCCGACGGCAGTCTCTACCACCACGGCGCGCACTACTTCGCCTACGCCGGCGGCGGACTCAACAGCATGGCGGACCTGATCAAGCTGTTATCCAACACCCCGTTCAGGCCCGGCATCGATGCGTACAACCAAGCCAAAATGGCGTTGATGAACATGCGCTACTACGCCAATGTCACTGACTTGCCCATGAGCCTCCACGGCCGCCATCCGGGCCGGCAGCGACTCCGACCGCCGACCTTCCTGACGCTGGCCCGAGCGGGGAGCGCCTACGGCAGTGGAAAACTCGATGCCGACCTCGCAGCCGCCTACCTGCGCCTGGTCCCCGACGAAGCCGGCAGTGCGGAGTTCGCAGATGCGGGGATCGCGCCCGAGCCACCCCCCAACGGCAACGTCGTGATGAACTACGCCGGTCTCATGGGACACCGCCGTGGCGATTGGCTGGCGCTCGTGCGCGGCTACGGCAAGTACTACTGGGCTCAAGAGTCCTACGGCAACGCCAACCGCCACGGGCTCTTCTTCGGAAACGGTTACCTGGACATTCTGGCGTCCGGGAACCCGATCAACATCATCGACAGTGGTTGTGTCGTGGCCGAGGGATGGGACTGGCGCTACCTCGACGGCACAACGGCTATCAACATGCCATACAAGAAGATGGCCAACGGCAACGGCACCATGGCCGAGCGCTCTGGCGTGGGCTTCATCGGCGGCCTCTCGCACCGCGGCACGAACGGCGTGTTCGTGATGCCGCTGCGGAGCTCGATGCAGTACCGCAAGGCGCTGCCCGATGGCGACAAGGGCGCTGACGGCGAGCTGTTCACGGCGAACAAGACGTTTTTCTTCTTCGACGACTGCATTGTCTGCCTGGGCTCCGGCATCTCCCTGGCTCGTTCCCCCTACCCCGTGCACACCACGCTGTTCCAGAAACACCTGCCAAGCAACGAACCGGAGGACGCCTCCTTGTCCCGTGCTCCGGTCTACGTGAACGGGCGCGAGGTGACCGCGATTCCCTTCGCCGAACTGCTGCCCGATGACAAGCCAATCTGTCTGATCGACACGCAGCACACCGGTTACTACCTGCCGCCGGGGCAAGAGGCCCGCATCGAGCGCAAGCACCAGGCATCTCGTGACGGCCATGACAAGCAGGACACGGAAGGGGATTACGCCACGGCATGGATTGACCACGGCACGACCCCCACCGACGCGAGTTACGAGTACGCCGTCCTGATACGGACGACTCCCGAGCGGCTTGCGGAGTTCGCTGAGGAAGCCGCCGTTGCGGATTCCGCACCCTACACGGTCTACCAACGTGACGCGTCCGCGCACATCGTTCGCGACCGGGCTGCGCAGACGTGGGGAGCCGTCTTCTTCGACGCTCAAACCGTGGAACGATACCGGGCAACACTCCCTCGCGGATGGCTCAGAACCGTGTTCCGGCGCCAGCCGCACGTTGGGGAGTTCGCAGTCACGGCTGTCGATCGCCCCTGCCTCATCATGCAGGAAGACAACCGGCGTGACCGAATTGTCCTGAGCATAGCCGATCCGGACCTCAATCTCGTCGACGGCCTGAGCCAGCCATGCGAACTGACCGTTACACTTGCCGGTCGCTGGCGCGCGGCCCGTCAGCCTGCCAACATTCGGGTTGACTCCACGGACGAGACGACGACCTTGGTCGTCACCACTGAGAACGGCGTCACGTACTCTCTGGACTTGGAGAGATCCCACTGAACCGACCGCGGCGGTGTGGCCGCTGCGCCCACTCCCTTCCGCCCCCCCCTTACACGTTCTTGCGCGCCTGTTCCCGCGACGCTATGGTTGTGTTCCTGCCCCCTTGGATCACAGGCTCTGCCAAAGCTGAGCTTTCTGGAGTGGACTCATGAGACTTCGGTACACTGCCTTGTTCCTCGCCTTTGCCGCGACGCCAGGCCCGCTCTACGCCGAGCCGTCGCCCGGCGAGACGTTGGCGGCACTGGCCAGCTACGAGTTTGGCCAGGACCGCACAGCGTGGTCGGCGATTGAGAGTGAACTCGTCGACGCGTCACCCGAGATCCAGCAGGAGGCGGAACGGCGGCTCATGGCCTGCCTCCGCTCGCTGGAAGCGACGTATGCAAGTCGTCAGTTTGCGTGTCGTCTCCTGCGCCAGATCGGTTCCGACCGCAGCGTGCCGGTGCTTGCCGGCCTGCTCGGCGATGCTGAACTGTCTCACATGGCGCGGTTTGCCTTGGAGCGCGCCGATTCACCCGCCGCCGTCACTGCACTCAGGGAAGCTCTGCCGAAAGTGTCCGGACAGAACCGTGTCGGTGTGATCACCTCTCTCGGGGAGGTCCGCGATGTGGCGTCCGTTCCCCTTCTCGTCGGACTACTTGATGGCGGAGAGCGAGCGGTTGCCCGAGCAGCGATCAACGCGTTGGGCCACATCGGGGGAGCGGATGCGGCGCAAGTCCTGACCGCCCGCCTGGCCCGTGCGGACACTGCGCCACAAGCAACCCGCGACTCCCTGCTGTGTTGCGCCGAGCGACTCGTCGAGGATGGCCTTCGCGACAAGGCGCTGACCATCTACGAGCTGCTCCGCGCCCCGGTCCACCCCGAACACGTGCGGACGGCGGCTCTGGCCGGTGTGGTGAGCATCAAGGGAGCGGATGCCGTTCCCATGCTGATCGAACTGCTGACCGGCGCCGATGCACGTCGGCAAGCCTTCGCGGCACAGTTCGTTCGCGACCTCGAGGGTGTAGCCGTTACCAGGGCCTTCGCCGACCAGTTGCCCAAGCTGATGCCCGCTGCACAGGTTTCCCTTATCGACGCTCTCGTTGCACGGGGTGATCCGGCAGCGTGCCCCGCCTTGCGGTCAACGCTGACGAGCGACGCGGCGGAAGTCCGGATGGCTGGCGTGAGGGCACTGAGGGCCTTGGGCGGGTCGGACGACATCTCGTCGCTGGCCCGGTTTGCGGTTTCCGCGGAAGGGAAGGCGCGCGACGCCGCGATCTCCGCAATCAGCCAGTTGCGCGGCGAGGATGTTCCCCTCGTCCTGAGTCAGGGCTTCGACCATCCCGACGCCGATATCCGTGCCGTGCTCATCCGGGCTGCAGCCATGCGCGGCGTGCCTGTTCCCGCTGAACGGCTGCTGGCCGCGGCGAAGGCACCCGAACTCCCCGTACGCCTGGCGGCACTGGCCGCCCTACCGACGCTTGTCACCGTCGACGGTCTTCCGCAGGTCCTGAGCCTGCTCGCCACGGCCCGGGACCAAGCCGAGTCCCAAGCCATTGAGAGCGCTCTGGTCGCCATCGCCCAATCCGCCCCCGACGGACGGGGGGCCGAGGCGCTTGCCGCGGCAACCAGCGAAACCGCGCCTGTCGGCGTCCGGATTCCCCTCCTGCGCGTGCTGAGTCGGCTCGGCGGGGGAGCTGCGTTGGCAGTCGTGGGGAAGGCAGTCCACGATGAGGAGATTGCGGACACCGCAGTGCGTGCGCTCTGCGACTGGCCGGATACGGGTGCGCTGCCGCTGCTGCTGGAGCTTTCGCAAGGTGGCGACAGCCCAGTGCACCGGGTCCTCGCTCTCCGGGCCGCTCTGCGTCTGCTCGACATGCCGTCGGAACGCACCTCAGCCGAGGCCGTCGAGTTGTACGGCCGAGCTCTCGCCCTGGCTACACGTCCCGACGAGCAACGTCTCGCCTTCGCGGGAATCGCAACATTGGCCGCCGCCGAAGCGGCTCAACTCCTGCGGCCGCATTTGCGGAGTATGCAGGTCGGTGCCGAGGCGTCACTGGCCCTTGCAAAGCTCGCACGGACGCTGACCGGGACGACTCCTGCTCAAGCCACGGTCCTGGCTGCGGAAGCGAAGGCCGCGAGCGATAACCAGACGGTGCAAGAAGAAGCCGATGCGGTGATCGCGCTGGTCGATGCAATGAAGGACTTCGTGCTCGACTGGCTTGTGACCGGCCCTTACACGAAAGGCGGAGCCGAGCAGGAGGCCCTCCTGGGCACGGCGTTTCCCCCCGAAAACGGAGACGGGAAGGACGTCCACTGGCGTCCGATGCCGATCGGCACCGACCCGGAACGCCCGTGGCTACTGGATCTGGCCAAGGCCCTCGGCGGCGACCACCGGGCCGCTTACCTGCGCACATACGTGCAGAGCTCGCGCGACCGCGACCTTCTCCTGAAGCTTGGCAGCGATGACGCGGTCAAGGTATGGGTGAATCGACGTTGCGTTCATGCGAACAACGCCTTCCGCGGGTGCGAACCGGACGCCGACCGCGTCCTCGTCCAGCTGTCCACGGGGTGGAACGAGCTGCTCGTGAAGATCGTGCAGGGCGGCGGCGACTGGCAATGCGCCCTCAAGCTGGTGGAGCCGGACGGCGCGCATGCGGAACAGATCCGGATCAAGGCTCAGCTCTCGGCCGAGCAGCAGACACAACTCGCACCGTCGGGGCCGGCTCAGCTCATGTTCTCGTGGACCATGGACGGTGAAACCGCTGTGGAAGACACGTCTCGTTTTGGCGTGGCAGGCGTCGCCACGGGTGAGCCCGTTCCGGGCGTCGGTATCCGAGGCCAGTGCGTCGTACTCGACGGCGTGGATGACGAACTACGTGCCGCAGCTCCCCAGCTCCCTGTTGCCCCCGGCGAAGCGTGGTCGCTCAACATGTTTGTCTGGCTCGACAAGCAACCTGCGGAGCTCACCATGATCGGCGGGTTCGGCGACGTCACAAGTGCGAGTCCGGTCGGCTGTCAACGCTACCTGGTGAAGTACAAGAACGGAATTCACTTCTGGGGGGCAAATGTCGACGTGAACCCCGGCGTGCCTTTCGACATCGGCCGTTGGCAGATGGTGACGATCACGTACGACGTCACGGCAGTCAGAATCTACAAGGATGCCAGGGAACTCATCGCCAGCCCCGAGACGCTTGCCCCCGCCGGTTCTTTTGCCGTTCTCGGGCCACGCGACCACTGGAAGAAGGGCACGCGTTTCGCCGGCAAGATCGACGAGTTCTCGATATGGAGTGGCGCCCTCACCCCGGAACAGATCGCGGGCCTCGCAACCACCGGGAGCAAATGATGCAATCTTCAGCTACGGAGAAGACAGCAGGGAACACACCACACCCAACGCGACGTGCGTTCCTGAAGACCGGCGGAGCGATACTCGCTCCGACGGTCCTCCCCGCATCCGTCTTCGGACGGGATGGCGCAACCGCGCCGGGCGAGCGCATCGTCATGGGGATGATCGGGGTCGGTGGTCAGGGCAGCTACCATGTCCGCGCGCTCAGCGGCAATCAGGACGCACACATTGCCGCAGTGTGCGACGTGGACAGCGAACGGCTCGCGCGTGCCGCTCAGACCGTCGAGTCAGCCTATGCCGGGCGCACCAAAGACGACACATACAGAGGCTGCGACCGGTACGGTGATTTCCGGGAGATGATTGCGCGAACAGACATCGACGCCGTGCTCGTGGCCGCACCGGATCATTGGCATGCCGAGATGGCGATTGCCGCGATGAAAGCGGGCAAGGACTGCTACATCGAGAAGCCCTTGTCCCTGACCGTAGCACAGGGGCGGAGAGTATGCGAGGCGGCCCGGCGCTACCGGTGCGTGCTTCAGGTAGGCAGTCACGAACGATCCCGGTCGAACGCCCGCTTCGCGTGCGAGCTGGTTCGCAGCGGCCGCATCGGCAAGCTGCACACGATCCGGGTCAACATGCCCGTCGGGGGTGACCCGAAAGGCATTCCTCCTCAGCCCGTGATGCCTGTCCCCGAGACGCTTGATTACGACATGTGGCTGGGACCCGCGCCCCGGGCACCGTACACGTCGAAGCGCTGTCACTTCTCGTTCCGTTACATCATGGACTACTCAGGCGGGGAGATGACCGATCGCGGCGCCCACGTCATGGACATTGCGCAACTCGGCAACGACACAGACGACACCGGACCAGTCGAGGTGGAAGGCAAGGGCTCACGCCCCGCGAACGGCCTGTTCAACACGTTCACGAAGTACGCCTTCCGGTTCCGGTACGCAAACGGCGTCGAGATGATGGGCAGCAGCGTGGGGGCTCGCGGGATTCGCTTCGAAGGAACGGACGGCTGGATCTTCGTTCACATCCACGGCGGAAATCTGGAGGCGGAGCCCGTATCGCTGCTGAAGGAGAAGCTCGGACCGAACGACGTACACCTCGGTCGCAGCCCCGGCCACCACCAGGATTTCCTCCACGCGATCCGCACCCGCGGCGTGCCGTTCGCCCCCCCCGAAGTGGGACACCGAACCGCCACCCTCTGCCATCTTGCGAACATCTCAATGCTGGTGGGCAAAACCTTCGATTGGGACCCGATTGCCGAACGCGTGACCAACTGTCCCGAAGCCGATCGCCTTCTTCGGCGTCCTCCCCGTCCTCCATGGCAGGTGTAGCGCAAGGGCGTCACGTCTGCAGGGGAGCAGCCAGACGCTCGGGCGTGATCCGGTAGTGTCCGTAGACAAGCGCGATTGCCCCGGCAATGTTGCTCGCAACCATCATGCCGGCGAGTACCCCCGGAATGCCGAACAATTCCGACCCGATCAGCGCGGCGGGCACAGTCAGCCCCGCCAGGAAGAACGCATTCAGCTTGAGCGACGCTACAGGCCGGGAGACGCCGTTCAGAATAAGCGTGATGTAGCGCAGCACTTCGCGCATGCCGTAGCCGAATGGCATGATCCGCAGGTAGAGGATGAGGACGCGTTTGGTCTCCGCGTCGGTCGCGAACAGACGTGCCAGGAACGGAGCAGCCGAGACGAAAACAACGGCGATGGCCACGCCCCATATGATGGCGAAGCGTTCGCTGTATCGCCGACACTCCGCCACGCGGTCATACCTGCCGCCGCCGTAGTTCTGTCCCACTATCGGGACCAACGAGATGCCGAGGGCCATGGGGATGAGGTAGGCGAACATCTCGATCCTCCCCCCCGCGCCAAACGCTGCCACGGCCGATTTGCCGTGACCGGCAATCACGCGCGTGATCACGAACATACTCAACGGGTGCAGTAGGTTCGATGCCAGGGCGGGAACGGCGATGTGCACGACTTGACGCCAGGACCGGACCAGTACATCGAGATGTAGCGTTGGTCTGGCGATCAACCCGTAGCGTCGGTGCAGCATGGTGAGGACAAGGACAAGAGATGCGATGCGGCTGATGGCTGTTGCGATGGCCGCACCTCGGATGCCGAGAGCGGGCACCGGTCCGTAGCCGAATATCAGCAACGGGTCCAGTATGCAGTTGAGCACGGCGGCGCTGACCATGACCAGACTCGGGAAACGTGTGTCCCCAGCTGCGCGCAACATGCTGTTGGCAGGCATGGCCAGGAAGCCCGGCCCCGCCGCCAGAAACCACACGGTCATATACGAACGAATCAGCGGAAGCACATCGGGGGACGCGTTCATTGACCGAAAGAGCGGCGTCATGAACACGAAGCCGAATAAGCCGAGCCCCCCGACGCCGAGAAGCGACAGGAGTAGGCAGTCCGTGCCGACTCGACTGGCCCGATCGTGATCCCCCTCACCCAACGCCTGGGACACGATTGCAGTGGCGCCCGTGCCCAGGGCCATGCCGACGCACCCCATGACCATCACGACGGGAAACGTGAACCCCATCGCTGCGAGCGATCGGGTCCCGAGTCGCGACACGAACCACGTGTCCGCCAAGCTAAAGGCGGTCATCGCGAACGTTCCCGCGATCATCGGCGCCGCCATGCCAAGCATGCGCCGAATCATCCCGCCTTGAGTCAGGTCCTGGTGGCGTTTCACGTAGGCATGGCCAGACGCTACTGACCCAGAGCGCCGCTGTAACCCATGTCTTCGACAGCGGCTTCGGCGCTAAGCACTTCCTCCGGACAACGTTCGACGTATTCCATCGGGATGATCTCGTCGATCCGCACGGGACGACCTTCCTCGATCGACTGCATGGCGGCAATGCCGATCACGCTGCTGCGCACGCCGGCCTCGGGTGGCGGCATCTTGGACACCCCTTCGAGCACGGAAGTGATGATGTCCATCGTCATCACGGGGTCGGCGCCGCCGTGTCCGCCTTTGGCAGTGGGCACGTCGTAGACAGCGCGCTCGCCGGAGAGCATGTCGACGCGCTCGATCGTGTTCCCCATGGTGCTGTTGGCCGTCAGCATGGCCTTGTCGCCGTAGAACGACCAGTCCATTCCGGAGCGTCCCGCGAAATGGATCTCGTTGTACGTGGCCCGCGCCCCGTTTGCGTAGCGGATCGTGACCAGATAGAAGTCGGGCACGACGCCGTCTTCGGCGCTGATTGGACAGTAGTTCCGCGTATACCCGTCAACGGACGCGGGGTTGATGTAGATGTCGCGCAGGCGTTGCTCCGAACGGTGGTCCAGACGCCTTGCATACGGGCAGGTCTTCGACTCGGGGCAGTCGTGGCAACCGGGCACGGTCTTGTCGCCTTTGAACACGGCCAAGTCGCCTTGGGCGTACACTTCGACCGGGTGAGAACCGACAATCCAGTTCATCAAATCAAGCTGGTGGCATCCCTTGTGGATCACCAGACCCCGGACCTTGGCGCGGTACTTGTGCCAGCGACGGAAGTAGCGGATGCCGGTCTCGGGGTGATGACAGTTGCCGATCAGGATGTTGCCGAGCTCGCCACGTTGCGCAATCTCCTTCATCTTCTTCGGCAAGTTGTGGTACCGCATGTTGAACCCCATCATCAGCATGCGGTCCGAACGCTCGTACGCCCCCATGATGGCGCGCAGTCCCTCTGCCGAGTTGGCGAGCGGCTTCTCGGCGAACACATGGAGCCCCGCCTCCAGGCCCTTCACGATCATCTCCGGATGCGTGTCGTCCGGCGTAGTCACGAGGACAAGATCGCATCTGGCGCCAGCCACGAACTCGTCCCACGTCTCGAAACATGGGATGTCGCCGACGCCGTGCCACTTCGCCATCGCCTCTGCCCGAGGCCGGTTCCGCTCCAGGATCCCCGTCACCTCGGCCAGTTCACTGTACGCCTCGAAGTTGCGGACAAAACTGATTCCCCGATCGCCAAGCCCGATAATACCCACTCTGACGCGCGACATGTTTCTTGCCCTTTCCTGAGATCGTCATTACGGCCGGTTGCTTCTCTCGGCCAGTGAGTCCAGATACTCCTGCCACTCGATGGGGAGCATGTGCTTCTTTTTGCTGTTACACTGCTTGCAGCACGGAACGATGTTGCTCTTGGTCGACCGTCCGCCCCGGACGATCGGCACGACGTGATCCATGGTCAAGTTGGAAACACTGAAGCGCGCCTGGCAGTAGTAACATTGTCCTTCCCCGCGGAGGTTCTTCCACCACTGGGAGTTGCGAAGCTCGCGCGCTTTCGCTTTCTCACGCCTGACATGGTCCTCGTCAGCCGCCAGAAAGAACGTACTGAAGTCGTCCTGCACCATCTGTTCCCGATACTTGCTGTTCCCGTCCCCTTCGCGTCACGTCGGCTCACTATATTACGGATCGCCCTGAGCCGCAATGCACCCGTCCAACGAGAACCTTCAATGGTACCCCGCATCCTGTTCCGAATCGCTACCAGCGTCGGTCTGCGCACCCAGTGGTGCTTCCTGCGCAACTCCGCCTGGAATGCGCGGCAGATGATCCGGCGCCAGCGACGCCTGCGGAAGGGGCAGTGGAGCTTCCCCCCCTTCATGTTCATTTCTGTGACGAGCGCATGTAATCTGCGCTGCACCGGGTGCTGGGTGAACACACGTGGGCCGAAGCAAGAGCTGTCGATCGACCAGCTGAACAGGTTCATCGGCGCCTGCAAATCCGAGGGCGTGCGCTTCTTCGGCCTCCTTGGGGGAGAGCCGCTGCTGCACCCCGATCTGTTTCATGTAATCGAGCGCCACCGAGACTGCTGTTTCCAGGTCTTCACCAACGGTACCATCTTCACGAGGGAGATGGCGAAAGAGATGAGACGGCTCGGAAACGTCACCCCCCTGATCAGCATCGAAGGGCTGGACGTTGTGAACGATGAGAGACGCGGCGGGGATGGGACATATCCCAAGGCCCTCGAAGCGCTTGAACACTGCCGCCGGGAGAGATTGCTCTTCGGCGTAGCGTCGAGCATCTGCAAGTCCAATATCGGTGACCTGCTGAACGACACGTTTGCGAATGAGGTGGCCCGCCGGGGAGCACATTACCTCTGGTACTACGTCTACCGACCGGTCGGGGAGAACCCCGCGCCGGAGCTCATGCTCTCGCCCGACGAAGTCAAACGACTCCGCGAGTTCATCGTGGATCTTCGGACACGGGCGCCGTTGCTTGTGGTGGACTCGTACTGGGACGAAGACGGGCGCGCGCTTTGTCCGGCGGTGCTCGGGCTGAGTCATCACATCGGCCCAGCCGGGGATGTCGAGCCCTGTCCGGTCATCCAGTTCGCCAGCGAGAGCATCGACGACGATCGTCCTTTCGCGACTGTGTTGCGCGAGTCGCAATTCATGCGGGAGTTCCAGCGGGTGGCCGGCGAAGCATCGCGCGGCTGCATCATCATGGAGCGTCCGGACTTGCTCAAAGAGCTGGTCATGCGTACAGGCGCCAAAGCCACCAGCGGACGCGACGGTCTGGCTGAACTCGACGGTATGTGCCCGCATTGCAGCCACTATGTCCCGGGGCACGAGGTCGCCGAGAAACACTGGCTCTACCGTTGGGCCAAGAAGTACAGCTTCTTCGGCTTCGGAGCCTACGGGTGAGTTGCGCCCGTAAGGCGACGCGGTATACTGACATACACCGGAGGATACCAAGGTGACTCTCGCTCAGGCAGTGCAAAGGAAACACTGGTAGATGGCAGACGGATGCGAGTCCCGCGACCGAGAGTATCCGAGTAACGTCTTGGATACGTGCACGATGAACCGCGTTCTGCGTCATCGGTTGCGTAACCTCTGCGCCGGTATGACACTGGCGCTGGACTCGATCGCCGACCAAGTCGAAGACGAGTATCCGCGGGTGGTCGAACGTGCTGCTCTGATGCTTGCCGAGCTCCAGGACGTCCAGCGCCTGACCGAACGTATGGACCTGGTGTTCGACGAGCTTCCCCACCCACAGCCCTCTACGCTTGGCGAACTGCTGGCCTCCGCACGAGCCGAGTTTGCCCAACGGTTCCCTTTCTGTGCTCTCACCATGCAAGCCCCCGAACAAGACGCCACGCTGCTGTACGGCAGTTGGTGGGCCATGGCCCTTGATGAACTCCTCAGGAACGCCGGCGAAGCCGCCGGAAGCGATGGGCAGGTCGGCATCGCATGCGAGCTCGGTACGCGGGTCGATCTGACGGTGACATGCACCGGCTGCAGATGGCCGGGGAGCATCCCGGTGGATCCGCCCGAACCGTTCAGGACAACACGTGGACGACACGATGGTCTCGGGCTGGCCATTGCCAAGCGCCTCTGTGCTGCCATGGGCGCGGACATGGCGATCGACTGCAGCGTCCCTGACACGGTGACCGTGAACTTGACCGGTCCGGTCGAGGAGGAGACGAATGGGTAAGCATTCCATACTTCTCGTCGAGGACAACGCCCTCCTGGGCACCTCGATAAAGGACCTGCTCGAGAAAGACGGGTACCAGGTGACTTACGCGTTGGACGGTGCGTCAGCCAACGCGGCTCTTGCCGCGGACGAATACGCCGTCGCACTGGTCGATCTCATGTTGCCTGATACGGACGGGCAGACGCTTCTGGGGCAGTGGCAGAAACAGCATCCGGCTATGCTCGTGATCATCATGAGCGCATACGGCGACATATCGAAAGCCGTCGAGAGCATCAAGGCCGGCGCCCACGATTTCCTTGC
>JGI10211J34971_10001661_pt1 | contig 18270 bp, 8 predicted proteins | sample Etolagsediment_FD_34971 | JGI IMG/M metagenome (IMG submission 34971) | reverse complement strand
AGTGAGCTCAGATCCAGACTGTCGGCACCGCCGAGGGTTTCGGCCGGCAGGATGCTTCCGTCATAGATCTGCCAGGACTGCGCGGGCAGTGCGGCGGCAAAAACGAGAAGCAGAGCTGTCAGGAAGGCCCATCTTTCTGTTCGTTTCATGTGTAACTCCTTCTTTTCCTGTTTCTTATTTCAGGAGGAGCATCTTCCCTTTGTGGGTCAATGCTCCGTTGCTCAAAGTATAGAAATAGATCCCGCTGGGCAGGAAGGCCAGATCCGCNTCNANGNCNTANCGACCNGGNTCCTGNCGCATATTTGTCATCTGAAAAACTGTTTCACCNTTCAGACTGTAGACAAAGAAATGCAGTTTGGAGGGTTCGCTGATCTCGAAGGGGATGCGTGTCACGGCATTAAAGGGATTGGGGAAACTCCGGCCAACGCGGAAAGTTTCGGGAGCGGGGTGCTTATCGGAATCGAGGCTTGTGACAATGCTCCGGTCCGGCAGCCAGGATTCGGCAAAGGCGGGGTGAGACGTTTTTGCGAAGATTGTCTTCAGACTGTAATTTGCTGCTTCGCTTTCAGTGAGCTGCCTGGAGATGCTGCTGTTGCGGTGATCGGGTCGGAAACCGGGTCCGCTGCATTCGTACTCGGCATAGAGTCCGGGCTGCACATTCCAGGCCCACCATCCGGCAGGATCCACGGCATCAGGCAATTCTGTGCGGATAAATACCGTGCGGGGGGCAGCCTGCCAGGGTCGACCGAGGGCAAATTCTGTGATGGGCCGGCCGTCAAAGCCTGTTCCGGTGGTTGTCACACGGCAGTTGAGAAAGTTAAGCCCATAGGCGCTTTCCTTTTCGGTGGAGGCAGCGGTGAGGGTCCCTCCTTCCCTGTTGATGCGAATTTCGCAACTGTCAAAGACAACGATATTGCGACCGAAGATAAAGTCCACCGAGCCTTCGATCAGACAGTTTTTCATGTAGATACGACCGGTTCCGCGGCCTCCGTAAGCGTAGTAGGTATCCTGATAGCCGAGAATATTGCAGGCGTAGAACTGCTGCCGGTCGCCGTTGGTGCGGAGGGCCACGCCCTGCTGATCCGGGGCCGAGCCGTCATTTTTCACAGTGTTGCGGAAGGTGATGTTCATGGCGGTGAAATCATCGGCCTCGATGGAGACGGAGTAGGAATTGGAGGTTCCGCCGGCGATCCCGGCGAAATCGTCATAACTGAGGATGGTAGAGTCCGCATCCTCCCCGATCAGGATGACATTGACCTTGTCGGCAGCGAGNANAAGTTTNTCNTGGTAGACCCCTTTTTTCACATAAATCCTGTAGCGGCCGGTATAAAAATNCGGCACCTCATCGAAGGCGGCCTGTACGGTCGAATAGTCCCCGCTGCCGTTTTGGTCCACGACCTTGAACACGTCGGGCGCCGGGGCCTGGGTCTGAACATCGATTTCCCGTCCATAGGCGATTCCCTGGGCATTGACGGCATAGGCCCGAAGATAGTATCGGGTCTCAGCGGTCAATCCGGTGACCAGAGCATTCATGGCTCCCAGATCCCCGTCCACCGTCACCTTGAAATCTGTCGGTTCCGGTTCGGATTCAGTACTCCAGCAGAAGCCCCGTTCCAGGATCTCCGTTCCTCCCCAGGCCGTCACGTAGGCGGAGGCCTCGGCCCGGGTCACCATCACGTTGGATACGGCAATGGTATAGACTGTCGGCACTGACAGCGAATCCAGGGTGCTGAATGACTGAAGCGCCCCGTAACTGACGCCGCCGGCATTTTCCGCGAAGGCTCTGACAAAATACTCTGTTCCCGCCTGCAGACCGCTGAGTTTCTCGGCAAAGGCCCCGCTGCGAACATCCGTCAGCACAAGCGTATCATGCACCGACGGCTCCGACTGCCGCGACAGACAGAAACCGGCCCGGCTTATTGCCGAACCGCCGTCATTTCGAATCATCCCGTTGGCGACGGCGTTCTCAACCGAGATCCACTCCACATTCTGGGTCTGCACATCGGCAGGATCAAAAACCGGATCTCCCACCGTATAGCCCTCGATCACCAGATTCTGGAGGCAGAAATACTTGCCCGTTCTGACGGAGGGATCATTGTGAACCCAGGGATTGAGCCTGAAAAGCAGTGCCTCCCCTGCCGCGAAACTTTGATCCACTTCAAACTCCAGCGTATCCAGAGCCGCCGTGGGCAGATTCCCCGACGCATGGATCAGTTGAGGCTGCCCCTCCTGCGTCTGCAGATAGCTCTCAATCCTCATGGAGGTGATGGACGCTGCGGCCGCATCGTAGGCGATCCGTGTCACAGTCAGTTCATTCTCACCCTTGGCCTGAAAACGAAAGGCCTGATAGACGGAATCGATGGGGCCGAGCTGATTCGCCGGCCAGGCATTGCCGATCATGCGGCTGCGCTGAGAATTTCCTGGCCCGCTGTAATGATTGATCTCCATATTGACGAGAGCCTGCTCGTCGGCATAGACCATGCCCTCGGTGAACACAGCCCCCTCAGAACCGCCAAGAGCCGGATCCGTCAAAGGCCAGCTGATGCGGAAATCCAGTGTGTCCGCCCAGAGTCCCTGACATCCGAGAAGGATCATCAGAAGCCCGGTACGCATTAAATATTTCATTTTGTTCTCACGATTCTGGCAGCGGTCAGAAGGTAATCGACCAGATTGTTCGCCGCCTGAAAATTATCAAAGGCCTCAGGCAGTTTTCGGTTGTCGATGTATTCATTGTACAGCCAGGGATCGCCGATGGCCAGCACCCGACCCTTGCCTGCGTATTTCTCTGCAATAAACACGAGATCATTTTCCTTCAGGATCTTCTTCGTCCGCCAGTCGGTCCCGATACTGCTGATCTCCTTCATGTAGATATTCTCAACTCCCGCAAAGAGCGGATGGGCCGGCAGCTCAGTGAAGGCCCCCATGCTGAAGCGTTTTCCCTCGACCCGGTGATGCCGGTCGCCCGGAAAATAAAGCCCGAAACGCTGGGCGAGACGGTTGAGGCTGTCAAACTCACAATTGGCACTGTCGTTGGCCATGAGCAGGAGAACACCGCCGTTCTCAACCCATTTCACGATGGATTCGATGGCCGGATCTTCGAGATAGTTAGGTGTGTCGGTCTCCTCCGGCGTATCCGGATCCACGATGATGTATACGCTCAGCCGCGCCAGCAGACTGTCGCCGGGAGCGGTCTCAATGGCTTCCAGGAAGGCGCCCCGNTCCTCGAAAAGGTTGCCCAGGGCCCAGAATCCGCTGTTTTCCCTGTCCTCCCAGGTGTAATGGAAGAGTTCTTTCGTTTTCAACCATGGGTGCAGCCGGCTTTCCCGGTTGTAGAAATGATCCAGGCCCACGACCTTGTTCTTCCCCGGGCCCTCCGGATCCATGCCGGAATAATCGCTTAAAAATTCGGTCAGGGGCAGGCGGGCGGAGTGCATCTCCTCCAGAGCCCAGCGGCAGGCTTCGATGGCTCCCAAGCGGTTGAAATGGGTGTTGTCACATTTTCCGGCCCAGGTGGAGGCGTGGTAACCGGCAGGGGCGCGCAAAAAAAGCTTTTCGGAGGCCACAGGCCCCAGAGCGCTGAGTTTTTCCATGGAATTCCGGTGAAGATCGAGAAGGGGCACATTCAGTTCCCGGGCCAGTTCCCGGACAACATCCGGATATTCTCCATGCTGGTCCACAAAACGGTTGCGGCTGTCAAACTTCCGTCGACTCACCGGTGTCAGCAGAACGGGCAGACCCTCGGCCTTCCGGACATCGGCGACCATGCGGATCAGATTGTCCCGGTAGGCTCCACGGGCAGCGGCAAAGCGGGTCGTATCACTTTCCTTCTGGTCATTGTGACCGAACTGAATGAAGACGTAGTGGCCTTTCTGCACATTGGTCAGCAGCTGCTCCCAGTGGCCCAGATCGATGAAGCTTTTTGTGCTGCGGCCGTTGCGGGCGTAATTGACGATCTTGATATCGGGCTGAAAAAAGAGCGGAAGGAGTTGGCCCCAGCCTCTTTCCGGATTGTCATCAACGGGTTTATCCGCCATGGTGCTGTCTCCCGCCAGGTGGATGACAGCCCGGTATTTAGGGGCCGTCATGGCCGGGATGATCAGGAGCAGGATGATGAGGGCGCGTTTAAGCACGGTCTATCGGGACCTTTCATTTTTCAGGGCCGCCCGATGAAGTTCCAGAGATGCCAGGATATAGGGGCCGTACACTTTGTAATCGTTGGTCCGGATGGCTTCGGTCACATAGTATTCGAAGGAGCCGTCACGCATTTCTTTTCCGCCCAGGCCGGCACCGGCACAGGCCATCGTGACATCCACCAAACCGCTGCTGTCCAGACTGACGAATTCATTCTGAAAGCCGCTGTAGGATTTTTCTGCGATATCCAGGTAGGTCGAGGGAAGCCACTTGTGATTCACTGCCTTCGCGAAGGCATAAATGAACATGGCGGAAGCAGAGCTCTCCAGGTAGTTTCCGTTTCTGTCCGGCAGGTCCATGACCTGATACCAGAGGCCGGTCTGCGGATCCCGGGCATCGGCTACTGCGTCTGCCAGAGCATTCAGCTGTTCAAGCAGGAGAGAGCGGCCATCCGTCTCCACGGGCATATAGTCCAGGACATCCACAAGAGCCATCATATACCAGCCCACTGCACGACCCCAGATATGGGGGGACAGTCCGGTGGCGGAATCGGCCCAGAACATGCTGCGGTCCTCATTCCAGGCGTGATAAAGGAGACCGCTGCGGCTGTCAAGGGTGTGGGAGTAGATCCATCGAAACTGATTGATGATGTCGCTGAAATCCCTGTCTTCGCCCTGCAGAAAGGCATCCGTGTAGAGTGCTGCAAAGGGCTGGGCCATGTAGAGACCGTCCAGCCACATCTGATAGGGATAGATCTTCTTATGCCAGAAGCCGCCTTCTTCTGTGCGGGGCTGATGTTTGAGCTGAGTCATGAGGGTGTCAGCCGCTTTCAGATATCGGGGATCTCCGGTGATCCGGTGCAGGTGGATCAGTGCCCGGCCCGGTCCGATATTGTCCAGATTGAAATCCCTGTATTTGTAGCGGGCGATATTGCCCTCAGCATCCAGGTAATGATCTAAATTGGCGGTCATGAAGTCCAGATAGCGGGGATCCGCGCTTTCCCGGTACATCTCATACAGGGCGTTGAGCATAAGCCCCTGTTCGTAGAACCATTTGTAGTCCGCCCGGTCTTCCTTATAGGTGATAATGGCATCCGGATGCCGCTGCAGAAAGGATCCGGTGGCGCTGAGTGCCTGATCCATATAGTTGATAACCGGCCCATTTTCCGCCTGGCGTTTTCCTGAGCAGGACAGGAGAGATACAGAGATCGCAGTGCTGATCAGGAGTGTCGATAAAATAGGTTTGAGACGATTCACGACAGGTCCTTTCAGAGTTCCAGAGTCAATGAAAAACGGTTGACGGCGCTGAAGACATCCATGGCGGCAAAGGCGTAATCCAGCCGCAGGGCACGGCCGGCGAGATCTGTATTCAGACCGGCTCCGAGAGTCCAGGACTCCAGATCACGATTGAAGCGATAGCCGCCGCGGAGGAAAATCCACCGGTCCAGGCCCAGCTCCATGCCCAGGTCCAGGCGTTCGCTGAAATTGTTCGGATGCTGAAAATCAGCGGTGAGCAGGAGGCTTCTGCCGCTTCCGAGGGGCAGAAACTCTTCGGCATTCAGCGAGAGGCCCATCGTAAACAGCAGGGGCAGCTGCTCATAGATCAGTTCGCGTTTTGCGTTAGAGGAGAAATTTCGGATACTCATGGCGAAATGCAGCCAGTCCTCCAGATTGCTGTAGTGCACACCGGCATCGAAGACCGTTTTCATGAGGCTGTTGTCCACCAGGCCGTTACCCAGATCGCTGCGTCCGAGATTCTGTCCGCTGAGCCGTGCTGTGAGTCCGATGCTGAACTGAGTGGAGATAGAGCGGGCAAGACTCAGACCGATGGAGGAGGCGCCTACATTATCCATAGTGCCCAGGTCCACATAGCCCAGGGGATGCTCTTCGATCTCATCGGGGCTGATCAGACGCGTGTGCCGGATCTCACCGTAGTCCACGGAGAGAATGTGGAAACCCAGAGTTGATCCGGCGCCGAGACGTCTGGTCACGGCCATGGCCATGTAGTCGATATCCGCTATCCAGCGCGTGCTGTAGAAAGCCAGGGCATTGACGGCCTCTTCGCTCCGGATGGCGGCAGGATTATAGAAAATACTTTCAGCACCGCCGCGGGCAGCAACAAAGGCAGCCCCCATGGCCGCCGCTCTGGGGGACAGGGTGACCAGCTGGAAATTCATAGTACTCTGCCCCACCTTATCCAGATCCACCTGCGCCTGGAGAGTCACAGCGGCAGAGAGCAGGCAGAGAAGAAGGATAGATAATTTTTTCATGGTCCTCCCTCCTATCTCACTATGACCAGTTTCTGGTAGGCTGTCTGTCCGTCCGGCGTCTGGAAGACTGCGATATACACACCGCTCTGGACTGTCTGCTGATTCTTGCTGATCATATTCCAGTGTTCATAACCGCTGGACACGGGGCTGTCGTGGGCAATCGTGATGACATGGTCGCCGTTTTCGGTGTAGATACGGATATGCACTTTCGCCGGCAGGTTGAAGAACTGAATGCCGCGGTCATCGGTCCAGCCGTAATGCTGCAGCAGGGGATCACTGATATTGTAGGGGTTGGGCACAATGGCGATATTCAGCAGATCATCCTGGCTGAAATGGGGTGGATTGATCCAGAGCGTGTTGGGCTGAAGCTCCCGGGCGGAATAGAGGATCTTCCCACGGTCCGGCGGATAGGCACTTATATCACTGGATGCGATCTTCGCCTTTGCCTGCACATAGTAGTAGTACTGGGCACCCACCAGAACCTCATTGTCCACGTAGAGGTGGGTATCGGCAAGGGCTGTCTCATTGGTATCAAACACCTCTTCATAAAAGACAGTGTCAACGGCGGAAATACGCCGCATAATGCGGTAACCGGCAAAATGATCCATGGCTTCTGCGGCAGCATCGGACCATTTGATCTCAACCCCTGTGCCGAGGCCGGTGATCTCCACATAGTCCGGGGGCGGCGGGGAGGCGGGATTCGTGAATCCGGTGTCGAAATTCCATTTGGCGCGGGAGGCGCTTTTCATGACGCTGTCAACTCCTGTGGAAAGCCATCTGTCCTTTATCCTGTCGATCTCACGGGCGGAGGGCGGATAGGCGAAATTGGGCGGAAACCAGCCCGTATGGGGGTCCGGCAGACCCGGGGGATCATCCAGAGTGCCTGCGAGCCACTTCTCCCCCACTTCCTTTGCCTTCTGCACGGACAGACCGCTGAAACCGGAGGCGATGACAATGCGGATCTTCTCATCCGGGGGGAAGGTATAGGGCCCATAGGAGGACCACATCTTCGAATTATTGGCCTGGCGTGTGCCGGCGGGATGGGCGGAATAGTCGTAGGAGCCGGTTTCGTCGCTGTTCAGGCCATGGAAGGTACCGGGGTGGGTGTTGCCGGTCATGGGATAGTCCGCGCTGTAGGCGCCGCGGATGGCATAGAAATTCGAGGATCCGAATTCATCATTGGCCTCGTTAGTGGGAATCAGATTATCCTTGCCGATGTAGGTCACCTTCGGCTGCAGGGGATCATCGCTGTCGGCAGAGGGATCCGCATAGGGACTTGCGGAGGCATGGAGGGTGGAGTACCAGATGAATTTGGGATTCAGGAGCCGGCCGTCCTGGGCGGAGACCGGTGCACCCATATCATCGCCGGCCCTGTCCGGATCATCGGCGGAGTACTCATAGAAAACCCTGAGAGAATCCCCGACCCTGCCGCCGTAATAATGCTGCCAGGTGGTGGCGGGATTGAAATTCTCGGTGCCCGGGGAGGGATTGCTGCCGTAGCTGCGGAAGCTGTTATAGCCATTTGAGGCGACATTGATGTAAAAGTGCTTCAGAGTATCCCCGCTCACATTGTGAAATTCGGCATCCACCACCACATGATCGTTTGAAAGACTCTGGCTGAAGGCCATGATCCTGCGGTGGATCTGCACACCCAGAATATTCTCGGTGGTGACCTCCACGATCTGATCATAGGAGCGGCCGCTGAAAAGCGTGGGATCCACAGTCCCGAAATCCTCAAAAGAGAGGGGCTCGAAGTCCACGAGCTGTGTCGGAAAACCGCAGCGGATATGATTTGTCATCTGTTCGGTGACCTTGCCNACGGGCATGAATTCATTGACGGGACCATAGACGGCGATACGGTGGAGAGTATCGATGGGATCGGTCCAGTCGGCGGCGGTGAGAGTGAAGCCGGCACCGGCCCAGACATCGTATTCCTGGCCGCGGATNCCCAGAATATCCCAGTCATTGGGAAAAAAGCCGGCGGAATAGAGAAAGGAGCCTTTGGCCCCGTTGGCAGTGACTCCCAGCCAGACCCGTCCTGTTTTCACAGTGGCTCGTTCCAGCTCCCAGGAAGTCTGGGCACTTAAAGGAAGAGCGGCGGTCAGCAGGAGGATAATGACGGGTATCATCGCGAGGCGGGGGATGTCTGAGGAGGATCTGCGGGACTGAATATCGGCAGCGCAGCTGTGAAGATCCGGTGATCCGGCAGGGCGGCGGTCAAATGCGGCAAGAGTCATTGAGCTCACTCCTTCAGAAAGAAAAATTGAAACCGATCCAGATATCCCTGGGCTCTTTATAGATCCAGAAATCCAGATTGGGGTCATTGATATAGGGTTTGTCATCGCTGCGCAGATCACCGGGGGCATCATTGCCGGGCAGATAGAGGCCGGGGTTCTGTTCACGCAGGGCATCATAGTCCTCGGACTCATAGAGCGGCAGTTTCAGGGAGGCGAAATAATTCCGGAAATCGCCCCATTCATCGAGGTCACCGCTTTCCCGGGTGAAGGCATAGCCGCGGTAGAGCTCCTGCACCTTGATATTCAGGACATTGCGGACATCCACATAGAAGCCTGCTTTCATGCCGAAGAGGCGGACATCCCGACTGAGTTTCAGATCCAGCATCCGGTAGTCCGGCCACTGCATATTATTGCTCACGTGGTCAATATCGAGGGGATTCCAGGTGAAATATCGGCCCATTTCCCATTCGTAGAAAAACGTGAGATTCCATCCGGCGGCGGGGCGGCTTTTCAGGAGTTCTGGGCCGAAGTCACGGGGAGTTTTGAAAGTGAGGCTCATATTGAACTCGGGACGCGGCAGAGTCCGGTCCTCCTGTCCCTCATAGAGGCCTTCGCGGTCATCGCCGGTGCTTTCCTCTGTGAGTTCCTCCCGGCCTACGAGGCCGTCTTTCTGCAGCATATAGTTGAAATTCATCCAGCCGCTGAGCCAGCGTCCGTCATTTTTCGAGACATTGAGTTCGAGACCCTGAATATCCTCATATTCATTATTGACCCACATATCATAGTCTAGCCCTGTGGATGAGAGGACATTGAGTTCGCCGTGCTGTCCGGTGACATCCTTGGAATAGGCGGCCACCTTCAGCAGATAGTCATTCAGGACATTGATCATGAAACCCAGTTCATAGGAGATCGTCCGGGGCGGTTCAAGGTTGGGATTGGAGAGGTCATAGAGGCCGTTCTTGGTATATCGGTAGCGGTAGAGATACATGGTGTAATAGGGTGGATTGGAGCGGAAGTGGCCGTAGTTGAAGTAGAATTTGGCATTTTCACTGACGGGGAAGGACACACCGATGCGGGGGCTGAGGGTGAGGTAATTCTTAATGGGCTGCATGAAGCCGGGATGGGCTGAATCATAGGCCAGCCAGTAGTCCCAGATATAGCTGCGACCGCTTTCCAGATAACTGAAAAGGACTGTATCCTCTTCGATGAACTGGGGCAGGAAGGCCTCATCGGCAAAGAGATCGCCGGTGGGCCATTTGCCGCCGCCGCCGTTGTAGAAGTCGAGGCGCAGGCCCAGATTTGCGATGATCTCATCAAAACTCATCTGATCCTGGATATAGAGACCCGTCTGGGTCGGTGTGCGATGGTAGTTGAATTCGTAGGCATTGTAGTAGTTTTCATTCCATTTCTGCCAGAGATGGTGCTTAATATCGATATAATTGTGTTCCAGGCCGCCCTTCAGGTAGTGGTGGAGGCCTTTCTGGCTGACGATATCGGCTTTCAGGCGGTAATGGCGGACATTGACGTCTGTGTAGAGATCGCCTTCTTTACGACGGTAGCGGCGGGGGATACCGGGCAGGGCGTCATAGGAGGGATATTCGTAGCCGTCCACTACGTTGACACCCTCCATTAATTTCCCGTAGGGCATTTCGGTGACGGGAAAGGGACCGAAGCGGGTGATGACAGTGGAGTCACGGTTGTCACCGACATCGGAGGCATCCTGAATATCCATGGCAGAGAGAGTGAGTTCCCAGTAGGTCCGGTCGGAGAGGATATGATTCAGGGTGAATCCGCCCATGAGAGTGCGCTGCTGCAGCGTGGGAAAGAAGGGCGGATCGTACCAGTACTCGGGGTTGGCAGCGATGTATTTGATGTTATTGACCGGCATGAAACCGCCTTCCCGGCCTGCATCGGGAAAATCGCCCCAGGCGGGACGGATGGGGCTGATGCCGTTCTGCTGCTTGTGGAGGGCGTTGAGGGTGAGAGTCAGACTGCGGGCGGGTTTGCTGCGAAGCGTGAGAAAGGTGGTGGCGGTACGTTCCGAAGGCAGGGTCACAGGCTGTATGTAGTAGTTTTCACGGGAGTTGTGACTGATATAGAAGGTGGCCTTTCCGCTGCCGAGAAATTTCAGGGGTCCTCCGAAGCCGGCATCCACATTCCAGTTGCTGTTCTCTTCCTTCATGTGGTGGGATTCGAAGAGGGCGCGCTGTTCATCGCTGACAGAGTAGCCCAGTTCGGCGAGACCCTCATAGTCTGGGATGGCCATGTGCATCCAGGCGCCGAGGAGATAATAGTCCAGCGGTGTGGCATGGAGGGAATCGGCTTTGCCGGCATTGTAGGCCATGGCGGCGAGATTCCAGCCCATGAAGGAGGGGTACTGCTGCCGGGTATAGGGATCATCGGCCCAGGCTGTCTCTGTGCCGACGAAGGCCACATCGGCATCGAGGAAGGGCCGGAGAGCCGCGTTGTCAAACTGGTAGAAGGAGTCGCCGAAACGTCCAAGCTGCGGCTGATTCCGTGTGACCGTCAGGGTGCCCTCGAATCTTTCGGAGTTGCCGCTTTTAGTGGTGACATTGATGAGTCCTGAGCGGAAATTTCCGTACTCGGCGTTGTAACCGCCGCTCTGGAGGGAGACCTGTTCGATGGCGGAGAGGGGCAGGGTGGATTCGGCGTTGCCGGTGGCGGGGTTGGCGTAGGCCATGCCGTTGACCATGAGGCCGGTCTGATCAGCGGAACCGCCGCGGATGGTGAGGTAGCCGTTGTCCTCACCCACACCCGGGAGTTTGGTGAGAAAGGCATTGATATCCCGGATTCCGGTGGCTTCCTGTATCTGCACATCCGAGACGACAAGCTGAGTATTGCTGACCTCCCGATCCATGACAGAGCGGTAGGCCACAACCTCCACCGCATCGCTCTGAAGCACAGCGGGACTGAGTCTGAAATTCACTTTGGCGACGCGGTCGGCGGATACCATGACCTCGGAAATGACCTGAGTCTCATAGCCCATCATCATACATTTCACATCCCAGGTGCCGATGGGCACATTGATGATGATGAAGCGGCCGTCAGAATCGGAGGCGGCACCCAGATCGCTGTCCTGCACAATGATATTGGCACCGATGAGGGCTTCGCCGTTCTGATCGGTGACCGAGCCGGAGATTCGGCTTCGGGTCTGGGCGCTGAGGAGGACGGGGAGCAGCAGAGCGAGCGTCAGGAGGCGCAGTCTGTTTCCCCGGTGGATGTGATGGGTCTGGGCCATGGTCACTCCGGGTGCTTGAATCATTTAAGGAGTTGGATCTTATGCAGTCCGCGCCGGTCGTCCTGCGAGACTTCCAGCAGATAGAGACCGCTAGGGAGTTCCCGGCCGTCATCAGCGGCGGCGGTCCAGAGGATCTCCTGTCTGCCGCGGCGGCCGTCACGTCGGCCGAGGTCTGCCACAAGCTGACCGGTCAGGGAGAAAATGCGGACAGAGGCGGGGCCGTCCAGGGGAAGGTCGAAATAGAGAGTACTCTGTCCGTTGAAGGGATTCGGGTAGCTGCCGACGGGAATGTGGCGCTCGGGCAGGGTGGCGAGATCATCGATGGACACGACATTCCAGTAGGGGACGAGGCTGTGGAGGTAGAGTTCCAGCATGGTATATCCGCTGGGGTGGAGATCATTGCGGTCCTCGATATTATCGGGGTCGAGCCCTCTTGCCAGTTCCCAGTCATCGGGCATGCCGTCGCGGTCGCGGTCAGGCGCCGGTGTCGTACTTTTCAGTTCAGGCCAGCCACCGACCTCATGGACGGAGTCGATAATGCCCCGGACGGGACCGGGGTCCAGATTCTGTCTGATCTCATACCAGCGGCCTTCGAAGGTGGCGGAACCCTCCCGGGTTTCCCGGATGATACGGGCATCGACAGTATCGCGGCGGGGCACTGAGGCTCCTGCATGTTCCATGACACGCTCGAAGGCGAGGGCTGCCGGATCTGTCTGAACAGGCAGATAGGGAAAGGGTTCATCCACTTTGATGACATTGGGGTTGGCACTGCTGCCCTGCACCCCGCCCTGCCAGTTGTCGGCAGTGACCGTGGCATTGCCGTGCATGACGTTGTCGGCGATAAACCAGCGGCCGTTGCTATTGGAGGGCTCCACGATCCGGGAGGAGACAGAACTTTTGGTCGCGGGACCGGGTTTGAAATAATTGGCCACCATGTTGATGCGGCCGTCCTCGCCGCCGTAAGCGCTATTAAAACCCCAGTTATAGATCACGTTGTTACGAAAATCGGTATTGATGCAGGTGGAGGTCTCACCGCCGGCGAAGCGGGGATTGCGGCTCGTGTGATGGGCGAGAAGATTGTGATGAAAGCTGGTATTGGATCCGCCCCAGATGCCGCCGTAGCCATGGGCGCCTTTTTCGTGGTTGCTCATATAGAGACTTTCGGAGATAATGCACCACTGCACCGTCATGCTGTCATTGCCGTAGAAACTCATAGCCTCATCGATGCTCCAGGACGCACTGCAGTGATCCAGGATGACATTTTTCAGGTAGCGTCCTCCGACCGCATCGTCCTGTACCCCGCTCTGATCCCCGAGGCGGAACCGCAGAAAGCGCACGATAACATTGGGTGCTTTGATCTCCATCCAGTGGTCCGCGAGAGTAATCCCGTCACCGGGAGCAGTCTGACCGGCAATGGTAATATCCGGATAGCGGATATCCAGGTCCTTAGTGAGCCGGATCGTACCGGAGACCTCGAAGACCACCGTCCGGGGACCGTAGCTTTCCACAGCCTCCCTGAGGGAACCGGGACCGCCGTCCTCGAGAGTGGTCACGATATAGATATCCCCGCCCCGTCCTCCGCGGGTGTACATGCCGCCGCCCTCAGCGCCCGGGAAGGCGGGAACGGCAGCAGACACCTGTTCAGACAAGAAGAGAGATGCGACTAAAAAGAGAGACATAACAAAAGCTCTCGACGGGCATATCGGCAGAGTGCGCAGCGCGCGGAAGAATATTTTCAATGCGGCCTCACTTCAACAGGATCATTTTACGGCTCTCGTGATGCAGGCCCTGCTGCAGTGAATACACATAGAGACCTGCGGCATGCCGGCTCATATCCACTGAGATCCTGTGATCACCGGCATCCATGGGGGCATTGAGAATCGTCTGCAGAAGCCGTCCCTGCAGATCATAGATATTCATCCTGACATCCCCGGCCCGGCTGAGGCTGAAGGCGATCTCCGTAGCGGGATTGAAGGGATTGGGATAATTCTGGGCCAGCCGGATGCTCTCCGGATGGGATTTCAGACCTTCGATACCCACCGCTGTNGCGGCCCAGCGGGGATCACCGATCGGTCCGCCGTGGCTGGCGAAAGTCTGAAGGGGCGAATCAGTCGGCAGGGTAAAGTCCCCGTTCTCAGGATCGGCGAACTGAGGATCCATCTCCACGGTATCGATGACCGTATGCAGCCTGAAATTGATCGCACCGACATCCCACCAGGCGATGCTGCGGATCGTGGCACCGGCATCTTCCGGGGTGTCCTTGATATTGATGGTGGTTCGATCCTTGCTCAACTGATTGACAAAAATACTATTGCTCACGACCCAGGGATCATTGAGGGGGCCTTTTTCGCCCTGAATGGTCTCGCGCATATCCGCAGTGGAGCCGGTCTTATACCAGGTGGTCTGATCGATAAAGACCCAGGGCGTGTAATCGGGGCTCCAGAGCTGTGTCTCACCCGGTCCCGCAATGCGCAGACCGTAGGGTCCGACCGTATTCATGGTGCTGCGGGTGAGGCTGACATAATTGCAGCCGGCATACTTATAGTAAACCACCGTCCCGGTGCGTTCGAAAATGCTGTTATTGATGATGGTTGAGTCCACTACAGCGGTGATATCCGGGGCAAAACCCGCCAGGGCGCTGTTTCCGGCGGCGATGACAAAGGAACTCAGATCATGGACAAAGCAGTCCTCAATGTGAATCTTACTGATATAGGCATCCGCCAGAGCGTCACTGGGACCGGCATAGACATTGGCGAAATACACCGCATTTGCTTCGCCGTTGAGGCTGCCGTCAAACTCAATGCCCTGCACAGTGAGGCTGGCATTGTTCCCAATCTCGAAGAAAGTCACATTGCTCTCCTCGGACGTGGCGGTATTAAAGGTCACGATGGCCCTGTCCGTCCCGAAGGCCTCGGTTCGGATCGTCAGTTCCATATCCACGAGTGTCGCCAGTTCTGCCTCCAGCGACTCGGTGTACACACCGCCGCTTGCCAGTTCCAGAACATCCCCTGTAGCGGCAGCGGAGATGGCAGCGCTGAGAGTACCGTCACCGGGGGCCACAAAGGTCTGGGCCGTCATCATTCCGGCCGATATGAGCAGGGCAGTCAACACGTTAAACAGTCTTTTCATTTCTCTCTCCTTTACAGAATTCGACAGGGTCGCTTTCCTGATTATGTTCTTTACGGTAAAGTTACCGGTTTAGCCGACATGCCGCAATCCGCGTTCGTCCAAAAGGGGTTCAATATCGTCCGAAGCCTTTGAAAAAGGGAATCTCCGGCGGAGGCTTGAGATCAGAGTCCGGGCCTGTCAGGACGCTTGATCACGTCTGCGGCATCGCTGTTCTTACGAAAATCACTGGGGCTGAGCCCATATTCTTTCTGGAAACTGGTGCTGAAATACTTGGGATATTTAAATCCGACGGCATAGGCGATATCCGCAACACTTTTCGAAGTGCTTTGCAGGAGCTGTGAGGCTTTTTCGAGACGGTAGCGGCGTATCAGGTCACTGGGTGTATACCCGGTGAGGGCCTTGAGTTTGGCAAAGAGATTGGAGCGGCCCAGGCCGCAGCGCCGGGCCAGTTCCGCCACATCCATATCGGGATCGCTGATATTTTCCAGGACGATCTGCCTGATCCTTCCGAGAAGTTCGCTGTCCACATCCTGCGTTTCCCTCTCCTCAGCGTCGAGCATGAATTCCCGCCGGAATTTTTCCTGCAGTTCCTCCCGGACCCGGAGCAGGTTCTGAATACGGATCTTCAGGTATTTCATATTGAAGGGCTTGTCAATATAGTCATCGGCACCGCTCTCAACTCCCTCTATTCGGTGTTCGAGGGCAGAACGGGAGGTGAGCAGGACCACAGGGATATGGGAGGTGCGCAGGTCCTTTTTCAGAATGCTGCAGAGTTCGACCCCGTCCATCTCCGGCATCATGACATCGGAAAGGAGGAGATCGGGCTGCAGATTCCGGCACATATTCAGGGCTTGCAGACCGTCCACCGCCAGGGCGATGCGAAAATCCGTACTGAGTTCAGCGGCCAGAAATTCCCGNAGTTCGCTGTTGTCNTCTGCGATCAGGACCAGAGGGGCATCGCCGGGCTGTTCTGAAGCCTGGGCGGCGGCCTCGATACGGTGCAGGGACTGTTGTCTGGCGGCTGCGCCTGAAGGGATCTCTGCACTGTCCCCATTCCAGCGTTCCGAATCGCTGTAGTCCCCGTCNCCGAGGGGAAGAAAGATGTCGAAACGACTGCCCCTTCCCTTTTGGGACTCAAGCTGAATCGTGCCGTGATGGCGTTCCACGAGACGCTTGACCAGGCTGAGCCCGATGCCTGTACTGAAATTTTTGACCCGGCCCCGGTCACTTTGGAAGAAGCGTTCGAAAATATGCTGCTGATCCGATTCTGAAAAGCCCGGTCCGTCGTCGATGACGGAAACGCAGAGTCTGTCGGCAGTTGAGCCTGTCTTAGCGTCTTTCCATGCCCGTATTTCATGCTGCAGAGTGATACGGCTGCCTTCGGGGCAGTATTTGAAGGCATTGTCAATGAGGTTGATGAGGATCTCTTCCAGCTTTTCCCTGTCCACGGGAACATGCAGGGTCTTTCCGGCTGAGCTGAAGCTGCAGTGCATGCCCAGTCGTTCGGCCCGTTCGCTGAAGAGGAGGAAGATATCTTCCAGGAAAGTGCTGATTTCCGTTGGCCGGACCTGCAGATCGAGCTGCCCCTGTTCGGCCCGGCGGAAGTCCATGAGCTGTCTTACAAGCCGCAGCAGATAATGCACATTTTTCGACATGATACCAAGATGACGGTCGGTGGCGGCGTCGGATGAAAGGCTGGATCTGAGTTCATCCAGGGGGCCCTGAATCAGGGTGAGGGGTGTTTTGAACTCGTGGGCCACATCGGTAAAATACTGCAGCTTCATCTGGTTCAGTTCTTCCACCCTCTCCTTTTCCAGGCGTTCGAGACGCAGGGCGTGGCGGGCGCGGACCAGCCCGACGATATAGACATTGATGCCCCAGATCAGCAGAATGACCAGAGCGGTGTAGAGCAGGAAGGCATACCACTGCAGATACCAGGGGGTCAGAATCCGGAATGTCAGAGTGTCGCTGCTCTCTCTCCAGATTCCGCCGGCATCGGTGGCTTTCAGACGGAAGCTGTAGGTACCGGGGTCAAGATTGGTGAAGTTCATGAAATGGCGGGAACCGATATAGAACCAGTCGGAATTGAAACCCTGCAGCCAGACGGCATACTGACTTTTGTCGGGACGCTGAAAATTCATGGCAGAGAACTCGAAAGCGATCTGACGGGTGGATGCGGGCAGGCTCAGGATCTGTCCTTTATCCATGGACCGGAGGGCCCGGGGACCCAGGGGCTCATCGTCGATGAAGAGCTGTGTGACAAGGGGTTGAGCCGACCGGGCGCTGAGATCGGACGGATGTCCCCCGGAGGGAAAATAGCTGATACCGTTATTGCCGCCGAAATAGAGCATGGAATCGGAGGCGAAGGCGCAGCGGGACCAGAACTGATTGCCCTGCAGACCGTCCTGAATGTCGAAATTGAGAAAGACATTGTCCTTTTCGCGGAAGCGGCTGAGGCCGTTGGTGCTGGAGATCCACAGTTCAGCGGCGCTGTCTTCCAGAAGGGCTGTGATGACATTGCCGGGCAGTCCGCTGTCGCGGTTAAAGACGGTGAAGCGTCCGGAGGCCGGATCGAAACGGTTCAGTCCTCCGCGGGTCCCGATCCATACCCGGTCACGGCTGTCCACGTAAATATCCTGAATAAAATTGGAGGACAGGGCTCCGGGCTGATCAGCGGACGCGGTATAATGAACCTGTTCTGAATGTACAAGATCCAGGACAGAAAATCCGGAACGGAGGAAGCCGACATAGAGACTGTTCCCGTCGGAGGAGAGGGCGATGTCGGTGACGGTCTGCTCCGACAGATCGGGACGCGCCGGCAGATCGAGGGGGGTGAAGACGGCTGTTTCAGGGTCGAAGACCTGCACACCGTAGTTGGTGGCGAGATAGAGAAGTCTGCCCCTCTGCAGAACGGTATTGATAAAATTGGTGGAGATGCCGGGTGTGGCGGGATTTACGAAGGAGCGGAAGCCGGTTTCCTCCCTGAAGGCACAGAGGCCTTCCTTGGTCCCGACCCAGACCGTCCCGTCCGGAGCGTCAAAAAAGGCGGAGACCTGATCACTGAGGAGAGAACTGGGGTCCGCCGGGCTATGGCGCAGGCGCTGCATCGGCCGGCCGGCCGGACTGAGAACCGATATGCCGCCGCCCTCGGTGCCCAGCCACAGAGAACCGTCCTTCCGGGCCAGGATACTCAGGATCGTTCGGCTGCCCAGCCCCTGGGGGTTCTCCGGGTGATTGCTCAGAGT
>JGI10211J34971_10001660_pt1 | contig 18289 bp, 16 predicted proteins | sample Etolagsediment_FD_34971 | JGI IMG/M metagenome (IMG submission 34971) | reverse complement strand
ATGTTCTTTTTTTTTTAAAAAAAAAATCAACAACGTCCAATGTCGTATGAAACAATAACGGAAAAATCCACATCTCTTCCGCTGGGAACGGTGCCAGTAAAGTCAATATCGACATCAATTTCGTCCGCGTCACTATTTGCTTCGATTTGAACATTGGCTGAAATGTTTGAACCAGATACAGTTGCGGAACCAGTTCCCATAACGGCAGCATCATCGCTACTTGATCCAGTGGGGCATCGGAAGCGGTCGGGGAAATTCCCCATGTTTAAATCAATTTGTACGGAGGAAGATCCTCCAGTGGTATTCACACAAGTCCCTTGAACGTAAAGCAAAGCATGATTTCCAGTACGCTCGAGACGATAAATGTCTATTTCCACACCATCGTTACAACCATTACTTACATCATTGCCTATCAGGTCGATTCCAGAAGAGTCTTTTGTCAAAACCTCTTGTACCAATGTAGTGTCATGGTGGTGGCCATGTTCGTTATGGAATACATGGATACCTAAAAATATGGTCGCCACCAACACACATATGGCAATGACTGTTACAGCCATACAATTAACTATTTTAAGACCACTGGGAATGTCTTCTTTGATTTCCGATCTATAAAATGGTTGTAATGGTTGGGTACCAGGTGGAGGATTACCTCGGCGTCTCACTTGGCTGGATCCGGTGCCGCTCATGTTGAATCTCAATTATTATATTAATACTTATATTGAAATTTTATGTAACCTCTCTGGATTGTTTCTTTTATTTATATTAATTACTAATAATATAAAAAAAACAGTTTATACCCGCAAAGTGGGTTATCGTCACCTGGAAGTTAGTCATCTCATAAATTCAGGGTGGTTATATCCCACATTTCAGATATTTCAACCATTTTTTACAAAATTACGTCTCAAACATGTACCGAATAGAGAAATCCTCGTATTTCATAGACGTTTAGGGTATTAAAAATTATTTATTTGTAAATGATCAAATTGTCCTTTTTCCTTTCTATTATGAATAATCAATATGACGGTACGTAGGAGGAGAAGGGGGAAGAGGACGAATAAGGATGTGGCTTATGGGTTGAAATATGGAAAGACACGACACGATCGGGCTATACGGATGTACGATGAAGATACGGATCATTCTATTGAATCGACGAAGACTTTGAGGTCTGGAAAAACGGTATATACCGTTCGATCTCAACGTGTTCCTCGACAATTATATACAGTTGATCCTAATGAGCCTCGATGTACGTGTCCTGATTTCAAGTATAGAAAGGTAGAAGCATGTAAACATATATTGTTGGTGGAGATGTACATCCGGTCAAAGAGACGTGCTTTACGTGGAAGAAGAATACAGATGTAAGTTTTATGAAGAAGAAAAGACCTCTTTGATTTTCTCCACCGTGATGATTTTTATATTCCTTGTTTTTTATGGATGAAAGAATATATTAATGAAATGATCTAGAAACGATTTCAAGCACCATTTCCGTTTATACATGAAAAAAGAATGATTTACTTTTCAATTGTTATACATATTCATCGTAAATTCTAGTAACTCTTCCTCGTTGTGGATGAGCGGTGGGGGGTGGGCGGCGCATTTGGCGCCGACCACCACCTCCACCATTCATCCTGAAAGTTTGTCTAGCTCTATTTTTTGCACTTATTCCTTGTGTAACATCGATACCATCTAATATTTCATCTCTACCCGTAGAATCAAATGTTAAACTCTCTTCGTTTTTTTCTTTTTCTTCTTCTTCTTTGTTATTCTCTCTTCTTACTCCATAGTAATTGATCGATATATCGAGTGCAAGGATGAACGCGTATCCCGAATAAATAACATATGGGATGAACAGTATAGCACCTATGACTGTAATGGCTGACAATCCACTGTGTATCCACATCAATATAGCTATGGTCAACGCACTGGCAAAGATAAAGAAACCCATGATCGTTCCTAACCAATACAAACTGAAACCAAAGAATATTGAAGTCCACGAGACGTTCAATACGTAGTTTCCTAGTAGAAGCGCATGAACTGAATCATAGTATCCTTGATAATCGTCATGAAGTTCAGTATCAGACCAATTCAAGTACATCCAAGATGAAAGTCCAATAAATATGTATAATATGGACCATATGGGCCCAAATGCCCACGAAGGGACGATTTTAGGCAAGAATGTCTTAAAGTCTTTGTACCTATCTCTCATGCTTTTCCCTCCAGAGAAACTGGACATGGCACTGGTGTACAAACCTATCAATGTAGGTATCGACCATGCCATCAAGTAGAGGAACAACGTTGCCCATTCAAACGCGTCCATAACGTTGTGTATAAACATAGGTCCGTAATCCCCTATCTCTTTACCATCCTCGATGTTGAAATATTTTATGAGGGGGATTCAAGTGGGGAACAAGGAAATGAAGTTAAAAAAAAAAATACTTATGGAATATAAACTATCTTCGAGTGTTTTTTTATGTTGTATAATATACCCATGATGCTGAGTCTGGAAAATAGGGAAGAGCGTATCGATGAAGAGATAGAAGGTCGTGAAGAATCACTATTCAATTGGTACGCTGGACATAAGAGACTAAAACCAATGTACCTTGCTCGTATTCTTCGCGAATGGGAAATAGTTTTTGAATTCCGACTCGAAAGACCCATTGTGGATGTGATAGGCAATGATGATACTATATCGAGTGGTATAAGCATCCTTTCGTATTGGATCGAAGAATACGAAAAGATGCATGCTGGAGATCGAGGCCCTATATCGATAAATGAGGTAGTATGGGAACCTTACGACGATTATACAGAAGAACCGATTTACACTGTGGTGGATTTTGTTAAACGGTGGGCTCGGTCATATCCAATGCTTTCCAGTGACGATAATGCGATTGAAGATTTCTACGAACATTTGGAAGGGTTGGATGTTAGACCAGTTATGAACGCAACGTTGCTATCTAAATTGGCAAGACTATGGGTTCCTGGGATGATCGATCAAAGGTCCATTAGCATTGATAATATAAAATCGGATGTGATATTGAATGTGAAAATACTCGAACTTCTTCAAAGTGGAGAGTATAAAATCAGAACCGAAGCTGAGAAAGCTATTCTTCTAGAGCGTGATTTCAATGAAAAGAAAGAATCGATCATGGGAGTACGTACACCACCTATACAATGGACTTTGGAAGATTTGGTTTCCAATTTCGAATTTATTATAGGGTGGGCTAATCAACGAAGAAGACAAAAATATGAAGGAGAACTTATCGACGTGGGAGATTTACCTACAGAAATTATTCGACATATTGCAGAGTTTGTTGGAGCAGCCAGGGAAGAAACGGTACCACTAAAGTCCGAGTTGGAAGTGTTTTTCTTTGATTTCTATACGAACTTTGATTTACGTGTGGGCCATGTACGGGGGAGTCGAGACGTGACGGATATGAAAATCATGCTACGTATTGTTAAGAGAGAAGAACATCCACGTAAACAGTTTGAAAAGTTTGAACCACATATTCGAAGGATACGAGAACATCTTGTACGAGACATCGAATGGTTGAATGACAAAGAAAACTTGAATCGATTTCTAGATCAAATGTTCAAAAAATCCTTTAAATACATCGACTTGCCTAGGTACCCTCCCCCGGGTATAGATGAGGAATCTTTGGATGATTTTCGAGAGAAATATAAAGAAGAAGAAGCTAGAACGTACTTGGAAATGAAAATCGAAGATGCCATCAGTATCTTGACCGCAACGCAGGATTGGGTATTGCAAATATTTGAAAGTATCGAAAGTATTGTGGATGATAGAGATACCGAAGGAAAGAAGAAAGAACATCGATCATATGTTACTTCACGTGTACGAAGAAGAAGAAGAAGAAGAATACCGTGGTTGTTAGGACCATCAAGGAAGAAAGAAAATATAGACTTTGAATATTTATTTTAGGGAAAATAAATTGAATTTCTATACCTCTATGTTTTTCTTTTCTGAGGTTATTCTTTCATAAGAAAACCATGGCACGTCGGTTTTTAAGAGGCTTAGGTGCAGGTTTGGCGTGGGGTCTTTTAGGTCCTCCCTATGGGTATATACCTTATGGGTATCCACTTTATGGATATTATGGTTATCCTCCATGGGGATTATTACCGTATGGGAGGAGGAGAGGAAAAGCTAGAGATTATGGAAAGTCCTACGACTATGGATATGAAGGAGTATATGACTATGGAGATTATACCAACGTTCAAGGCATGGAATACTACGAACCCGAAAAGTTCCTCGAACACGTTGCCAAGACAGCTCCTAACATGGAATTGGAAGATTTGAAGCATGCCAAGTACGGAATTGATGCTTTACATCGAGAAGCGATGTCGGAAAGGGACGAAGAATCCATAGCATTCTTTTCCAAAATGCGCGAGATCATCGATGAATCTATAGCTGATCATTATGGTGTGCCTAGTGTACATGACATTCCCTCGGACAATCTCTTACCCAAAGATGTAAAGGAAAGAGAAGATACTCCTCAACCCAAACTCCTTGATTCTTCTAAAACTATACATGACCCCGAACATGTGATGGCACAGTATATCGAACAAGCCAAGGATTTGAAACGTCATCTACGTCGAAAATACCTGGGTGCAAAGGATAAAGAAGAAGAAGATGGACGTTCGTTTATCGACCGTGATTTCAATTACAGATCCGCTGTGGGTGAATATGACCATCTGGCGTATCAGTACATCTCTGCGGGATTCATGCATCGCATGTTTGCACGTGGGTACTTGAAATCTGGTCGAGAAGCTATGGAAGATTTGTTCTGGGGGAAAGAAGAATACTCTAAGGATTATTTGAAGAATCTTGGTAATGGTATCCAGAAATCTCTTCGAACCCAAGTCAATGATTGGGACGCGGGTATCGATTATGCGATCCTACGTGGATCACTCATTCGATTGGAAATGGAGAGAGAAGATGCTGGGACAGATGAAGTAGATCCTAGTCGAGCAAGAGAATTCTTCAAGTCTACTTCCTCAAAGTTCAAGACACGTTGGCATTCGATCTTGAGGGAGCACATTCAATTCGAAAAGAAGGCTATTGATACTTTACTAGCTCAATCCAAGGACTCTATTTCGGAAGAAGATTTTTTTAAAAGTGATAAGAGTCGAAAGGAATTTGAAAATGCTAAGTCGGCTCTCCATGGCAAAGTGGCGGACGACGTGACCAATTTCTGGAGCGATGTGATCCATTGTTCCTTTGGAAATTCAAAGGAAGATCCTATATCCAAAGACATTAAGGATACCATTCGAGATGCTTGGGTCCAACATGTCGACGCTACGCTCGATTTCACTAAGAATATGGTTATGTTTCATTCAGACACAGCGAAAGCCAAAAGGGCCGAATCTCAGTTGTACGAAAATGGAGATGCATTGGCCAAAACATTGAATCATTATGTGTACCTTGATATGGGATTGTCAGCTCCCAAGAGGAGGGTTCAGTCAATGTACCAGGAACTTTTCGCTTGAAGTTTCCTTATGAAAAAAAAAACAATATTATAAAAAGAAAAGTAGAAATTTTTATTTTGTTGCCATTCTATAAGCGACCATGTCCGGTATGAGCATGTTCTGGAACGGATTGATGGGTGGGGGTAACAACGGATCGAAACGACCACCAGCGAAACGCACCTTGAAGAAACGTCCCGTGAAGAAACGAGTACAAAAGGGAAATGGGAATGACGCTATGGTACTTATGAAAACTTGGAGCCCTAAACGATCTGGTTCTGGGTCCGGATCAAGGAAAGCTGAGGAAATTCTGAAGAAACGAAAGAATGGTTCTGGAAGATCGTACGTTTCGAAACGTAGAAAAGATGTGGTTGTAGAAGAAGAGAAAAACGATGAATGTGATGAACAGCAAACCCAAACATCTCTCACTTCTCAGGACGTTGATGCAGAAGAACCTCTTGCAACGGAGCTACTGACGATGGATGAAGATACGTACGAAGATACGTATGAAGACGGAAATTCTTCTTCCATGGAGGAAGAACCCAAAGTTATTCTCTTTGAAGAAAAAGAAGAAATCGAAGAAGAACATCGAGATCTTATCTTAGAAGAAGAAGAAGAAGAACTAAAATCTAGTAGTGAAGTGGAAGTCGAATCATTTCGTAAGAAGAGGGTCAAGAAGCATAAGAAGAACAATATACACCAGATCAAGGCCATCAATATTATTCTGAAGGACGTGTTAGAATACGACGATGTTACCATTTCGAAATCCGCAAAGACGATAATTTCTTACGCGGGAATTCATTTCGCCAAAGCCATTTTGGTGAAAGCCAGTAAGATTGATGATGTAAAGCATCGAAAAAGGATTGGTATCGAGGATATTCGTGCAAAAATCATGTGCACTGTACCTTCCCCTGACTTGATGATACGCATGCAACGTGAAATTGACCGTGCCGTTGATTCGTATAATAATAGTCTTGAAAATACCAAAAAGATTGGTGTAGAGGGAAGATCCAAACCCGTCAGTGGAGAAGAACGTGCTGGTTTACACGTAAAGATGTCTAACGTTCGGAACTTGGCCAATATCTCCGTTCCAAATTACGGAGGCATCGATAAACTGGCTTACATAGCGGTAGCTGCATGTATGGAAGTTATGCTTTGCGAAATCATCCATAGATGTGTTGGATCTTTAGTTAGTGCTGCTTTGGCGTTTCCATTTCCATATATGGGGGAAAGTCGAGCTCGACTTGGTTCTGTAGAACCTACCATTCGATCTGTATCGGCCATTCGATTCCGTATCGAGGACCATGACGTATACTTGGTTCTCAATCGAATTGTACGTGTCCAGGAAATCCAAGACATGTCTTTACGCCATCCCATATTCTATTCGAGAAGAAGATGTGTTTCGATCGAAGTGGAACGCGCTTTACATGAGGCGGAAGAAATTACTCCAAAGAGTAAACGTCCTAAAAAGCGCAAGATCATCAAGGATAAGACACGCGAAGTTAAAAAGTGGAACAAGGAAGATCTACTCCAAGGAGACGAGCTTTTATTCTTGATGTCTCAAGCCAACGCCCTACCCATAATATTCTCCAACTTCAAGGTTCCAGGAGCGAGGACGATGCCAAATGTTCGTGTGGATATGCTTCCCGAGAAACTCCAAAAACGATGTTTGACCGATATCCAAAGCTCTATAAGTAGCGTAGCCCTCGATGGGTCAATGACACTCCGTGTCCTCGATTTCCTCTTGAACCAGTACATCAACACAAGATCCGGTCAGCAGTGGACAGTTTAGTGAATCTATGGATTATACCACATAGCGCTTCGCGGTCCATAGTAAATTCACCTTCTTTTTCTTTTTCTTCTTCTTCTTCTTCTTTTAAAACGCTTCGCCAATATGCTAATATGTCCAATACCCAACTCTTTCCTTCATCGCAATACAACATTTCAGATATATGTTCAAATACACCCGTAGGAAGCCATCCTTCGAGAAGACGTACAGATTCTTGGAACGTCTCTATAAAGTTTTCATATTCTTCGCTATATTCGTCTTGTTCCTTCTCGATCATGGTCAGATAATCGATGTATACGGGAGCCGGTCCTACAAATAGTGAACAACTGTCAATGTCTTCCCCTTCTGCCACAGTGTACGTATACACCAACGATTCGATAAAATCGACTGGAGAAAATACACCGTTACTTTTGACCATATGACTATACAGTGAACATTCGACTATTTTGTAAGCCAGCATTTCACTAATCATAGGTTTCCCAAGCCAAGTATCATCTCGTGTAACGAAATTTAAACTCTGTTGATGATCCGTAATATATTCCTCAAAGTAATTACGCAATGTCTCCGTAAATCTTTCCCATGATTTCGGGTTGGCCGTAACGATGAGTGGTAGTTTGCACATTTTGACCGATATGTGCAAATAATATACTTCTCCTCCATCTACTTTCTCCGGAGCTATTCCTCTATGAAATATTTCTGCATCCGGTACCATTTTTCCAAACTTGGCAGTCATATTGGAAAGCACACAATCTGGGTAAAATGGAATATGATCTAGGACGAACTCCGACGCTTTCTTGTAACCCGGTGGTATTCTCACATTCCGAACATGATTCAAAGTATCCATACTCGACGTGATCGAACTAAGAAAGTCTTCTTCTCCTTCTTCTTCTTCTTCTTCTTCTCCTTCTCCTTCCTCTGGTAGATCCATCTCTTTCTTCAAATACATCTTGAGCGCGGTATATCCTATACGTGCCCATTTCATAATCAATTCTTTGTATACGTTTGGCATATCAAACTTGTCACGCAAGTCCATATCCACCACGAATCGATGGAGATTTTCCTTCTTTTGAAACGCGCCCATCGATATGAGAGCATATAAGCTTCTGGTGACAGGTTCCAGGACAATGTATACTTTCGAATCATCGCCTTTCATCGTTACGGGGAATAGGGAATGGTCGTACAATATGTTGGAAGCGTCGGGTCTTCCTTCACTAGAATAAAAAACTGAATCTCCCTCTCCCTCTTCCTTTTCCACTTCGATAGACATCTCCACTTCCGTAGATTCTTTATGGCTTCTTTTCCTAGATAGATTCAACGTTCCTGTTTGATCGCATAACTCTTCCATCGAGGAAACGAGAGAAGATGAAGAAATAGAAGATACATCATCCTCGTTAATTCTTCCACCCCCTCCTTCTAACCTATCGAGTCTCCTTAGTATATTATCCCTTCCTAGATTTCGCGTAGAAACCTCTTCTTTTCCTCCTTTGATATTGATGGGGTTCAAAACAAATTCACTCTGTCGTACGATTGGGAGTGTAGGGTTTTGACTGGCCCAATTGATCTCCATCTTATTGATATCCGAAATGATCTTTCGATAAAGAAGAATCAGTCCAGGATCGTACCATGGCATACGGGAAATATCTTCGGATTGACGAACCAACATTTTCAACTCCATCGATTCTACATCAAAAGGTCGTTCTTCCTCGCTTTCTGAAACTGAATGTATATGTTCCGATCCTCTGGTCAATAATCGGTTTCTCTCTTTCATCAATAATTTAGCGTTTTTCTCTTGTTCTCGAATGGCAATTTCATATTTAGAGAAATACTTATTATCCACCTGAGCACGGTAATCATGTAGATATCCTTGCGAGATCAGAAAAGCATGTTCACTCCATTGTCCATTCCGACGGCCTAAATCCGTCGTCCAGTCAACGGCATGACTGTCAATTGGTACTTCAAGTTCTTCACGTCGAATCGAAAGCGCGGTTCTTTCTTCTTCTTCTCCTCCTCCTTTACTTCTTCTTCTTCTCGATGTCAATTGAGATTGTAATAACATCCTACGGAAGCTCACATTGGGGAGATGAATCGAAGGAGCTGAATGGGACAAGGATCTTCGTTTACGGATTCCTTCTCGATTCAACACACTTGTAGAATCCTTGGAACATTTCATCACGTACGGTTCTTTTCCCGAAGAAGGATTCCCTGGGTATCCGCGTACCAGATCAGGAACGATATACTGGACCATTGTTCGTACAGCATTATTAGTCAACAAATCTGTCGTGCTTCGATCTCCGTCAGAAATCATCGATTCGACGATCGCTTGTTCTTTATGGAAATGATCATATACCATAGACACCGTCACTTCACAATTGTCCCATAATCTCGTTGGGCAAGTTGAGTATTCCGATAGGAACGAAAGTTCTTCGTATGAAGGTGTTTGTGATCCATAAATGATTTTCACATAGTTTCTACCATATTGGACTTGAGCAGGGTTCAGAACCAGATTATTTGGAGTTTGGATTCCCCCTCCACCTCGTCTCTTTTGTCGCTGGTTCATATCTCGAGGAGGTTGTCCTCGAACAAACAAAAGGACGGAAGCGAATAGAGCCGTACGGCATCCCTCGATGAAATAATCTCGACATGAATCACTAAGTTTCCACGCTGCTCGATATTTTTCCACATATGGACGTATCCATCGATAATGATCTCGAAATACATCACATAAGATCAATAGACAGGACCAAAACAAATCTTCCTCTTTCCAAGTATGGAAAAGGTCTGTGATACGAACAGCCCGATCTTCGTCTTGATGTACAATAGATGCACACAAACAGACGCAAAGCTGTTGTACAGCTTCTTCTCGATCCTTACGTAATTGGAAAAGAGAATAGTCCAACTCCGAAAAAGATAATCGAATATCCCAGTCTTCATGAAGTAATTTACCTTGACATTTGAACGCTGTGAAAAAACTAATATCGAGGGCAAGTCGTGTCTTGGGAAGGACACACAGATAGTTAACGATACTAAATAGAAGATGTCTCGCTGTAGTCAAATGTCCACTCATTCGAAGCTCAGAGAAAAGCATTTCCTCTCCTTCATTATCATACTCAGTAGAATCCCCCATCATTTGCCCCTTGCGAAGGGAACATGAACAAGGATGTTCATATGTAGGATATCCAGCAGTAGAATCAACCGTAGCCATTAACGTGCGTATATCGTCTAGAAGCGTTTGCCGCTCTTCCTCTGTTAAATGCTCCGTAATAAAATCTCGAAGTGTCTCTTCTCTTTTCAGTGGATCTCCTTGTTTCAATCGTTCACAAAGATCTGGGAATCGAGCCAATATTGCATGAGAACATGCAAATCGAAGACGACAAGCTAATTCTTCTCGATGTCGACGCATTTCTTCTAACCAATTACAGAAATAGTCATAGACATATACAGAGGCTTCCGGATACCCATAATTAATCTCTCTAAATGAGAAAATCATCAAGTTTTTCCATAGACCTTCTGAATATCCCATTCGATCAATAGCCGAGGCGAAAAACATCGCCTTTTCCGCTCGACTCTGCCGTATCTCATAAAAGAGAGAAGATAAAAGCTGATCTAGAGGGACAGGTTCATCCCTAAATTTCCTCGAATCAGGGAATATCCTAGTACGAAACTTGAGACCTTCTCGATCTACATGTACGTCTTGAGAAGGATTAGGAGGAGAATAACGATCCTCAGGATCAGGGATAGGTCGTCTCTTCTTACTCATCGATGAAAAAAATGAATGAAATGGATGTTTTGCCAGTTTAGTAATAAATATTTTTATTTATTTTTAAATAAAAAAAAAACCCATTTATTACTATTCATTATTTCTACTCATTCTATTCCGTGTCCTTCACGATGAGCATTTATCATGTAACTTCAGTTTATGGTGATAAGGACGATCTTTCCCATCGGTGTTAAATAAGGATACACTACATATCCATCGTGAGAAATCTTCCTTAATCGCGTAGGACATTTGTTGATATCGCGGATCCAAACGTATTGGTTGCATCCTTCGAAAGTTTCTATCTTGTCGTAAACACCTTTGGGGCAAAGAGCACAATTGATTTCGTCATAACTCAAATCATTTTCGTTGCAAGGGTACGTCTTCCGTGATGTTTTTCCATGAGGCCAAGGCCAACGGTAGATCTTCTGGGTTGAAATTTTGTTTTCGTTGTCTTTCGGCGATTGTGAAACATCTTTGAGAAATGTTGTCTCTTGAAGGACCTGCGTGCAATGCTTCGTCGTCGTCATCATCGTCGTCGCTAGAAATGAGCGTGTAATGGATTTGTTGATCATAACAACATACAAAATTTAAAATTTGTCCGTTTTTTATAAAAAATTATGGGCCAACATTTCGGATTACGGCACAACGTCTATATCCCTAGGGTTTACCGCGCTTCCAATAATCATTGTCCAATCCAGGACAAACTTGGAAATGAAAGAAAGAGCTAAGAACACTAGCTCGTAGTTTACAAAATCTGATATCCACCCAAAAGCTCTTATGTAGTGTAACAAAGGGTTCAGGGCAAACAAATTGAAATTGAAGAAAAGCCCAAACACGATGACGTATACGTAGGCAGGTGTTCCGTCTGCGGAAGTAATGGCGGTGAAAAAATACGCGAAAACCACCGCCCATTGCGCAAGAAAAAACACGAATCCCCACAAAAAAAATCTCCATTGCACTCGCTTGCGCTTAGGAAATTTCTTTCCCGCGACAGGCCAAGAGTAGCCAATATTTTCTTGTTCAAAGTAGTTCCCACCGATCCACATTAAGGCAATGTTTAAAGGAATGGCTTGAAACACCAGTAGAAAGGCGTTAGACACGCCCGAAAGTGCAGATATCGTCACAATCATTAGAGATGCAGTAATACCGTATTCGATCCACCTCAGAGGATTTATACCCAACGCAATCACGTTAGTGTAGTAATCAAAACATGATAATGGAGACGAAAAAAACGTGACTAGCTTTTCGTTGTTTGCGTATCGCTTGTATGTGTCCAGAACGAAATCCCCGGTTCGAATGGAAGTATTTGTCATTATGCCATACCCTTTCCGTACGAAGGGTATACAAAGGGCAATACAGAGATGAAATAATGAAGTGATCAAAGGAATCGGTAGGACCATCCATACCGGTTGATACGTGTTTGAACTGAGATCAATTTTCAGTACTTCCTCGCCTGCCACTTCGTCTCCTCGTATAAAGTCAGTAGAGAACAAAGCGCTGATCCTTTCGTCTCTGATAAGAGTTACACTTATGGCCGCGATAAACGAAGCCATATGCAGGACACCCGCGGCCAAGTTGCAGTAAAGCAGCCATTTAGCATTTTTCCTTATCTTCATCCTTGCTTCAGGCGTTCTATAATACTTCGTATCGATTGTACCATTTCTATTTAGATCTCTTGACACATCTTTTCCACCAGTTATTGGATTGGTTTGAAAGGTGTTTCTCCGCATGGCGATGCTCCTTTATTGTAAAGTAAACATCACTACCAAAAACAAAACAAGACAAACCAATAAGATTTTTTTTAATAGGTTTTTTTAATGTCCTACAATCGAGGCATACTCTTCTTCCGTTACATGTGGTTCCCACGCGGGAATTACAGTCCTCGTATTATTCAATTCCTCCGTCAAATTAAAAATCACCTGATTCAATTTGTTGATGTGATCCCTTAGCGCTTCGTTCTCACTAATCAAATTATGTATCATGTTGGAATCCACTTCAGGGCTGTACTCGAAAAGCGTGAAGTTTGACATCCTCAAGTGAGTAAATGAGTAAGTAATATGTATATATTTATTTTAAAACGGGCATATATTTTATAAAAGGTTATTGTTTGTGTAAAAAAAAAAAAAAAACGGATGAGATGCTATCGAAATGTTTTTCGTCGATCTTTTGCCAACATTCTGACCGTATAGGTTTTACAATACGTGTGTAAGGATTTACTTAACAACAGACCCGTTCATTTTACAAACCAAGGCATGCGCATCACTTTCTTCCCCAAATGTAATACGTGTCTCGATTAAACCTCTTTCCTTTTCATATACTCGAGTAACCACTGCATGACACACTCGTATTCCCGTCGATGCTTCTTCAGATATTATAGGACCGATAGCACGACCTACTTCTTCACTTAATAAAGTATGGTTCACCAATACTTCGTACCCCATCGAATGGCCATTATCATCCTTTAAACAAACAACTCTAAACATTTCTACGCTTCGAATTGATTCAATGTGGTAAACGTCTCATTCGCGTTGTTTTATTTTCTTTTAAAAGAAGATCTTTGTAATCCTTCCGTTTTCTGCACGACATACAGGACATTCATAATACTTGTGTGGTCCGTGATCACCAACGAGACCGGCGCATCTCTTCTCCAACTTCATCGCACAAGTCATGCAACATACCAAGTGATGACATTTGCTAAATACAGCGTCACGTGGAAGGTCCATACAAACCAAACAGACAGGTAAACCGTGGCGTGGTACACGTTCCTCCTTCTCTTTCTCACCAAAGAAAGGTTCCAAATCATCAACGATGGCCTTGGATTCCCGATATTTTTTTTCATAGACCTTTTGAACGATCTCTAGATCCTTCGCCTTGCGTTTCCTGGCAATTTCTATGGTTTTCTTGGACCGTGCAACCCGAAGTTCGGCTTTTCGAATGGATGATTGTTCTTTTTCCAAAACTTCATCCCAATGTTTAGCAGCGGTATACAAAGCATCGTTGTAAGTCGTGTTGTATTGATCATATGTATCTGCAAATGCAGGAACATCTTCTTGATCAACAAGATCAACGGTACTTGACATTGTTCGGGGATATAATGTCATTTCCCCTCTAATCATCCTATTATAACAAACGTATTTGCCCATTTGCAAATTAAAATATATATATTTTAATTTGTAAATGGGCAAATACATTTGGGCATATCAGAAAGTTTCGAGCCATTCTTCCCACCTCCCCTCCTGCTGAACGAGCAATATCATAATATGAGTATACACCAAGGCCCCTTTTTACTGTTAAGACTTCGATCAAGAGAGTTTTTTGAAACCCCATACACTGCGTATGTGATACCCGGGCTTAGCGATGAGGAATATCAATGTTTGCGAAAGTCCGACGGGCTTCATCAAGAAGACATTGCGCCTGTATCTACCGAAAAAAGTGTGAGAGAGGCTTACGTTATGATATCCTACTACCTTTCGGAATATGAAGGAGACGACTATTTGGTTTGGAATTTATCAGATGAATTTGGGGAAAAATGCATTTCTATTGAAGGAAACTGGCTACGTTATGAGAAGAGGTCTTTATTGTCGGTTAATGCCGATTACTATGGTTCTATCAAGGAGGTGTTTACCATTGACCATAGTACTATATAAAGGGTTGTCACGCCCCTTTTCATTATATATATATATTTATTTATTTTCCATTGTGAATCTATCTACATTTCTTGTACGGTTTCACGTATGGATTGTATTATCCTTCGATTTACATTTATTAACGATTCGTTTGGTACGTGGATTTCGACCAGTACTGCTTGTCCTCCTGCTCTAGTAGCTTCCAGCATGATATCGTTTACTTTCGATCCGCTGACTACTTTGACATAGACCTTGTTTTCCCTTAGTTTTTCAAACAAAACATTGGTTACCGTTTGATACGGTAACGTCAAGAGTACGACATCAGGGGTATCACCGACAGGTAAACCAAAATAGCCTTCTTCAGTTTCATATTGACCAAAAGAATGAATATCAAACAGCACAAATCTGGATCTTCTTGTATTTTTCTGCCGTTCTATCTCTTTCCTAAGCGCAATCCTCATTTTGGACCGCGCAATACACTTGCCCTTTCGGTTCGTATCGCATAAACCCCTTTTAACATCCGTAATAAACAGTTTAACATGTTCTTTTCCTTTGATTTTGAGTATCTCTTTGTATATCGATTCTGCATATACTCGTGTACCCAAGTCACACGAACGGTCTCTCGATTGGTCCACGATACACCAATGAGGTGCTGTAACCAGAACATCCAAGGTATATCTATCTTCTTCCATCGGGTTTATTTTCTCTGTATATGTCCAAATAAGCTATATATATCATAATATATATTTATTCGCCTACAAACCCATGTCCTCTCCCTCAACCAAGAAACTTCTCCTATCCAGCAAAACATTATTGCTAACCTATGGTTGGTTGGTTGGTTGGTTGATGATTTTGCTGATATACTGAAAACCCTTCATATACAGCAAAAATAGTAAAATCCCCCAGGGGCGCAGCTGCACATCACCTATTTTTGCTGGATTTTTAAAACGGTGTGTTTTGCCCGGATAACCAAAAATATAGGTAATTGACCTTAAACAGGTACGGTGTTGGTTTGACATGTCAAAAAGGAAAAAAAATAAAACAATACCTATGAATTGCATATGATTATGTTGTTTTATGTCGTTTCTATGTATAGATGTACATTCTTGGAATTGATCCTGGAACAACACATCTTGGTGTTTGTGTATATGACTTTACCAATGATCGTGTTCTCCATTTATGTGATTTCAATTTGGCTTCCTACTTACCTGAGGAAAGAGATAAAGGGATCTCGTGTTTTAGTACGGATAGTGTAGTAACAACAAACATTGGACGATGTATTATACGTATGATCGAGAGTCATCCTCGCATTTTCCTTCCTGAGGATCAAGACATAATGGTGATCATCGAGAAACAGATGAATGAGAATCCTAACAATTGTTGCGTATTAAGTTCGATTCAAGTATTCTACTCTATGGCAGACATTGAATGTCATATCCTCGATCCTTCTCGACTCCCTGCGTTTTTCCCTGAAATTTTCCATGGGACCGTTCGTAATCGTACTTTACGGAAAAAAAGGATCAGCACGTTTGGACATCAACTCTTACGTACTACTGAACGGCATAGAAGTTCAAAGTATCAATTTGATATGGTTGAACCACTAGATCCTAAGTTTAATCCAGAAAAGAAAAGACGGTCAAAGAAACCTACAGTCCATGCCCTCGATGGAATGTTTTATGCATTTGCAGCATGTTGTGCAGACCCTAGATTGGAGTTTAATACGGTTAAGAATAGAATCGAGGAGAGTAGTGTGATTAGAGATATGATCCGTGAAACCTTTTCTGATGGGAAAACGAAAGAGAATCAAAAGAGAAAATCGAGTAACAACTTTTTTTTTGCGAGAAAGAAAAAACGTTCATAATTATTCATTTATGACTTGTTCTTGCGCGTATTCCGATCCTTCTCCAAACCTTTCGTAGTCTGGATGATGTATGTCTTCACGCATCTTAGGGTCGTCTGCCTTGAACGCATACAAAAGGCCCCTCTCTGCCAAATCGAGGTAGAGTAAAAGTCGTTGCAATTGTTTCAGAGGTAAATGGGGTAGATCTGGGTCGTATGCAATACGCATTTCTTGTGAATAAGAAGAAGAAGAAGAAGAAGAAGAAGGAATGGTAGTAATGGGTTCTTCAGAACCAGATTCTCCGGAATACATCGTTTTGACCGTTTCCATAACACCAAGGTTGGTCGGAGGTGGTACATCCGGGACCACTTTGCCAGCTCGAAACTTTAGATAGCTCGTGTCATAATCGAGTATTTCTTCCGGTCGTTGTTGCCGGATCTGATTCAAAGCGACTTGGTTACATATATCCCGAACTTCGACCATCAACTTTCTCACGGGATCCATAAACTTTTCCCAACAATCGACACGTTTAGAAGATACCGTCGCAATAGCCTCTAGTACATCACGTAATATTCGTTGTTCTTCCGTGATGTCCCTCTTCTTGTACGATATATTATCTTTTTCTTTACCCTTTGCAACATCCGGACCAACACGAATGCCATCAACTACGAGAGGTTCCTCTTGTTCGATAGGATTACGGAACTGATATTGATTTTTTCCTTCCTTGGAGTATATCGATCGAGTCAATGCGTTCTTTTCTTGGTAATATAACCACAAGCGTTGTATCTCTCGCATCGCGATGATCCGAGATCTACGTTTGTATGACTTGTAAATATTATTGGCATATAAGTTGTTATCGCCTTTCGCGTAATTGTTATACCATCGAGAAATAGTGAGTGAACTCTCCAATTCGGGGAATATCTTTTCGTATTCGTTGTACATTTGACACATCAAGAACCCTTCCAATGTATCAATAGACCACATGGGACCTAATCGATCTTTCGCTTGAAGAAACTGAACGATAGAATTGACCAAACTGCTTTGGCACACGCCTGTGTTCATCCATAATCGAAACACCATGTATACGTCTTCGGAAAAGATCGTATACGGAGATGTCACATCGACAAACCGAGAAAAGAATTCGTTCACGAATGGTTTCATCGTGACCACCGTACATTGAGAAACAGCTCTACACACAAAATGTTGGTGTGCAGCTCGTTCGACAGCTTCGATGTGAAGAATGTCCTGCTCCGTAAAATCCGTGTTCTTCACTTCCTTTTCTTCTTCTTCTTCTTCTTCTTCTTCTTCTACTACTGTAGATCCTGCCTCGATATCTTCTGGATTGGAGGGACCGGTAACTTTCTCTTCTTCCTTACATTCATTCACATCGTCTCTCATTGCTAAATCTTTGATTTCCTCTTCCTCTTCCTCTTCTCCAACCATCATATCGTTCATATGTTTGCTCAACCGTCCTTCAAAATAAAACCTAGCAGAAGGATGTGAAAGTTTTACCACTTCGCTACTGATATACTTGTCACACTCTACGATTTCCGCAATACGTCTACCGAGTTCGTATATAGGGGTTCCTTTAAGAGCAGCGACTTTTCGTTCCCGCCGTCCTTCGATGTAAATGATAATGGACCCTTGTGTATCTATGGCCTTTATGTGGGATACTTTAACATCTTTAATATCCGAATGCGAGTTACCCATTCCCGAGATAATCGATACGACCGTTGAAAAATGAACTTACAAGGTACTTAGGTTCTTTTTTTTTTTATTTTTTTTTTTATTTTTATAATAAA
>JGI10211J34971_10001659_pt1 | contig 18310 bp, 35 predicted proteins | sample Etolagsediment_FD_34971 | JGI IMG/M metagenome (IMG submission 34971) | reverse complement strand
TCCGGACACAATGTTATACCGTTCTCCTTGACATAACCACCGTTCGGCATGTCGTGTCTATCCGTAATATGATGAGCGTCAAGACTATCCGTTCTCGGACAGAACTTGCATTTATTACCGTCACGTTCTAGGACTTCGTTCCTGAAATGCTCACGAATAGTTTTCTTATTCATACTAGTCAGACTCCACATTACGCAGTTTTCCATGGCACCACGGCATCGGGCATTCGTATCAATCACTCTACCTTCTCAATTTTGAATATCCTACTGATCTCCACCTCTATGCACAACCACCTTCGATGGCAATTAGTACAAGTGTATGCCTCACCAATAAAATCTGGTATTGGAATTTTATGTCCACAATGGGGACATTTCGGTATTACATCATTCACAGTATATTCCTCCTGTTTCATTATCCACCCATTCCTTCGTATTTTGGTTGTAATGGTATATCTAATATTATTTCTCCACTTGCTCAGTCATTACCGTAACCCTTCCTAACGTCCTTCACGAACTTCTTTCTAAGTGTAATTATATCCTTTCGCAACTGGCTCTTCGGCTGCTCCTTCATCCACCGGAACAACCGGTTATGCAACTGCGTCGTCAATGAGCTCGGGTTCACGAGGTGTGCATTGCCTTTCTCTATCTTGTCTTTAATTGACCTCATGTATTTCCAGAAGGTATAGTATTCAAGTTTGAGTTTTGTCATGTAGCCGTTTGCGTCTTCCACTGCAAATCCCTCAACGTACTCACCCTTGTACCTGTAATCTTCTTTCTTGACCGTTTCCATCCATGTATAGAACTCGTTCCAGTCCTTCAGTTCGTATGCAAGTATCTTGTGCTCGAACCCGAACATCTTTGCGTACCGGTGCAACTCCGTGTCCGGCTCCTTCTCGAACTCGATTTCTCTCTTAACGATATCGAGCAGGATAATATCCCTGTCCTTGTACTCGATTATGTGCGGGTCGTTCACCGGGTCGATCACCTCGAATATCATACAGGATTTGTTGTTCTTCAAGAAAGTTTTTATATCGTCCTCCTTGTCCCGGCCTACCTTCTTCCAGAATATGTCCTTGAACCATGCAGCAAAATCTCCGTTAGTCGTTGACTTGCTTGCAAGCACTAGCTCATCAGACTCCGAGTCGTAACCACATAGGCCAAGGAAACCGTTGTACTTGAGGTACGCCTTCACAGGAAATTGTAAATTACTCTTCAGTGCCGACACCTTCGTCTCCGGTCTTTCGTTCACGTTGAAGAACTTGTTATATGACCGTATCACTATTTCACCGGTATTCGTGTTGATGAACAAACCCCTCGCCTGTGTGGTTATATTGTCCCACAACTTGTCGTAGAACACCTTCCGTTTGAAATTGAAACTCGAGATGTTATTGCCCTGGTCCTTTTCCTTAATCATGTTGTTCTGTCGCAGTTGTTCGATGAACTCCTGGTTGGTCTTTGCAAGTACTGTCGTTTCCTTTTTATCGTCTACATGCTTGTGGAACACCGTGTTCTGAATTTCAAACGTTTCCCAACCGGACTCCGTGAGCGTTGCGCATCGCAGTTGGCCGCCGTGCTCGACGTTGCCTTCGAGGTTGAAGCATCTGTCGTTCGCCTTTACCGATATACTCTCCACGTTCCGGTGGCCGTGTACTGAATAAAAGTTATCTGGCGTGTTCGACACGAACGATTCGTCTGTCTCCACCGCATCCTTGTACCTGCCTACGCCTTTGATGAACTGGACACTGGCAATTAACTTCAGGTCATTATATTCAGGAGCGCCTGCGTCCACGGTGCCCTTCATTATCGTGCTTGGGATGTTACTGATACCGCCGTGGGTGACGACGATGTATTTATCATGGTACTTGAAATACGCAATCTGGATGAGTTTCCGGTATAGTTTCCGTACGTCTTTCCTGTCAACACCGTACTTCTCGAGCTCGGGTCTTGTATGGTGCTCGAACTGGTTTGACATCGAAACCTCGTTCCTTGCCCATGCCCATAGATGTATCTCATGGTTGCCCTCAAGGAACATCACGTTCTTCTCGTCCATAATATCTATCAGGAACTTGACAACGTCAGCGTTCTCGATGCCCCTGTCCACGTAGTCGCCCACGAACATGAATAGCTCGTTACCACGATTCCTGACCACATCGGCGGGTTCCATCGTATCATCGATGCCCTTGAAATATTCTTTCAGGACGGTATTGCACCCGTGTATATCTCCTATGAAATGTATCTTCTCGTATTCGGAGAAATCAAGTGGCGCAAACTGGTAGAAGATATGCGCATCCTCGGGATTTATTACCGTAATCCAGCCCTGCGGCGTGAACGTCTTGAACCGTTCGTACATGTTATCTATCACATGAACCGGCACCTGCTTGTATGACACCCTGCTTGCGTTCCTCTCTATCGCCACGTCCTTCGGCACGGTCGTGAAGTCCACGCAGTATGCCCGATACTTGTATACATTACAGAGTTTCTTGTATTTGTTGAAGTCAACGTTCTTCGAATGACATGCGTCGATTACCGTGAACTCGCCACGTTTCATCCGTTCCTCGAGCAGCTCGAATGTCAAACCCCATACCTTCGAGTCGTTATGCTGTGAAATCGCCACCTTACCATCTGGCAACAGAATCGGCGTCTGGTAGAGTAACCTGATATCGTCAGGGCATAGCGTGTACTGCCCCATGTTATTTTCCTCTATCCAGGTACTTTTTCCAGCGCCAGGACTTCCTCGAAGAATAATCAATATTCGCATTTCACATCCCTCCTGCCACTTAGTAGTATTATCATTGTATCAATCCCAGTTCTTACTGGTTACATCGCAAAGGATGTCAAGCGGTCTACCTTTCTCCTTCGACATGGTCATCGGTCTGGTATTCATAAACTCGTCAATCACCTGGAGAACCTTGCCCTTTTCAACCTCTACATAGTCATCCTGATGTTCATAAAACGTAAACGTGAGATAGAGCTCGAGCTCTTCATAGCACCTGTCGCAGATATAGTACAACTCCGTGCCATGTATAGACCTGTTACACATTATGTTCTCACATTCGTGCCTGTCGCATGCCATTACGCCCATTCAATCACCTATGAAATCCATGAAATCACCTATGTTCTCGGTTGTGTACCCGCAGTCGCACATTATCTTGACCGCGCATGTCCTACCGCTTGTAGTTACCGAACCGTCCGCTACCCGTGTTATCACGACTGTCGTTTGCGTTATCGTGAACCGGCCACGGTTGAGACACTTGGGACAAACGAATCTCGACTCCATACCCATGAAATCATCCTTTACAGCCATCCAACTACTCCTATTCTGTCGCTCCGAAAGTTACAGGGCAATGGTTCCGACACTGCACAACAACCGAATAGTTCCCATTCCTCTGATAATCGTAGTTCTTCAAATGCTCAAGAGAAAGCTCTGGTCTCGTAAGTAGGAAATTGAATATATCCCTCGCCACAATAATCGGGATTTGAGCCTTGCCAACCTTAATATAGTCATGTACAACACTGATATCACAAGGAGCGACAAGCGGCTCGAAATAGAACATAAAGTGCTCTGGCGCCAGCTCGTGTATCTCATTCAGATGGTCTTTGCACTTGTCCTCTCGAATAACTTGAGAACAAAGCCTGCATGTGTAGTTCGGATTTTTCTTCTTCAGCACTATATCACCCCTAATACTCGTCAGGGAATAGAACAGTCGTTACCGACCTGTCCGCCTCGGTGATAATCCAAATCTTCGGGAGTTCGGGATGTTCGTATGCGGAAAGCAATCGATAACCCTTTTCAATGGCCTCATTGTTGGTCTTTTTATCGTCTTCACAAAGGTCGCCCCAGTCGCATCTGCAGTGCCGTTCCACTCGGCCACGAACATGTAGAACGGAGTTTCGTAGGCCACCATGTCGTTCACGTTGCGCGTCAGGACAACCTGCCCGATTTGGAAATGTTCTGATGTAAACATATTACCTATCACCAATAGACTATATGCAACATATTCTTTATAAACATTTCGGTAGCCGTATCAGACAGATAGGCCGTGGCTGGAAATAGAGAAACAACCAGGCAAAGACCAGTAACACCGTGGCTGAACCCGGCGACCCGCATAAAAGAAGGCAGGGATTTGCCGTCGCTGTCCAAAAACTTGAAGAAATGCTATCTCGTGGTAACTTTGGCGTACCAGGTTCGAAGTCCTCACTCACTCGCAATCTGTGAGCCCTGTCTCAATCGAATTCCGCCTTAAACGTTTTCATGCCATACGCCTTGTCAATTAGCCGCAACAGTTCCTTGGCCTCGCCAATCGCCCAGTACACATCGTCCTCGGTCAGGTTGTCCGTGTGCAAACCGGAACCGTGACCCCAGTTCAATACCTTACTCCTGAACGATAGTATGCGTTTCTGCAAGTTCAACGAGAATGGTGCCTCTGCATGTATATACAAACCGTATAGATGGTCTGAACTCGCATTCATCCACATATGCACAGCCTGGTTCTTATCCGTGATACCGGCATTGTTAAAAACTTTCTTGTTTTCTTCCAGCTTCTCCGCATGCGCAAGGAACATGCCAAGACAGTACGTCAGGCCGTTCCCGAACTCACATTTCTCAATCTTATCCAAATCAGTCATTCAAATCATCTCTGCATCTCTTACATACCAGCCCAAATACCGAGTCGAACAACAAGTCGTCCCTGCCACAGTTCCGGCACATTCCCCATACCTTGTCATCGACCAGAAAATATTCTTCGTCACCAACCGGCTCGTATTTTCGATAGTTGAAATCTATCTTGTCCTTGATATAATCATAACATTTCCTGCAAAGGACAGAGCCCTGCATCTTTGGCGCAACGTAAAACGACCATTCCTGGTCAGGCACCATGAAGAAATCCGGCCACAATACTCCGCAATACGCGCATAATACAGGATACCTGATATACGGGACACGACCTTTCGTTTCGAGTATCGCTACCCATTTATCATATTCTTCATCGGACAGCCCGTTCATCCATACGGACTCGGGCAGACCATGATATTGTTTCTTTAAATCCAGGTCGTAACCAAGGAACTTGTACTTGCAATTACATGACAACAACTGGTTTCCACAGAACGGGCATCGTTCCATATCGCAACCGTACTCGTGTATCGCACCTTCCTTTGCACCGCAATCATGACAGATTGCTTCCTTAGTAATCTTTTGCAACTTGTAAACCCTCCTCTCGCCATTTTTTTTCTATCATAATCTTGATTTTCTTACACTCGGCCTTCACGTCCTCGCCATCCTGGAAGTCGTTCCGGTCAACCTCGAACTTCTCACCCTTACCAGGATGCCACCTCACACGCAACTTCATATGCATGTTCGCATAACAACCCCACCTGACCTCTGACGGCATGCCGTCCTCGAAAAACCTTGTGTTATCGAGCTCGTCCAAACAACTTTTCCGCACGTCAGGACTATCAGGATACGCATACAATAGATAAATCTCCGCAGCCTTCCTGTATTCTTTTTCTGTAATCATCTTATGCCTCGAAAAGTTCCTTACGCAATTTATCGCCTACCCGTTCTTCATTATCCCAATGCTCTTTCAAACGGTTACCAATCTCTTCTGCCTGTTTCACAGCATAATCCCTGTTTGAATGCTCATTCAGTATCTTGAGCTGCCCTATTGCCCATGTTTGCACATTGAGCAAGCGAGATAGCCGATATACCTCCTGTTGCAGGTATTCCTCACGTTCCATCATTAATCCCCTTCCTATCCAATGATTTCATCAGCGTTTCAAGCGCACGTTCTATATCGGTCTTATCCGTGAACTCGGCCACGCCCTCTACCGCAGCACCGTCGAACAGGCTCATATCAATATCCACACCGGCCTCCTTCAGGATATAAATAGGCTTCCCCAGAAACCTCGCATAATCGAGCTGGCTTTTAGCCATATCGTCATCAACATAGTTCTTCGTGTACAACACAAGGAAAAAATCCGAGTCCGCTATCCGCTCCTGGCCAAAGTCCACATTATCCATCCGCATCCTCTCCTTTATTCAATGTTTTCACAATCACATCAAACATCTCAAATAACGACCTGTATCTCGGGTCGTTATATATCTCATCACTCGACTTCGTTTTCAGTTCGGCAACCGCATCGTCGAACTTCTTCGCAACCGTTTCGGGCTCGCCTTGTAAACCCGACATTGTTTTGGTGAAGTCCTTGAACTCGTCAGGCACTCTGAACTCGAAGTACGCATACGTGCAGTCGAAATCGTCGTCATGGTTAGACACATAGAACTCGTTCTGCGTCATCCTCTCGTTCTTGAGGTATAGACATCTCGGGAAATGCTTCTCGCCATACATATCCACATCTGACATCTTATCGTCACCGTCCTCGTAATCAGGGTCGCAATAGCATTCCCGGTTACCACCACCGTTTCTTGTATACACGGTTATGACCTCACCGTTCTCGGACAGAAAACAATCCCTGAACCTGCCGACATCGTCGATTTCGAGGCCGACCATTTGCAGATATACCTTCGATAACGGGTTCACCCCGAACATCATATTATACAAACCACTCATCCAATCACAACCTGAACTCCTTCTCGAAATCCTTGACATCATTCTCCGTTAGTATGATAATCTTGACATCTTTACCTGCTAATTCTCTCAATAATTTATCTACAGCCTTTTTAATTTCATCGCCGCGGCTGACAACGCCGACCTCATCGTATTCCTCTAACGCTGATTCCGCACCACACTCGGCACAACGATAGTCCGAACCGCTTATCGGCATACCGTGGTCTACTAACTCTACCTTTTTCTTGCAAATCATACAATAATTGTAATACGGTATTACCTTGCCCTCTATCACATGTCTACTCATAATTTGAACTCCTCCGCAAAATCTGCAATTTTCTCCTTCTTACGAAGACTCATCATAAAGGGTGTATCGCAATGCTCACATCGTACGTGAACTTCCTTCGATGTACCTACCTGCAAAACACGTATCATCTCACCACAGCTTGGGCACTTTACAGTCGCATCGACAATCATAACCAGAACTCCTCAACAAACGTTGGAACGTCCTTCCGATTTTTTTTCTTCCATTCATCACGCAACTCGACATGACATTCAATACATACATTAATCATAACCGGAACTCCTTTGTATATGTAGCTAACGTTGACATTGGCTTTGGCATCAAACCTTTTGTTCTGAGTAATATCTTCTTCACTTTTTCAATTAGTTCTGGCAAAACATCCTTGTTCCATTGGTCAGGAAATCTCTTATTTTTCAACCGCGCATCCTCTAAACACTCGTATATCGCAGTCCATTCGACATTCACTATTTCGTCAAAGATTAATATGCCATTATTGGCGTCTATGAAAATGGATTCTTTATCAGGGTCATAGAAGTCCAGACGAAGCGTATCGGCAGTAACCATCACGACGCCATCAACACCTGTATATTCTTTATTATTATTCCAATCCGCTACCTTCATAACTGAAATGCCTCCGCGTAAGTAGAAATGCTCTCGTATAAATCACTACAAATAGGTCTCCAACTGCCGCAACACAACCATGCATTGTACTTCTCCAAATATCCGTCCAGGAGTACTTTAGACTTCCCGCATCTGTCGCATTTAACGTATAGGCTCATAGATGAAACGCCTCCGTGGTTACAGGTATCTGGCTTTTCTTTTTCTTACCAAACCATTTAACCGGTTCGTCTATATATCCCAATTTATCCCAGCCGCATTTATAACATCGTATCCTGACGGTAATCTGAACATGTATCTTACCGTTATGCCAGTGCATCTTCGGGTCTGATGAGTTATCGAACTCGGCACCGCCACCGCATTTAGGACACCCGACCACCGTCATAACTGCTCCTCCACGATGCCACAACTCTTACATTGAATTTTCATCCTAACCATTCCTCATCGGCGAATAGACTGTCCCTATTGAACCTCTTGCCGCAGTCCACACATTCAGCGGTCTTTGCCTCCCAGCCGCCAGTACCAGCCTCTGCATCAACTGCCTTACCGTCCCACGTACACCATTGGCTATACCTGACCGTCATGTCATATACAAAACCGGCCGTGCCGCCACAGAACGGACATTTACTCATAGTTTGAACTCCTTTGCAAAAGTTGGAATCTGCATCATGGTCATATTCTGCATAATATCCGCAATGATAATATATTCATCCTCACCCACCCACCAATCAGGAAGCGCACGTTTAACCATCTTTATTCTCCCCGAACTTCTTTTTCAGGCGCTCGTACTCTTCCTTCTCGCGTTTTGCCTTGTCGCGTATCGCCTTCGATTCCTGGCGCTTCTTGGCTTTCGCTTCCTCCTTCGCAACACGATTGCGCTCGGTGTCCATGTCGTTCTTGTATTGCAATAGGAATGCTGGGTCATATATGAACTTGAGAGGTAACGTATCTCCGTAACATTCATCAGGACAGCAGGAACAACCCGAATCGATTTCACAACTGATATGAACCGTGTGCTCCATAGGGTCGTCCTGGTAAATCGTAAAATCGCAGTGCTCCGCCCAGCCACGCGAGCATTCTCCGTTCCTGATAAGGCCGAGAGCGCTATGCAGGTCATCAACGGCTTCGACCAGTTTCTCGTATTCGCCCACAATCATCGCAACCTTTTCCGGCGTATAGCCGCCGATACGCTCTATCATCGTATTGATATCGCGTTCTCTCGCGTTCTTCTCCTTTTTTGTAAGATTCTTGTAACGATACATACCCACGTCCTTCTTTACGTCCGTAATCGACTCATCATCGCTCATTGTGAACACCTGCACCATTCCAATATCAATACTTCAGAAAACATTATTCGTTCTCCAGTTCTTTTTGGATTTTCTCGTACTGTTCCCTCGCTCTCTCCAGTTCTTCCAACTTGTCGTCCTTTTGTTGTTGAGCGTATTGGTTAAACAATTCCTTTTTGTAGTTCTCCCAGTCATATATAATTCTCAAGGAATAATATTTATATTCATATTCATCAGGGTCGCCCTTTGCACCTCGACAATAGAATTCAATGGCAACCATTTCAATGTTGTTATGAACTTCAAGTGTTACGTTGTTTATTGATAAATACCCTTTACTATCCCAGTTACGTTGTTCCAGCATAAAATCATAAATCCCATCATCATAAGGACCTGGTAAAAGACCTGCGTTGTAACCCTCTTTGAAGTTCTTCTTTGCTATGCTAAAGACCTCGTTCCATTCCGACCTTGAAACCTTGTTTTCGGCCCTTAACTTTTTCATGGCATCCGATTTCTTCTTTTCGAATCCCTTGTATGCTTTTCTTCGTTGAAGAAACTCGGTTTTTGTCAATTCAATTATTTTTTCCATAGTTTTCTACCTCTCCTTGAGTAAACTATCATTCTTCTTCGCCGTCAATCCACGCCTCGAACTCGTAAAAGTGATTCTGACCTACCATACCCGAAACCTGCATATACGAAACGAATTTGATATTCATACTGCAGCGAGAACGCTCGTATCCATCGACTATCTCAGTGTTCCCGTATTCATCTATCCCGAACAGATTCCTGGCCAGCAATCCTGCCGACCTGCACGCCCCGTCGAAATCCGGCCTCGTATCCGTAACCACAATCTTCTCGGGCTTATTTATCTTGTAATCAGGCATCTTCAATCATTCTCCTTGAGTTATTGTTAATCGCCTTGACCTAATTGCCTTATCTCGTCTTCCGTAGCGGGTCGCTTTCTCTCGACCACGATTACGCCGCCATCCCGAATTTGATAGCGATTCGTAACATAATATTCACCGGTCAATTCCGACCTGAGAAACAGATGCGGCTGTAGTTTCCTCTCCTTTTCAGCCAGTCGAATCTTTCTATTGATTGCGTTCATCTCTTCCCGCAGCGTATCTATATCCCAATGCCACGACTCCCTTATTTCCGATTCTTGCAGGCTAGTTTTAATTTCTTTTTCCATTAAAAACACCACAGTCTAATCCTTTTCCTTGAGTAGGTACTTATTGTTAATCGCCTTGAACGATATTATATCGACACCGATAAGGTCGCACGACTTGTATACGAGCCCTTCACGCTCACGGTCAGGGTTCAGCATCGACTTGCCCTGTGCCGTCTCGAGCATCTCGTCCATCGTCGGAAAGTCAGTGAACACCTTTATCGGTGAACACACAATCGGTACCTGCTCGAATACGAACCCCGCATCCTTCAAATCAGATAACACCTCGGCACGCTCGCCTGGCGTAAGATACCTGTGCCTGTCAATATCGAATACATTGAACACGTAAAGGTTATGCCCCTTCAGCCCGAGCCGGTTCTTGTTAATGCCCTCACCTGCGCATTCGCCCTGAATCGCAATATTGCGAGAATTCTCATTGTAGAACCATTCGAGCGCATCTATAATCTTCAATTTCCTGGTAACACGCCAGAACGTGTTCGTGTCGGACTCCTTCAGGTCGAGGTTGCGTGAGCATACACCAACATCACCGTTATTATGATACACCGTCATGCTCGAGCCGTCTATTTTTTCACTCGCTTCAAATTCCAGGTCCTTATACAAACCGAACCAATCGACGAGGTTCTGTATACGTTCCTCGTCAGTCTTCTTCACGAAACCCGGGAACATACCCTTTACCTCGCCTGCAAGACACGCAGGTATCGGTGCTTCGTACTTGGTTACACCAAGCAGGTCTGTCACATCGGTACCTATGCCACTGCCAAAGGAAGGGTCGCCAAGACATGCCTCGGCAAGCTCGGGGAACGTTGAAATCGGTAATAGTAACCCCTGTGATACCTGGCCGCGCAGTTTTATCGTCTTCAATCTGAAACCCTCGCTATCCGGCAGTTTCCGGTAGCTTGATTTCCGTAGGAACTCGAACTCGTCGCGTATCGGCAGGAACGAGTCTATCTCAAAATATACCGCAAGGTCTCCGGCGTTTAGCTCGTTCTTCTTGACAACCACCTGCCAGCCGTCCACAATCGCCAGCTCTATCATGTCCGCGTTCTCGATAGGTTTTATCTCCCTGACCTCACGTATACTTGCCAGTTTTCTCATTCTATCATCTCCTTACCGGTAACGTCATCATTGAGCCAATCGGTCATCCTCTCCTTCGAGCCCCAGCAGTTCGCAGGCGCCTTGTTATAGAACCACCGCACGATTGAGCGCAGGCTCGCCATGCTCTCATTGTCAGCCCTGCCAACAGCCTCGACAAGGTCGTTCGATATCACGGCCTTCAGGAAATGCCCCGGCTCGCGCCGTTCAAGGACATACGCTTTCATACTCTCCATCATCCGTTGCGGAATCGCATCATATTCGCTCATTTCTTCACCTTCCACGCCTCGTTATCGAGATATTTCCACAATCGGTCTCGAAGCTCTCTTGCATCGCCTATCTGTTTATCGCCAAGTCCTCGCATGAACTCGTAAATCATCATAGCCTCTCTGTTATTAAGTAGGAAACCACCTCCTAACCAGTTAGGGTCGTTCTTCTCCCTACGCATCTCGGCGATTAGTTTTTCACACTCGTCAATCTCTTCCTGTGACAGACCGTCATACGGGTCACGCGCTTTTGGAAGGTCATCATCAACAACAACGAATCTAAAGCATCTACAATATGGACACATCATCTTCTGTCCCATACTTTTCCATTCATCAATAGGCGCCTTCCTACCGCACTCTTTATCTGTGCAGATTAACACAAATTTGCTCATCGTCATCAATCCGTTGCGTTCATAGGTAATAGGGCCAATCCAACAGCATCTAACTCGGGCATAATAGCCATTTTGCCCTTATTCCTATCACCGAGGGACTATATAAAATCGAAACTATATATATTTATCGACTACGGCAGAATACCGTATCGGGTAGATTTCAGGCAGAATACCGTATCGGGTAGATTTCATCTCCCCTCATTCCGCCGAAATGGGCAAAATCATAAAGTAATGGCTCACTTCACCAAAAATAGTATTGCCATAATCAATATAAGTGGAATGAATACATTAGGTTGTTTAACTGTTTGGCCTATGTTGTAACCTCTATTATACCATTTAGGCGATGAACAAAAATTGTCTGGGTCCTTCTGGTACAAGTCTGGGTGCATACCATTGGTTAGACCTTGTTTCAAACCACAAAAGAATGGTAGATTTTGGTTTATCCACATATTTGGGCTTTCAGCCCCATAACTCATTTGATTACCTCTTACACGTTTACCAAATTCTTCAGCTGACATTATTTCACCTTCATCTGGATGACCTTTGAATGTCCTCAGAATCGGGTGAAAACCTTTCGCCTTAAAACTGCCAACTAACTTAACGTCTGGTTTGTGTAGTATTTCCAATGTTTTGTTGGATGTCCAATCACCAAATTTACCAGGTGCGCCATAGGTAGTAAAGACGGCCATAGATTCGGGTTTGGATTCCTCTATGTATTGTTTCAATTTGGGAGATACAAAAACAAAATGGGTTGGAGAACCAACCACCAACAGACCTGATGTTAGCGGTGGATTGTCTTTAATGGATACTGCAGATGTGTTCATGCCTTTAGCTATCGACTCTGCCACCAATTTGGTGTTCCCTGTCCAGCTATCGTAGACTACTAAAGAGCCTGCGGAGTCCATAGTTACTATTATTCGCTGTTAAACTATATTAATATAATGAATACGAAAGAATTTGAACATTTTCTTATGTCGCCTTCCGCCGATTTAGCTCAGTTCTCCCATCTCTTCTAATTTTGTTATCACTTTCTCAATGTCATCCTTGATTTGCAATAGGGTTTTCTTGTCCATTGTTATATATGCCAATGCCAGCCCCTTCTCACGCCAACCGATTGTCATTGATGGGTTGAATGGAGGATATTGTTGATAATTAATATCAATAGACGATATTTCACCTTCTTCCTCTTCGTAGTTCCCGTTCAAACCCTTCGCATATAATATCATCTTCATCGGCTACCCTCCTGATTGAAGTGATATCTCATAATACTTACCGGCATTTTTCTTTAGCCAGTCATTAAATTTTTGAAAATGTCTACTTACCCCAATAACCCATGTCCTAATAAAGTCACCTTCCTGAACATCCGACTCTCCTTCAAAGAGGTAGATACTTTTCGACGCTTTCAAAGGGTATTCTTTGTAAGAAAACCCTACTCCACACTTAAAACAATGAATATGCTTTAAATCATCGCAGAAATCACATTCCATATCAACTCACCTTTTCTTATCGTATCTTCTCTTTTTTGATTGCTTGTACCTGAAATTATGCCTCGTGTCCTTCTTGCCAATCCATTTGATGAACTTCTGCATTTCCTCATTACCCTTCAACTTCGCAATCGTGTTCAGGTCGTTCTTCAACGTATCGTTATCGAACAACGCATGTATCTGGTGGTGGCAATCCTCACAAATCGCAACCTTTAACCCGCCATCAATTTTCTTGGCCTTGTTCGAACGCTTGTCCTTCGAACCGGGTATCAGGTGATGATACGTTGTTGACTCGACCTCTCTTTCGCACAACGGGCACACCTTCGACTCGGACCTTGAAAACCCTGGCCAATCATCGTATTTTTTCTTCATCTAGCAGGGTTTATAAAATGGAAAGATTATATAGATTCCGATTCATGCTAAAAGTTTAAATATGATTAGACATAATATAAATCATAATGAAGAAGTTACTTTTAATGCTGATTACGAGGATGGTATAAAAATGGTAAAAATGGTAAGAATGGGAAGAATAAGGAGAAAAATTGCGCCAAAGAGTGGAATTATCAATACTGTTAAGGGCACGTCCAGAAGCAACACGGCCATGAGAACGCCCAGCCCACCAAAAACTCCTGCCCCCAAGATACAGTACAAACGAAAGATAATAAACCGCCGCAGAAACAGGTATACATCCAAACAGGCATTGAAAAGAAACACACCCTGATTGTTACATATTCATAGTAATTATTATATGATTCTATGCATATAGTCAAATCAGGTGAATTAAAGGATGTGATTACAGATGCCGGTATTGTTGATTGATTTTCTGGAGAAATACAACGTTCCGTATGTACGTCGTGACATCAAGTCGTACGGCGATTCGGGGTCAAGAATATCGGTGCCGAAGGACTGGGAAGGCAAGGTCATAGTCGTCAGGGAAGAGTTCGACCCGAGCAGGGTCCTGAAGGACATGGTAGACGAGCTTGAGTTAAACCTGGAATCGTGTGAAAAGATGCGTGTTATGTCGGTACAGCTCGAAACCATACCATGTTCAAAGGTAATCGGCGAGGAGATATTTGATAAGGTTGGCAGGGACAATGTAATTTGCAAGAAATGTCCGTTCGGCCAGAAAATAGAACAGCTCGCAACCGCAATAGACGAACTCCAGGAAGACAAGGAAACGACCAAACGCAAGCTTGCCGAGCAATTCTTCGAGGAGAAAGTAGAGTAAGATGCTAAACATAATCAAGCAAAACCCGCAAATCCTAATAGTTTAAATAATCGAACAAACAATGAGTATTTAAAGATGTGTCGAAGATGTATCCCACAAAAAGCAAATTTTGGAAAATAATGAAGGATAGAACACATCGCAAAGCCCAACCCCCAAAAGACCAACCCCCGAAACAACACCCATCCACTAGGCACAAGACTCACCTATCCCCGAAATTGGAGGATTTTCCCGACAGAGTAATAGTCGCCACGAACAAGAACTACGCCCAGGTTTGCACAAAACTGGTTGAATCACTGAATAGCAACGGCATAGAATCATATCTTATCGATACAGCCCGTCCAGAACAACGCCACCAGAAGTATGTTGTTAGATGCATAGGACCCAACCCGAAGTCTACCCTGGCCATGTTCTATGAACCAGGGCATCCAACTGGCAGCACCTCATCATTTATCAGCCCGGACATCCGATTCCCACCCGATATGCCGTGGTCCGTATACAGGGGTTCGTCATATTATCGAATAACCAATCTGAAAATGGCTCTGGAAGGTAAAAAATCAATCAAAAAGAAGGGATGCCAAAAGGGATACCAAAAGAAGAGCAATTTCAAAAAAGGGACAAACCTTAATCTATCCAAAATTCAGAAAATGAACGAATATTTCGATTCGGGCACCCCTCTTGTAATGTGCGGAACCGAGTGTCTCCTGGATATCAATCCAAAGTCCGTATTCCTTGGTCAGCCCCAGAAATTCCTGGCCTACAACCCGGACAAAAAACCGGATTCGATAGGGCATATAGCAACATCGAACCAGTCCGACATACATAAGGGAACCAACAAAATTGCACAAGCGTTCGACAAAATAGATTTCATCCCAGCCGAAATAATCGGAAGAAAGAAGGTTCCGCACGACCAGTGCATGTCATTTATGGATAGAATGGGCATGTTCGTAGCGACCATGACCGATTTCAACTCCGGCATCGGATACACCACATTGGAGGCGGCGTCCCGTTCCTGCCTGGTAATGTCCAAAACCCCGATACAATCCAGAAAAATAAAATCCAAGGTTCTCCATGTTCGAAACCCGGATATCCTGATATCCATGACCCGGCATTTCGTAAACAATCCGGATATTTACGAAAAGACCCGAAGAGAACAGTATGACTGGTTCGTAAATAATTTCTCCTACAATGCCATTGCCAACCGATTCCGAAAGCTTGTAACCGATGCAATCGACGAGGGGTGGTCCGTTTGAGGGGGCGCATCCTCTTTCTCACATCCACGTTTTGCTCGCGGGCACTCAAGGAATACCTCCAGCTGAAAAATGCGGGATTCTATATTATCGTCACAACCCAAATTACCCAAACCATCCAAACTATCATCCCAAAATCTAATCAATAGAAAGCCAATCAACACACGAAAGCCATTCAATACACCAAAACCTCTAAACAGGAGAAAGAAACGATGAATGAAACAGATATTATTAAAAACATTCTTCACAACCAACGCGGTATCTTTCAAATTGGAAATACCTGTTTCTTCGATTACATGATTCAGCGTCCGGTAAATGGAAAGTTCAACATTGGATATATCCGGGATGTCCCCCACCTTCAACTACTGGACGGAGGATTCTCAAAGAACAAGGTTGAAAAATATTATTCAAAACACAAAAAAATGGTAAGTCAACTGGATGCATTCATAACCATGACAGATAGTCTGGCATCTCAAATAAAAAATTCTTATGATATAGATAAGGATTACCAATTATTCCAGAATTTTCCATCATGGCTCGAAACGCCGGTTCAAAAAAGAAACGAATTCGTATTCATCGGGGCGCGTCCCATACACCCGGAATTCGATGAGTTCTTCAATCAACTGGAATCGGACTCCGGGCTTTCTGTAAAAACATTTTACTATCTCAAAGGAATAGGCAAGAGAGGAGTAATAAAAGGGTTTGACTATGGTAGCAGATACGGGCTTTTCGTGAATATAACAAAATTCAATCAAGCTTTTCAATGCCTGCCCCGCAAGGTTCTAATTTACGCTATGACAGGCATTACCCCTGTTGTCCACTCGTCGTTTTCCGAAACCATATCAATGCTGAGAAAGAATAACGTGGAGCCGATTATATACTCAACAAATGCCGGTGACGGAATAAAAGAACACTCGCAAAATATAATATCCACAATAAACAAACACGTTCCAACACAGATAGACCGGCGAAAGTGGTGTATCGAGACGCGAATACCAGAACTTATCCAGAAAATCAAGCAACTGGGGGGAGAAAAATAAAGATTTGCATGATAGACATCGGAGTAAGGGCAAGAGACACCAAAGAAATAATGATGTTCAAAAATGACCCGGGCTATGAATTTGTGTTCATATCCACTCGCAACTTCAAAGAAAACCATCACTACGTCCCATATGTAAAACACTACCTCGTAGACGATTCAAACATATCGAAATTCACCGATAAGGTGGAATCGATATGCCGCAACGAAAAAATCGATATCATACATTCACACAACTGGCCGGACACGTATGGCTCCGTCGCCTACGATATCAGAAAACGACTTGGAATACCATTCGTCCATGAGATACACGACACGGGATATGGAAACGTAATACCGCAGCACAAAAAGTCCGAATCGGATGCAATACCCAACGCCGACGCATTGATATGCGTAAGCCCTGCAATGGTAGATTTCGTGGCTTCCAGGTATCCTGGTATCAAATCAAAGACCACGGTCATATACTCGTACCCGAATATATCACTACTACCGAATATCCCAAAACAGATACCGGAACGATTTGCAAAAGGAGTATATCAGGGAGGAGTCAACCCGAAACTCAGGTCCGGTTCCACACATAACCACAGGTATTATGCTGAAATATTCAAATCCCTTGTATCGAACAGGGGTATTTCCCTGGACGTTTACCCTGTTTCTCCGAAGGTCAGTTACAACATACCCAATGTGATATTCAAACCAAAACTTCCCGTATCCGAGCTCTACGAAGCCATATCGAAATACCATTTCGGATTCGTGGGATACTATCGAACAGGGAGTCCTATCCTCGATATGGCACTACCGAATAAATTATTCGAATACATCGCATGCGGAATACCTGTAGTATCGATGAAATATAGGTCGATGGAGGCATTTATAAACAAAACCGGCACAGGAGTTGTAGTAGACGACAATCTTCGATTACCTCCTGATTTCCAGAAACGAATGGCGAACGCCAAACGAAAATGCATCCTTTCTGGGCGCGATTATGTAATGGAAAAACAGAAGAATAAATTACAGTTACTATATAAGAGGTGCGGAGGGAAGAAATGAGAGAAGAAAAAAAACGAGAATTTTACGATACAATTTACAAATCCGGCGGATACAGAGGAGAATACCAAAAGAACCTCACCGATTCGCGATATATCGAAATATGGAAATCCATATTGAAAAAGATTGGTAAGCACGAGAAAATCGTGGACATCGGATGCGGTCCGGGACAGTTTGCCCAGCTAGCCCTCGAAAAAGGATACGAATACTCGATAGGTATAGATTTCAGCCCTGTTGCCATCTCCCAGGCAAAAAAAAGATGCCCATCAATCGAGGATAGGTTTATGGTTGCGGACATACGGGATATGAAATTCAAGTTCAAAAAACAAACGGTATTCATAATGTGCGAAGTACTTGAGCATATTGAAAATGACATTGCCGTTCTGAACGCTATACCAAACGGTAGCCATATAATATTCACGGTCCCATCGTTTGACTCTCTGGGGCATGTCCGTTACTTCGAAACCGAGAAAGATGTGAATACAAGATACGGAAAACTTGTCAAGGGAAGCATAGCCACAATACCCATCAAAACGAGCAAAATATTCATAATGGACGG
>JGI10211J34971_10001658_pt1 | contig 18319 bp, 16 predicted proteins | sample Etolagsediment_FD_34971 | JGI IMG/M metagenome (IMG submission 34971) | reverse complement strand
ATTACCGTTCCAAGGGATTTCGGGATTTTCGAATTGTGAATGAAACCGTGGAACCGCAGGAAAACGGCCGCGGTTTGAGTCTGTTACTGGAAGTTTATGAGGGACCTCGCTATCACTTCAGGAATGTAAGCTGGGAAGGAAACGTGATCCACACAGATGAAGAATTGGATCTTCGTCTGGATGTTGGAAAGGGTGATGTATACAATGAAGAACAGTTTCATCTGGCCATATCAGACCGGGTCAGTCCCCTCTACATGGATGAAGGATATTTCTATTTTCGTATTGAGCCGCAGATCGAACCGGTGGGAGAGGATTCACTGGATGTCCATTTTGTAATCCAGGAAAACGAAAAAGTCAGTGTCCGGAAAATTATAATCACGGGCAATGAACGGACCCAGGAAAATGTCATCCGACGCGAATTACGAGTATATCCCGGTGATATATTTAACCGCTCACGACTGATTGATAGCTACCGGGATATCATCATGCTGGATTACTTCGAAAATGTACTTCCCGATGTCGCTCCAGTGAATGAAGATCAAATCGACATTCGAATCGAAGTTGTTGAAAAAAGCGCCGATCGGGCAAATTTTTCCATCAGCTACAACGAGACTTATGGCTTTACCGGTGGAGGTGGTGTTGAATTTCGTAATTTCCGCGGACGGGGACAGACTTTAGGGCTCAATTATACCAGAGGGATTGGATCGGGCAGCAACAGTACATCTGCCTATACACCCACCTATGGTTCCAGCGATGTAGCCAGCTATCAATCCTTCTCGGTCAGCTTTGTCGAACCATGGTTGTTTGATACTCCTAATTTGGTTGGGATTTCAGGATACTACTCTGAACGCGGCCAGGGCCAGGGCAATTACTATCCCTTTGATATTCGCAATGGGGGCGGTTCGATCCGCTTCGGTCGCCGCTTCAAATGGCCCGATCGGTATTTTCGTGGAACCTGGGTAATCCGCGCATCAAACAGTCAATATACTGCAGAAACAGAGAGTGATCTTACCGATTATTTTGGAACGAGCATCGAAGACCTGATTCGTGAGCACAGCAACGGTAATCTCTCCTTTAATACTTCTGGACGATCTTTCACACAGATTATCACCCGTGATAGTCGAAATCATCCGGAGTTTCCTACAGCTGGTTCGCGATTCAGCTGGACAAGCACGTTCTCCGGCTCATTTCTCGGTGGTGATGAAGACTATCACAAACATGAATTCGTTTTTGATTGGTTCAATCCCACCGTTGCCAAATTTGTATTACATCAGAAGTGGAATATGGGCGTGATCAAATCTATCCCTGTTTCTGATGGTGAAAGATCTGTCATTCCGCCCAGCGCTCGCTTTCTCATGGGTGGAACCGGTATGCCGGATGGGGAGATGTTGCGAGGCTACGAAGATAATACCGTGGGACCATTGGGTGTGACTCGTCCCATCGGTGGTAATGTGATGCTGAAATACGCACTGGAATTGCGACTGCCCTTTTCCGAAAATCCGACAGTTTATGGTCTTGTGTTTGCCGAGGCCGGGAATGTCTGGACTGATTTTAGATCCGTAGACCCCTTCAGCTTGAAGCGCTCTGCAGGCGGAGGAATACGGATGTATATGCCCATGCTGGGCATGTTGGGATTTGATGTGGGCTATGGATTTGATGATACGATCTATGATGGAGATCAAAAAGCCCAAGGTTGGAACTACCATTTTCTATTTGGAATGCCATTCTAAAGAAAGGATGAATTACGTGAGACTGGTTAATAAAATTAGTATTCTGATTATTGGATTACTTCCGGCCCTGATTTGGGCTGAAATGAAGGTGGGGTATATCGACTCCAATCGAATTATGCAGGAATACAGTGAAGTAACTGCTGTTCAGGCTGAGCTGGAAAAAGAACAGCGTGCTCTTGAAGCAGAATATAATCGGATTGTAAACCGTATGGACAGCTTGCGTACGGATTTTGATAAAAAAAGTCTGCTCTACAGTGCTGATCGACGGGACGAAAAACAGAAAGAAATCGGAAATCTGGAAGTACAGATCCAGGAATTTCAGATGGAGAAATTTGGGCCTGGAGGTGAAATATACAAGACTGAGAGCAAATTACTATCTCCAGTGCTTAAAAAAATTGATGCTGCTATAAAGGTAGTTGGTGCAGAACGTGGATATGATTATATTCTCGATGCCAATTCTGGTGTGATTGTTTACGCGCTGAATACACATGACTTGACTGATGAAGTTCTGGAAGAACTGAATAAATCAGCAACTCCGACAGAGGACTAAATTCCAGTGCTTACTGCAGGGGACATTGCTGCAGCGATTAAAGGGGAATTGGAGGGAGACGCCAAAACACCTTTGAAAGGTGTTTGCGATCTTGATGAATCTCTCCCGAATCATATCTCATTTTTGGCAAATCCCCGATATTTCAGTTTTTTTAAACATACCAAAGCGGCTGCGGTTATTGTAAATCGGGATTTTATTCCTGATCAACATGGACCTGTACTGATCCGTGTAGATGATCCCTTTATAGGATTTATTACGGCCCTGAAATTATTTGATAAGCGTCCTCGCCTTCGTACGGGCATTCATGCCAGTGCAGTCATCGGGCAGAACGTTAAACTGGGCCACAAGGTTGCAATTGGACCTTGTGCCGTGCTGCATGATGGAGTTTCCGTCGGCGATCATACCGTCATCGGCAGTGGGGCTGTGATTGGATCCAACTCTTCGCTTGGCGATAGGGTGGTTTTGCACCCCAATGTAAGTGTTTATGATGGGGTTCAGATTGGAAACCGGGTGACAATCGATTCCGGGACGGTGATCGGAGCTGATGGTTTTGGCTGGGTGACCCGGGCAGGTAAGCATTTGAAGATTCCCCAAACCGGTGGCGTTGTCATAGAAGATGATGTCTGGATTGGGGTTAATTGCTGTGTTGACCGCGGGACCTTTGCCGATACACGAATCGGTGCCGGAAGTAAATTGGATAACTTGATTCAGGTTGCACACAATGTGACTATTGGAAAAGGTTGTCTGTTTGCCGGACAGGTTGGGATCGCAGGCAGCACGCGCATCGGGGACTATGTCACTCTGGCCGGTCAGGTTGGGGTGGCAGATCATATTTCCATAGGTGATCGCTGCATAGTGGCCTCAAAATCGGCCGTACTGAAGTCCCTGCCAGCAGGGTCTTTTGTATCTGGAATTCCCACGCGAAATCATTCGGACCGCAAGCGACAGGATATTGTTATTCAACAACTTCCTGAACTGCTGAAACGCCTTCGTAAACTGGAAAGGCAGATCAGCAAACAGGAAGGGGAGTAAATTTGACAGATCATTTATATCAACATTCCAAATATCAAAAATCAATCAAACAGGAAGTCAGCATCAGTGGGATTGGTTTGCACACCGGGGTGGAATCCACGGCTGTATTTAAACCGGCAAAACCCAATTCTGGAATTCGCTTTAAGCGCGTTGATTTACCTGATTGCCCTGAAATTCTGGCTGATATTGACCATGTGATTGACATTTCCAGAGGAACGACAATTGGTCAGAATGGCAATCGTATCCACACGGTGGAACATGTTTTAGCTGCTGTTCAGGGTCTGATGATTGACAATTGTTTAATCGAACTGACCAATAAAGAACCGCCGGTGATGGACGGAAGCGCCAAGCCATTTGTTGACATCCTGCTGGAGGCAGGCATAGCTGAACAGAACGCACATCGTGAAGAATTGGTCATTGACCGCACAATCTCCTACAGTGAAGCCAGCCGAGGCGTTGATATCCATGTTATTCCAGCCGATCGTTTTATCATCACCTTTATGACCGATTATCATTTTCCATCACTGGGTACTCAGTATACGGCCATGTATTCTCTGGAACATGATTTTGTATCTCGAATTGCTCCATCAAGGACTTTCTGTTTCTTCTCAGAAATCAAGGAATTGAAAGAACTGGGATTGATTAAAGGGGGGAGTATCGACAACGCCCTGGTATTCCTTGATCGAGAGGTTCAGACTAATGAATTGTCCACCATCAAGAAGATGTTCAATATCAAGGACAATGTATTCTGCGGTGAAAACGGAATGCTCAATGGCGTCGAACTCCGCTTCTCTAACGAGCCTGTCCGGCATAAGGTGCTTGACCTGATTGGAGATCTTGCGTTATTGGGAATGCCAATCCGTGGTCATGTTATTGCCGCTCGCAGTGGACATGCGGCCAATGTTGAGCTGGTCAAGCGAATCAAAAAAGTCTACAACAAGAAATTAATCGATGCCCGCCGCCGACAGAAGGGCGATGTCAAATTTGACATCCATGCAATTTTGCAGATACTGCCTCATCGATATCCTTTCCTGCTCATTGATCGGGTCATTGATGTTGATCCAGGAAAAATGGTTCATGCCCTGAAAAATGTCACCATTAACGAACCATTCTTCCAGGGCCATTTCCCAGATCAACCGATCATGCCAGGTGTTCTGATCATGGAAGCGATGGCTCAGGCTGGCGGATTCCTGATTTTAAACTCGATTCCCAACCCTGAAACAAAGTTGATGTACTTCACCGCCATCAACGATGCCAAATTCAGAAAGACTATTGTACCTGGTGATCAGGTTTTGTTTGAAGTTGAGCTGTTGAAATTCAGGTTGAATACGTGTAAGATCGCCGGTAAAGCTTTTGTAGATGGCAAGCTTGTGGCCGAAGCAGAAATGATGGCCTCAATAGTGGATCGCAGAGGGTAATATCGGTACAATGATCCACCCCACTGCAGTGATCGATCCATCAGCCCAGTTGGGCACCAATGTGTCTATCGGCGCCTTCACCGTGATAGACCATGATGTGATCATCGGGGATAATACTCAAATAGATATTCATGCAGTTATTAAACCCTTTACCAGCATTGGCCAGGATTGTCGAATCTTTGCCGGAGCAATTCTCGGTGAAATACCCCAGGATTTGAAATTCGGTGGTGAGCAGACTAATCTGGAAATTGGTAATCGTACTACCATCCGCGAATACTGCACATTGAATCGAGGAACAGATGCATCCGGAAAAACGGTGATTGGCAACGATGTGCTGTTGATGGCTTATGTCCATGTAGGGCATGACTGTATCCTGAGTGATAAAGTCATCCTGGCTAATGGAATCTCATTGGGGGGTCATGTTGAAATTGGATACCATGCCAGCATTGGTGGACACACGCCGGTACACCAATTCTGCAGAATAGGTACCCACGCCTTTATTGGTGGATGCTACCGTGTCGTTAAAGACATCCCTCCATATGTATTGGCCACTGGAGAGCCCCTGCGTTATGCCGGTATCAATGTTCTGGGACTTCGACGGCGGGGATTTGATTCTGATACACGCTTGCAGATTCAACGTGCGTACCGGTTAATTTACCGAACAGATAGCACTCGCAGTCAAGCACTGGCCGCCATTCGTCGTGAGCTGCCTGAAAGTCCAGAAATTCTGACGATTCTCGAATTCTTCTCAGGAGGAGATCGCAGTATAATCTGATCCATCTGCTCATCTTTCTATCCGTCTGAATAAATTANAAATCCGATCAATCCAGCAGGATAGNCAGGTCAGGGGACATGAATACAGACTTGATTATCCAGTGGCATACTTTTGAGATTCATGCCAATTGATGTGGTGACTTAATGCAGAATGTTTCAACGCCTGTTCACGGGATACCAACTGAAATCTCTTCAAAAACCTGATGCATCTTTAGATCCACTCCCAGATATCAAACGATCATGCTTCGAATACTGACAGCTGCCATACTTTTCCCAATCTTAATGTTTTCCCTCACATTGGGCGGTAAAGAATTGGAAAAAGAAGTGGCTTTTGAGTACAGCCACTTGATGCATGTCCCCCAATCCGAAACCAATCTGTCAATCTGTACCCATGGCCGTTACATCCGCGATCACAGTAAGGCCGGTATCGGATTACACTGGAAACCATCGAGTAATTTGGTAATCAGTGGTTTAATCGAGCCTGCGCTGTTGGAAGAGGATGCTCATCTCTATCTCAATATGGCTCTTGGTTATATACCGGATTGGGATGGATTCCTGGGTCATTCTCCAGTAATAGAGTTTGGAATGCATCGATTGCGATTTGCAGACATTGGTGAATACCGCTGGTTTCATTTTCGTATAGGGCAGGAAATCGAGACCAGGGTTGGGGCGGTTCAGCTGGGATTGATTCGTTTGTTTGATGCAAATTGGAATCATTATCAGCTGCAGAGCCAGTTTACACGGGAATTGAATAAATCAATCGCTTTGCAGATCGGCTGCATTAGCCAGAACATTCAATCCTCTGTGATCCAACCTTATTTGGCAGTCAATGTAAAGTTATGAAAAATATAACCATTCTGGGCGCCACGGGCTCTATTGGAACTCAGGCTTTGGAGGTTGTTTCCGCCCATCCCGAAGACTATCAGATCGTTGCACTTTCCACTCATCATAACATCCGTTTACTGGAACAACAGGTTCGACAATATCATCCTCAGGCTGTCTGTATTTCTGATGAATCCCTGGTTGATAAATTCCGTCAAATAACTTCGGGCAATGTTGATATTCTTTCCGGATCTGAAGGTCTGCTGGAACTGGCTGCCTGGGAGTCTGCAGATCTCGTTCTTAATGCGCTGGTTGGAGCCGCAGGAATGGCTCCAACAGTGGCTGCCATCACCGCGGGGCATGATGTGGCTTTATCCAATAAGGAAAGTCTGGTCATGGCTGGTGGCCTTATCTCTGAATTACTGGTTAAACATCAGGTTTCCCTGTTTCCGGTGGACAGCGAACACAGTGCTATCTGGCAATGTCTTCAGGGTGAGGATTACCGAAATATTGAGCGTTTGCTTCTTACGGGTTCGGGGGGGCCTTTTCGGACCAGGTCATTAGAAACTTTTGCCGCAATCACTCCGAAAGAAGCCCTACAGCATCCCAACTGGACGATGGGATCTAAAATCACCATTGATTCTGCCACAATGATGAATAAAGGACTGGAAGTGATTGAGGCTCACTGGTTATTTAAAATCATACCTTCAAAGATCCAGATCGTCATTCATCCCCAATCCATTATCCATTCGATGGTTGAGTTCTGCGACGGATCAGTGATGGCTCAACTGGGATTACCCGATATGAAACTTCCCATACATTATGCCATGAGCCATCCTCTGCGAATACCAACCAACTGGGAACGACTAGATCTGGTTAAAAAAGGAACACTGACTTTTGAACCACCTGATACGGATCGTTTTCCCTGTATTGATCTGGCCTACCGGGCCTTAGAGTCCGGAGGATCATCTCCGGCTGTTCTGAACGTGGCCAATGATGAATGTGTCGCAGCCTTTCTTGCAGGCCGCCTGGCTTTTCAGCGCATCCCTGAATTGATTGCCGCAGCAATGGATCTTCATGATTATACGGAACATCCAGATATTGATGACATTGATCTCCTGGCTTCCTGGACGCGAGAATATATCGAAACACAATTAAAAGGATAATCGCTTGATCACATTTTTTTCTTTCATTTTTCTCCTCCTGGTAGTGGTGTTTATCCATGAACTGGGCCATTTTCTGGCTGCCAAATCCGTTGGCATGAAAGTCGAAAAATTTTACCTGGGATTCAATTTATTCGGTCTGGGAATCAAACGTCAAATTGGTGAGACTGAGTATGGACTGGGACTGTTTCCTCTGGGGGGTTATGTTAAAGTAGCTGGTATCATCGATGAAAGCATGGATGACAGCCTGGAGCATGAGCCTTATGAGTATCAATCCAAACACCCCCTCCAGCAAATCTGGTTCGCCTCCGCAGGCGTCCTGATGAATTTGCTCCTATCTGTATTGATATTTTTCTTCGTCGCTTTGCGCGTGGGCATCGGAGAACCGGATCCACGAGCCATTGTGGGTGAAGTCCTCACTGGTCACCCGGCGGATCTTCTGGGTATAAAGGCAGGGACAGAGATCCAGGCGATCAATGATGTTCCGATTGAAAATTGGGACGACATGACCACACTGGTCCATTCACGACCGGATCAAATGATCAGTGTCACCTGGACACTGGACGGAGTGCTTCGGACTGATTCTGTTCGCACTCAGGTACAGGAAACCTATAAAGATGGTAAAATTCAGCAGCTGGGAATGATTGGAATCGCCCCCCAGTATACGGTAAAAGATGCCACTGTCCTTACAGCATTTCGGGAAGGTGTCCTGCGGACCGGCTTCTGGCTCGGGGTTACTTTCAACTCGGTTAAAATGCTTTTTACCGGCGAAACCTCTTTGAAAGATATTGGGGGACCCGTGGCCATTGCTCAATTGACAGGAGAAGCTGCTCGAATAGGTCTGCTGAGTTTAATGATATTCATGGCCATCATCAGTGTGAATCTGGCCCTCCTCAACTTCCTGCCTATTCCAGGCCTGGACGGAGGTCATATTGTGGTTTCAATTATCGAAGGAGTGATTAGAAGAAAATTGCCCACCCGGGTTAAATTGGGGATCCTACAAACCGGGCTACTGTTTTTATTGNTGTTATTTGTCTTTATCCTCTATAATGATATCTCCCGCATCTTCTGACGATTCATCAGATTCTTCATCAGGCGGGTATTCCACTCGCTGAAGCTCCATCACCATTGTACCCACATTGGTTTTTTGTTCAATGCGGACCGGATAGCGGTTTTCATCATCGGTAAACCAGATCTTCATGCGGCCTTCATTCTTCAGTAACTGGCGATTATCGGCAGCAGCAGGCTTAACCACAAGACATTTAAAAATCCCCAATGGGACAGAAACTTTATCTTTCTCGGTAACCCTCACCAAAACTTCGCGGACTGTACCACCATCATAGGTAGTAAACTGGTATTTCTCACCTGGGACTAATTCTGATCCGCGCAAATTGTAGATAGCGGACAATGGATCCAATACCCGGCCGGGCAGAGGGATGCTGTCTTCTTCGGTGATGGCCATCATTGAGACAGTATCAATCCAGGCCAGATGGTAAGAATTATAGCGTCCTTCCTGAATTCTTTTCTCCTGACGAATTAAAGAAAGATCAGTGGTATCGATCCAAACCTTCACCTGATCTCGCACGCGGTAAAATCGATCCAGAAAGCTATTGGTCTGGGTATTGTTGGTCAGCAGATATACAGGACTGTTGTTGAGGGTATCCGCAGTCAATTCCAGAGTGGCTTCACCGGCAGCAAAAAACCTGAAACCGGCCGTAAAAATTAATTTTTCACCGACACGGAAAGGATATTCAGCGAGAGCCAGGGAAGATAAAACTCCAAGGATGATTAAAAACCGGGTAATACTCTGTATATTCATTATGCTGCTCAGTTGGATATCTAACCTGCATTATTCACAAGAAATTTATTACAAAGATGGATCTGGTCAATTCCGCTGCATTTTTCTACGTATGCCTTGCATAATCAACCATCTGCATCATCTCATCACAAAGTCTAGTGAATAATAAAGGCTAAATTACGGTGATTCAAGAATTGCCTCCAGTATAACATCAGCTGAGTGAGGATAGCGGTTAACGAACTCAAGGGCGGCTTGTTGCCGTTTTTTTATTTCATCTTTGTCATCAAAAAAAGCCAGAAATTCATTCAATTCGGGTGATGTTTTCACCACCTTCGCGATGCCTTCTTCGGCCATACAGACAGCTTCATCCAGGATATGAATATTTGGACCGTAAGCCACGGCGCAGCCGTGTACCGCCGGTTCGATGACCGAGTGAACACCTGCCCCAAATCCTGCGCCCACATAAGCCAGATCTGCGTGAGCATATAAATCAGCCAGAATTCCGACGACATCAACTATCAACACCGAATCTATTTGGTTTTCGTTCAGTTGGTTGTAAAGCTGTGCCTTGAATCCCAGAGGTTTTAACTTCTCAACCAGATCGCTGATCAGCGCATCATCATTTTCATGGGGAACCAGAATGATACGCTCCCCCAGATTCAGCAGAGACTGATCACCATCAGGGTACCGATGGGCCAGACTTGCCAATACCAGGTCATAATCGCTCTGGATAATACTGCCAAAGATAACATTCCGGGTGTCTGCAATTGAACCCGGCAAATGATTTCCAGGATATTCAGATTGACGGGCGCGAACCTGATCAAACCGTGAATCACCGGAAACAAGGATGCATTCTGGATCAGCGAGTTTGGCGATGTAATTCTGTAATCGGTCAGATCCAGTCAGGATCAGGTGGAAATGTTTAAAAAGCCACCGACTGAAGTCTTGCAGTAGCGGATGCATCCATAATGATTTTTCATGGATATTAGCATTGATAAAATACAAAGCAATCTCGCGGCGATAGGCCACATGCAGCAAGTGGGGCCAGAGGTCGTGACGGGTAATAAGCAGTTTATCCGGGGTGATGGTGGCAAAAAATTGAAATACAGTCCAGGGAAGATCCAATGGCAGCAGGCAATGAGCATCATAGAGATGATCAAACTCGTGCCGTTTTGAATATATCGTGGTGGATGCAAATGATTGCACGATGAAATACTTTCTGCGATCGATTTTCTGCAACAGTGGTTTGAGTTGTTCAAACTCACCGGCTGAGGCTGCATGGAGCATGATCATGCGGCGACCATCTCCGGACTGATGCCATTTTTTCTGGACCCCTCGCCAGGTATTCTTCTGCTCCCGCAGTCTGTAGCCCAGCTTTTGATTACCTAGGCTACCTAACAATGTGAGACCGAATATGATTGGTGACAGGGCCAGATAGATACCGTAGATCCAATGGAATCCGAGCCGATCCGTAGATAGTTTTGAGCCTGATTTATCAGTCATTATATTTTTTCAAAATGATCGGGGCTAAAGGGTCTTTATATTATTTCGGGAATAAAGGATTAAATCCGACAGATCACGGAAAGCGCCATTTCCGCCGCTGCGAGTAGTGATAAAATCCGGTGTGAACTGGTTCAACACGGGACTGTTGGGTGGCATGGCGGAAAGACCAACAGCAGCCAGAGTTTCCAGGTCATTCAAGTCATCGCCAATATAGGCCGTTTTTGAGAGAGGGATGTTCAGTCGGGTACAGAGGTATTGCAGCCTTTTCAGTTTTTCGGTTTCACCCATATACAGCCATTCAATGCGGAGTTTCTCAGCTCGCAAACGAACCGTTTCACAGTTCTCTCCGGTCATGATCACCGTGGGTATGCCTGCCTGGCGCAACAAGGAGACACCATAACCATCATATGTGGAATATCCCTTGATAACATCTCCGGAGGTGGAGTAATACATTCTGGCATCCGTCCAGACTCCGTCAATATCTGTACCCACAAGTTGAATCCGGCTGGCCTTTTTTATCAGACCGGGATCGAGATCTTCAAAGGAAAACAATCGGGCAGAATCTGTCACCATTGAATATCCTCCTCAGTGATAACCACATCCGCAGCCAATTCCACACTGTTTTTTTTTCCCACAACTTCATCCATTCGTATGGGAGAGATACCCGTACCTGGTCCTTTTGTGGTTAACATCTCCCGTGTAATTGTCGAACCTGCAGGAATTGGACAAACAGTCACAATACTCTTGCCTAACTTTACGAATACAGCCTTTTCGGAATCCTGGATGATTTTCTCGCCCGAACCCAGAGCTTTCTCGACATGTCGAATATCACGGACCATTTTGGCGAATCCCTGCGGTTCCAGAGAGGCGGCATGGTCATTGCCCTTCATGGTGCGGTCCAGTGTAAAATGTCGTTCGATTATTCTGGCGCCCAAAGCCACGGCAACAGGCGGGATGGCGATACCGAGTTCATGTCCAGAATATCCAATAACGGCATTCGGAAATTCTCGTAAATAAGTGGTGATTACATTCAAATTCAATTCGTCGAAAGGAGTTGGATAGGTGGAAGTGCACTGCAGCAGAGCGATACGGTCATTGATATCCCGGATATATTCAAAAGCCTGCCGCACTGTGGATAAATCGGCCATGCCAGTTGATATCAGCATGGGTTTCCCTTTTAGAGCAGTATGTTTCAACAGCGGGAAATTGGTCAAATCCGCCGAAGCCATTTTGAAAAAGGGAATATTCAGTGCCATCAGAAAATCTATACTTTCTTCATCCCATCCGGAAGCCGTGAATAATACGCCGCAGCGATCTGCTGTCTGGCGCAAATCAACATAATCCGCTTCAGAAAACTCCAGCGCTTTTTTATGTTCGCCATATGTTTTTCCAAAGCTGTTTGGATTGATATATACCATATCCAGACCTTCACGGGTGAGGATACGCGAAATTTTCCTTTTTTGAAATTTGACCACATCAGCACCACATTCTGCAGCCTTTTGAATAAGTTGCTTGGCAATATCCAGATCGCCCTGATGATTGATGCCAATTTCGGCAATAATCAATGTGGGATGATGAGATCCGATGATTCGGTCATCAAGATTAATGGTGTGCATAAAGCTCCTGGTAAATATCCGGAAAAAATCAACGGGTTAGGGCACCAGTTTCAACTCCCGGGCAATGGTTTCTAAAATTATCCAGTCCAGATGAGTGTCAATCTCATGACTGCAGCTCTCAGGAAATTCAATATATCCGATTTTGCCGCCCAGCCTGTTTCCCGTATCTTGAAAATGTTGTCGAGTAAAGATGTAGAGTGAGCCATTCTCAAGATAGCGAATATCATCCGGGTGAATGTCCTGACGACGCGGACGGTGCAGGAAATCATAATTGGGCACTGCCACCTTATCTCTGGTTTGCCAGAAGAAGCGATGTGTTGCGGATATACTGAGCAGACTGTCGCAGTCATTTTCGTAAAAAATATCAATAGCTCGATCAATAGCCCCCGCCGGTCGCAAAGGGCTTGTGGCTTGCAGTAAAACCAGCAACTCAGGGAAAATGCTCTGCTTTGCCAGGTACTCCAGCGCGTGCTCAATGGCAGATTCTGTAGTGGCTGTATCAACGGCAAGATGATCCGGGCGCCGTATAGTATGGGCTCCGGATTGTTCCGCTACCTCTGCGATTTCATCGTCTTCAGTAGAAACATACACCGCATCCACTCTCTGTGATTGAATCGCTGCCTGAATGGTGTGACTCAGCAATGGGTGCCCCAGAAATAGCTTCACATTCTTCCGGGGGATACCTTTGCTGCCGCCGCGAGCAGGGATTATTGCAATTATTTTTCCGGGAATATTACCCATTGAGATCCTCGTCATCGAGTTGGCATTCTGGATGCTCATACTCTGCGTAACTGGCGCGATTTTCCAGCAACCAGATTTTCAAATTGTCATTTCGATTCAAAGCGGAGGCGACGATACGGCGAGCGCCATCCAACATGAATATATGCTGATTCTGTGCATTCCCGCCAATATGGTCTAAGGCGGCGCCCGTCACAAATACCGGGAATCCCAGATCAATATCCTGGGCCATCAATTGCGTGTATTTCTGGATCTTAAAACGTCTTCGCGGAGATAGGCTTTCAAAAACAGAATATCGGAATGCCGCAAATTCAGCACCATCCAGTTGGGAGATTGGAATCCCATTAGCTCTCATAAGTAACTGACATGAAATCGGCATTACCAGTATGTTTTTCCAGAAGGATTTGTCCCATCTTGTTTTCTGCCCCAGTTTATCTGACAGCACCTTGCTCAATAGACGACGCAGTGGTTTGATTCCGCGCCTGATTCCGCTGAATCGGTAATTGGCCAATACCTGATTGGGATCCCGGGGATGTTCTAACTGATACTCCGGAACTATCTTTAACAGTTGTTCGGTGCGTCCGGAGGGAAATAGCTGATATTGCTGGATCCGTGCTGGTAATAGCATGGTTGACATCCCATCGATTGGACGTTAGCTGGGTAGCATGATCCAGTCTTCGGGGATCTGGGTGCGCTGAGGCCAATCCGGTGAAACCACCATTTTGGTGCTGTCATCACTGAGCCAGGCTCCCCACCAGCTGAAAGTGCTATTGGCGATGATAAAGTGCTTGCATTGGGTCATCAACCACAGATCCTCTATCACCCGCCCAGGTTGGTTATTATGAGTGATGAATGTCACCGGATAGCGTGGTTTAAGCTCAGATTTCAGAAATTGGGGAAAATCAGAAAAACAATAGAAATGGGGTTCATCAACTCGTTCGGCAATCCAATCCATGGCTCGGTGATAATAACCTATGCCCAATGCCGGCACATCATCTCTGGGTTTGCCGTGATCCGGTACTCCGCCGTGCAACCTTCGCGCATGCAGACAAACTGCTGTATGTTTGCCCATGTCCTTTACAATCTGTCGATTCAGCTCGGTATGTTCCGTACGGATAGACAGTTCGGTTATCAGTTGAGTACGGATATCTCGAAAATACCGCTCATCCTGCCAATAGCCTTCCAGATATACGTTTTTTTTACCAACCTCTAAATTCAGTATACGGTTATCAAAATGACCGACTGGCTCCTGAATAATCCGACGGTGTCTAAAGGGGATCAACCACCGCTGTGTATTGGACATCAGATTGTATTTCAATCGGCGCGGCCGGCTGCTAAATATATAATTCGCATCCGCTGGTTCAGCTAGAATATTGAATTGATCCAGGATATATTCGCGCTCGCAGTGATCTTGTTCATTCCGACGAAAAGCAGATTGAATATCCAGTACCAACGGCACATCGTTGAACAAAGCCAGGCGGCGGGCGGCGGCGTAAATGAATAGTTGATTGCCAAAACCACCGCGAATTCTAGCGATGATCATGACGGTATACTCCCAATGGTACCCAGGTGATTTCCTTGGCCAGTTTTGCCGGATCCAGAAATCGCCAGGGATCCACAATACTAAGTGGTTTTGCAGGTTGAAAGGATTCTATTTCCGCTTTCAGGTTCGGACAACGATAAGTCAGTACGGCAGTTGTGCAGGCGGACAGACATTCGTTCGCGGATTGAGCGTAGTAAATCTTTTCCCCATAAAGAACTTTTACCTCCGCTTCCGTGTGTTCGTCAAAAACGGTCACGGGCGTGCCGACCTGGAGCAGGTCATCCAGGCATTTAATTGCAGGGGATTCTTCCAGAACAGGGGTATCGGGTTTGAAGGCCAGGCCGAGAATACCCACGTGTGAATCCTGCTGATGGCGAATGATCTGGCGGACGCTGTGGGACAAATGCCGGTTCTGAGCGTGATTCTGTTGTTGCACGGCCTCCATGAATGTAGTGTCCTCACCGATCCCCCGGGCCATGTGTACATAGGCATATGTATCGCGGGGGAAGCAGGTGCCGGCATAGGCCAGTCCACCGCGGAAATAGCTGGCTCCCACACGGCGGTCACAGCCCACAGCACTGGTCACGGCATCCACATCTGCACCGGGTATCTGTTCGCACAGACGGGCCAGAAGATTAGAAAAACTGATTTTGGAGGTGATGAAAGCGTTTAGCGTTAATTTGGCAATTTCCGCATTGATGGGGGACATGATCAGAATTTCCGGGTCATTAAAGGTGAACCGTCGGTACAACTCAGCCAGCTCCTCACCACTGCGCTGGCTCCCTGCACCGATGATCACGATTTCGGGATTGCGAAATCCATTGATCACATCACCCAGTGCGACAAAGTCAGGATTATAACAGATACCGAATCCTTCACCGCAACGTCTGCCGGTAAGCGTTTCCAGAAGGGGAATAAATTCTTCTTCCGTACTGCCCGGCATGACAGTACAGCTGACCACAATATTATGCCAGGGTTTATCACTGTCTCGCAGAGCATTCCCCAGTTGTTCCAGAACATCTCGCACATGTCGGTTTGTGAAATGGCCATCGGCCACACTGGGGGTGGGTACGAGGATGATCGTCAGATCACTTTCGGTCACCACCTCTGCCATATCCTGGGTGACCCAGAGGGTATTGCCGCCATGTTTTAATAGCAACTCATCCAACCCGGGTTCAAAAAATGGTGCACGCCCCTGGTTGACAGCGTCGATCAGTGCTTCGTTGGTATCAACACCGGTCACCTGCCAACCCGCATCAGCAAAACAGGCTGCATACGGCAGACCAAGTTTACCTAAACCAACCAGGGAGATGCTTTTCATTATAGAATCTGAAACCATTGGTGGATCCTATTCAGGGACTCCCACACCCAGCGATATGACTCGAATTTGATTGTGAAGCAGTGACTCGTCGAGGCAGCGCCAGGGATCAATAATCACCAGTTCGTGTTCAGGTGCAAATTGGCTGATACTGTCGATCAGTGGTTTGGAGCGAATTGTCAGGACCGCAACCTGGGCCTCATGCAGGCATTTGGCTGCGTCATCGGCGTATTGGATCTGATCTCCAAACTCATCCCTTGTGGCATCCAGAGCGTATTCATCCCAGGCAATGACTGCTGCATCTGATTTCAGCAGGAGATGTATCAGACGAATGGCAGGGCTGGCAATAATCACCGGCGTATCCTGTTTAAATGCCGTGCCCAGAATCCCTACGATTGAACCGCTCACTGCATCCAGAGCATCCTGGATAATCTCACTGAGATGATCATCCTGATACTGATTGATGCCCTCTACAGCCTGGATCAGTGCCGGATCCTGATCATATTCATAAGCCAATTGGATAAAGGCCCAAGTATCCCGCGGAAAGCAGGCGCCACCGAAACCCATCCCACCTTTGAAGTAATAAGGGGAGATACGGCGGTCATGGCCAATAGATGAAGTGATGTCATCCACATTGGCTCCGGGGATTTTTTCGCACAGATTGGCCAGCATATTGGCGAAACTGATTTTGGTAGTCACATAGGTATTCAAAGTCACTTTCGCTATTTCAGCATTGATCAAGGTCATCTGGGAAATCGGCGGTGAACTTTTGCACATGGTGTGGTGTATTTCAGCAATCTGATTTCCTGCAGCAGGTGAACTCTCACCGATAACCACCATTTCAGGATTTTGAAAATCCTTAATCACATTCCCCAGTGCTACAAAATCAGGATTATAACACAGGTCAAATCCCTCGCCCACCCGACGACCAGTATGCTTCTCCAACAGGGGCAGAAATTCATCATCACAGGAACCGGGCATCACCGTTGAACTGACAACGAAAATGTGATAGTCATTTCCAGATTCTTTAAATGCGTCCGCGGCCTGAGTCAAGGCCGTCAACACATGATTGTTGGAAAAACTGCCATCGGGATTGCTCGGTGTAGCAACCAGAATAATGGTGATATCCGAACCAACTACCGCCTGGTGGAGATCCGTTGTGGCCTGCAGTCGGTTGCCCCCGATATCAGCCATTAACTCTGCCAGTCCAGGTTCAAAAAACGGTGCCCGTCCAGCATTGATGTCAGCCACCACTTGCTCCTGGAGATCCACGCCAATGACGTCGTACCCTTCAGCAGCGAGACATCCGGCGAAGGGCAACCCCAGCTTGCCCATTCCGATAAATGATATTTTCTTATCCATAAGTCACTTCGAGTGTGTTTGAATTAATGATTATTTAATGCATCCACCTGGCTCTTAATCCAGGGATAGGTTTTTCGAAGACCGTCCAGTAAAGAACCGGTTGGTCTCCAGCCCAGCACCTTTTCAATGAGTCGGTTATCTGAGTTGCGACCGGCCACGCCCAGCGGTCCCGGGATATGTTTCAACCGAACATTCTTCATGGCCACCTGCATCACCATATGGGCCAGGTCATTGATGCTGACCATCTCATCTGAACCAATATTTACCGGTCCTAAGAAATCTGAATCCATCAGTTTACGGATTCCATCTAGGCATTCGTCGATATACAGAAACGACCGGGTCTGATTCCCGTCACCCCAGATCTCAATTTCACCCTCGTCCGGTGTCATGGCAATTTTCCGGCAGATGGCGGCAGGAGCCTTTTCCTTGCCATAATTCCACGTACCTTCCGGTCCGAAAATATTGTGAAAACGAGCGATCCGCACCGGAATACCGTAGTTGCGATTAAAGGCCAGATAGAGACGTTCACTGAATAATTTTTCCCAACCATATTCGCTGTCAGGAAATGCAGGATAAGCTGAATCTTCAGAAGTGGTGGGATTACTGGGATCCGTCTGATTGAACTCCGGATAAATACAGGCGGAACTGGAATAAAAAATCTTCCGTACCCGACGATTATGGGCTGCTTCCAGAATATTCAGATTGATCAGAGCGGAGTTGTGCATGATATCTGCATCGTTCTCGCCTGTGAAAACATAACCCGCGCCACCCATGTCTGCAGCCAACTGGAATAATTCTGTGAATCCCCGGTCCACTGCCGCGCGACAAACATCCGGATTGCGAAGATCACCGATGAGAAAATCATCCGCAGCGGTCTCACCAAATTCCGGAAACTTTAAATCTACACCGCGCACCCAAAATCCATCTTGCTTGAGACGTTTTACCAGGTGAC
>JGI10211J34971_10001657_pt1 | contig 18319 bp, 18 predicted proteins | sample Etolagsediment_FD_34971 | JGI IMG/M metagenome (IMG submission 34971) | reverse complement strand
TTAGGTTTTATATTTTTATATTTTTGTATTTTAACCTAGGAAGGGTTAACGTAGTAGTATATATTCAGTTGAGAATAACTATAATTGACTTATTAAAGTTATTAGGAATAGTATTAATGAAATTCATTCAAATTACACTCATGGCTATATTTTATTTTTTATTTACAGGATGTAGTGCTCCAGTTATCGCACCTGTAAAAGTAGAACTTACAAACAAAGAGATAAATTATCTTAAAGATGTAAAACCTGTTTTAGATAAACGCTGCGTTTCTTGTCACTCATGTTATAACTCTCCATGTCAATCAAAGTTTAGTTCCTTTGAAGGAGTGGATAGAGGGGCTAGTAAGCTTTTAGTTTATGATGCTACACGTTTACGAGCGGCTGATCCTACGCGTCTTTTTATAGATGCAAAAACTACTCAGCAGTGGCAAAACCAAGATTTTTATTCTCTCACAAAATCTGCTGATTCAAATCAAAGCTACAATGATTCTATAATGATACATATGCTTTATGACAAAAAGAAAAACCCACAAATTATAGGAGCATATGCGCCAGAGAGTGATGAGTTAATATGTCCTAAAAATAAACAAGAAATTAATGAATATATGGATGAAAAAAAGAATCACGGTATGCCTTATGGATTTCCGGCTCTCAAAGAAACAGAATACGCGATCTTGGCGCAGTGGCTTCATCTCGGTGCAAAAGGGCCAAATAAAAAAGAGCAAAAAGGATTAGAAACACCAAGTAAAAACGCAGCCTTAGAGATAAAAAAATGGGAAGAGTTTTTAAACGCAGATGATGCAAAACACTCTGTAACTGCAAGATATCTTTATGAACATCTCTTTTTGGCACATTGGAACTTCAAGGCTGCTCCAGATGAGTTTTATGAACTTGTACGTTCCTACACACCATATCCCCAAGATATTGATATAATCCCTACACTACGTCCATATGATGACCCTAAAGTAAAAAAGTTTTACTATAGACTCAACAAAATACACTCTACAATAGTGCATAAAACGCATATGGTAGTGGAGTTTGATGATAAGAAGCTTGAGAGATTCAAAGAGTTGTTTATAAAAGCAAAATGGGTAGAAGAACCTCATTATATAGATTATGATGTTACGATGAGTGCTAATCCTTTTGTAGCTTTTTATCAAATTCCGGCAAAGTCACGTTATCAGTTTTTGCTAGACAACGCACATTATATAGTTATGACTTTTATTCGTGGACCTGTATGTCGTGGACAGATGGCACTTAATGTAATTCATGACCATTTTTGGGTTATGTTTGCTGAGCCTGAATTTGATTTGTCTTTGAGTAATCCGGAGTTTATAAAAGCGCAATCAGATAATTTGAGTATGCCTATAAAAACAAGTGATAAAGCTATTTTGGAAACTTTTAGTGATGCATATAAAGAGAAATATCAACACTATTTTTATGCAAAGCAAGAGCTTTATAACCAAACATATCCGAATGGTTTAGGAGTAGAGGCGATATGGAAAGGAAATGTGAACGAGGATGCACCCCTGTTAACTGTTTATCGCCATTTTGATAGTGCTTCAGTACATAAAGGTGTTTTAGGGGAACTTCCTCGAACTATGTGGGTCATAGATTATCCTCAATTTGAAAGAATTTACTACTCCTTAGTTGCCGGATATGATGTTTTTGGAAATCTTTCTCATCAAACAAATATAAGAAGATATATGGATTTTTTACGCATGGAAGGAGAGCTTAANTTTATATCTTTTATGCCATACGGCAGCCGATTAGAGATATTTAAATCGTGGTATATTAATGATAGCGATATAGAAAACATTGAAGATGAAGAGGGTGCTAGAGGGTATGGATTACTCACACGCGGCTCAAAAGTAAAGTATAAAACAAAAAATTATAAGGATGAGTTTATAGAGCAGATTGTTGATAATCACATTCTTAAATCAACAAATATAAACTTTGATGCTATAAACTATTATAAAGAAGGGCACAAACCGGTAAAGATGCCAAAAGTCTTTAAAGAACACAAAGATATTCAAAACGCAGCTAGATCCTTGACAGAACCAGGAACTGGTTTTATAAAACATGTTACAGACAATGGTGTTAATACCCTCTTGACACGTGTGATAAAAGATGATGGTTCAAGTAGAGTTTTTACACTAGTTGTAAATCGTTGGCATGATAATGTAAACTCTTTGTTTAATGGTGAACAGATAGATCCTAGTAAAGATACACTAGATTTTATTGATGGTTCTGCAGGTTCCTATCCAAATATGTTTGCAAATGTCCATTATAAAGATCTGCCAGACTTTTTTGATTTACTCAAAAACTTTGATGGAAGTGATGTGTATATGTCTAAAATGACAAAATATTTTGTAGGCCGTGATGATGAAAAGTTCTGGGAAAGTTTTGATTGGTTTCAAAACAATTTTAATGCATCAGATCCATTAAACGCAGGTCTTTATGATTTAAATCGTTACTACAAATATGGTTGGGAAGAGTTTGGATACTAAATATCCATATCATCCCAAAACTCATCAAAGCTTAGGTTAGTTTGAGAGTTATTTGTATCTTGGAGCTTTTCATACTCTTCAGTAAAATACAACTCTAAGGCTTCGTTAATCATCGTATTTTCATCTTTGTTTATGAGTTTTTTAAAAGCCTCAAGATTTTCAATATTTTGTTCAGTTAATTTAAAATTTTTCATAATTACAATTATATCTTATCTATACACTGTATGAAACAATTTCAATTTCATCTAAAAGAGTTTTATACTCAATTTTATGAGTGATAGCGTAGGCTAAGAGAGCACCAATATTTATTTCACCCTTCTTGTTTGAATACTCTTTAAGTTCCTCTATTTCAATCGTTGAGAAATCAAAGTCTGTATAAATTGCATGTGGAGTATAACTAAGCTCAGAGAGTAGATTTAAAATAGTTGCATTTTTCTCTCTTAAATTCTCTTTCGTTGTTGCAAAAGTTATATTGTCATGTTTTACTCTCATTAATACATCCTCTCTGAGTTTGTCTGCTATAAAAAGACAAACTGCCATTTCAATGCTACCAGAGAGTACAACATGAAATCTTCTTGAAGCCTCGAGTAAAAATCCGGTACAAAACATCATACTGTTGCTTGCGATAGAGAGCTTTTCAAAGTTTGATATTTCTCTGTTTTCAGTCTCAAAATCAAGAGCTAACACAGAAGTTATAACAGCTGTCAGTTCGCTAACACTGTTTTGGGCCAAGATGAGATAATTTCCTTTTATCTCATATCTTCTGCCAAATATCATGCCTTTTTCAAAAATATCTTTTGCTGAGTCTAGAGAAGAAATATTGAAATTCTCACATCTTGCGTTTTGAGGAAGGGTTTGTAAACCTAAGTCTAAAATCTCTATAGCACTCAAAGGATTGAGATTGTGAATAGCTCTGGCGATAATCGCAGAGGGAGAAATTTTAGGATTGGAAGAAGAGAAAACTTTCTCATTTGTAATAAACTCTGCGTTTAGAGTCGGAGTGAGCAAAAGTTTTTTATCCTTTGAAGTTTTATCTGAAAATGAAACTAGCAGCAAATCAGCTTTTCCTTCAGAAAAGCTGCTCTGCTCATTTGTAAAGATATTAGTTATTTTCATTTTTATTCATTTTAGAACGCAAGATTATGAAAAGAGTTAAAATTTTTGAAGGTATATAATTTACAAAAGTATTTAAAAAAATTGTGGCTTTGGCATAGTGCTTATGCTTTGTCTGGCTTTGTTCAAACATAGAGTTCATTGTGCTGATTGTTTTATATATAATAATTCCAGGAAGATTCAAAAGTAAAAGATAAAAAATAGGTGCAACAATAGTGTTTCGAAGAGTTGCCTCATAGCTCTCTTCCTTGGAATCAGGGAGTGCTTTGTGAGTGATAAAAATAGATGCAATTAATGCTGAGGCGATGATACAGATAAAGTTTGGAAGTATAATAAGGTAAAGTTCTATGGCGATGGAGAGAGTAGCAACAATCAATAGCATAAAGATAAGGAGTAAAACACCTCGCTTAAATGTGTCTTTGTAAAATTTCTCTTCAAAAAACTCTACCCATTCCTTTATGAGCTCTACAGGGTGGAGTTTAAAGGGAAATTCTCCAAAAAATCTATCTATAAAGTATGCAAAAAATGCTATTAAAATATTGCTCATTTAATTCTCCGGTTTTGTATGACAATCACTCATAATCTCTTTCCAATCAAGGTTGAAATTTTTCTCTACAAAAGATTTATGATGTGGTACAGTACAGTTTGAGCAGTCATGATGAATGCTTTTTTCTACTGCAAACTCTTTACCGTTATGAATGTCACACTTACTTAAAATTTTAAACTCGTTGTAAAGACCTAGTCCTTCATCATTAAAACGAAAATAGGGGCAGGCACAAAGATAACAGTTAAGTTTTTCCATGTTATGACATTTTTTGTTATCTTGATAAAGTAAGCAAAAATCAGGCTCTGCGTTTACCATGTTGTCAAAGTCAAAGTAATCAATTATCTGCTCTTTTGAATACCCTTTGGCAACTAATTTATCAACTATAGTTTTATGTTTTTTGGCATGTTCGTTAAACCATTCAATATATGTCATTGAAATCTCCTAAAGGATTTTACTAAATAAAAGATAATCAATAGCTCAAGAAAAAGAAGTAAAAAATGTATAAGGTACACCTGCGTTTGTTTGTCACTTAGTGCGAAAAAATACTCTAAGGATGTGTAAAAGATGTAGGAAATCAACATACCAAGAAGATAACCTTTTTGCTTAGCAACATCAACAAGTTCTATAGGTTTTGTTTTTTTTAAAAAGAGTGTCTCTGCACGAATAAGATAAGATCCAAAAGTAAAGGTGAGTTGATATCCGGTGTACACTATTAAAGCGGTGATATAACTGTATGAAAAAAGTAAAAAGTAGCTAATGACAAAGAGTAAAATAAACTCTACGAAAAGAGAAATCTTGAAAAAATAGTTTATATTTAAAATTTTGTAGTAAAACTTGGCAATGAAAAGCATACCAAGTGCTAAAAGAATACCTCCAATACTATATACAGAGGGCATCAACGGAGTGTATAAAACAAATATACTCCCAACACTAATACCGAGAAACGCAGAGTTTAAAAGTTTATACTTTAAAAACTCGCGTATGTTTAGTTTTATTTTTTGCACAGTGCTTGTTTAAAATTTCCCGTTTAGTCCAATATATAAACTGCGCCCTGCAGTTGCATATCCATCTACAGTTTGGTAGTATTTATCAGTAATGTTATCAATTTTACCATAAAAAGTAATAGAATCATTTGCTTTGATATTTGTTACAAAATTTGTAATTGTATATCTTCCTGTTTGAGCACCTTGTTTATCTGCTTGATCATATCTCTCTCCAATATATTGAAGAATTAGCCCAAAATCTAAAGTTTCTGAAGCATAATAGGTGGCTTTTGCATCAATCTGCGTTTTTGGACGACGAGCAAGAGAGGCTCCGTTTGCATTTTCTGTTTTAACATACGTGTACATAGCACTCATGCCGACTGCGTTTAGATAGTAATCTTCATATCCAACTTCAATACCTTTAAACCTCGATTTTCCACTTAAATTTGTATAGGCACCAAGAAGAGGTCCAGACCATCCATCCGGGTCAGTATAAGTGATTAAATCATCAATTTCATTATAAAAACCCGTTACCCAAACAATGTCATTTCCTATAGTAATGTCACTTGTAAGAGAAGTTTCAGGCTCTAAATTTGGATTTGCACCAAATGCTCCATAGAGTTCATCCAATGTTGGTGAATTAAAACCTGTACCAACATTTGCACTTATATAATAATCATTAAAAATAAACTGTTTTATACCTAGTTTACCTGTAAGAGAATTCTCAATATCATCATACTTATCATAACGAATAGATTCTGTTATGATAGTACTTAAGCCCGGTACAAACGCGACTTTATTGTAATTGGTAATAAAGGCAGAGAGAGAACTGTAACTTTTATCTGCGCTTGCTATCTCTTCTTGCTCAAATTTTTGGTAAGAAGCACCTACTTTTATAAAACTATCTTTCATATATGAAACTTTATCATCAAGTTTTACTTCTTTTACAGAACCAGTATATTGTGCAGCCCAACCATCACCAGTCATATCTCTGTCAAACGTAGATAAGTTATACAGTAGCGTTAAATCATTAAGGGCGTCTTTATGTTTGTAAGCAATATTATAAAAACGGTTTTGAAGTTGAGTATTTGGAACATCTGAATCATTAGTACTGCCTGCACCAGAGTCAAAATCAACAAGAGAGTTAATAGCTTGAATTTTTACTTCAACTCTGTCACTATCTGTAATGTTATATCCAAACTTTGCGTTTAGAGATTTATTTGTATAGGAATCTTTTTCTAAACCTAAGTCATCATATCTGTTTCCATAATCAGTACTGCTTTTGTTTGGTTCAACAGCAGAAAAACCATCTGTTTGATATAGGAGTCCGCCAACTAAAAAGTCAAATTCTGTTGTTGCATAAGAGGCTTGAAGAGATGTTTTTACACTATCAAAAGAACCATATTCAATATTTGCTACTCCATGTAAACCTTGCTTGGCTTTACTTGTAACAATATTTATAACACCAGCTGCGGCATCAGAACCCCATACACCAGATTGAGCTCCCTTAATAATTTCTATTTGCTCAACATCGTAAAGCATGATTTGTGAAAATTCTGCAACGCCACCAATAGATGTAGGATTGTTGTAACGAATACCATCAATAAGAACAAGTGTTCTTTTCGTATCCATACCACGAACGAAAGTTGATGATTGTTGGCCAATTCCGCCAGATTGTGTTGTAGAAATATTGCCTAGTTTATTAAGTGCTTCACCAAGTGAAGTAAGATGAGATTCTTCTAATGCTTCTTTTGTAATGATGATTACATTGTCTGTTACATCTTTTTTATTTAAAGTTGTTCCTTGCGAAGCAGTAACATCTATTGTTTGAAGTGTATATTGGTTGTCTGCGTTTAATTGGCTCAAAAGAGCAACTGATAGTAGTGATAGTTTTATTGTTTGTGGCATTTATGATTCCTGTTAAATATTGCATTGGGTCAAATAATTGTCAAAGACAATCACTTTAGTGACCACAGCGGTCCAAGCGAAGTAAAAGGGACTTTGTTCCTTTTTCGGACTATTTAGCAGGTGGAGAGTTTATTTTTATTCTAAGAGGTTTGCCATCGAGAGTACATATTGAGGTGCTGAGTGCTACTATTTTTTTGAGTGATACATAAGCTTGTATCGCTGCTAAAGAGAAGTAACTTTTACCAAAACCACGAGGTTGCTTCAAGATGTGCCTTTAAATTTTTGAAATTATACTGTAGTTCTTTTAAAATTGTATTACAATGCTTAAACGCTAATATTGCATTTAGTTTTATTTAGATATTATTTGTAAAAGAGGGGTGTTTATGGCTGAAAACTATGACTTTATTGATAGTCTTGAAGATGCAATGAGCATCGAGTTAACGAAGCATGAGTACAACTATCTTTTTTTACTTGATGTTTCAAACTTTTCTGCAATCAACAAGGTTTTTGGGAAGATTTTATCCAATCAAATTTTGCTTGAAATAGAGTTGATGTTAAAAATAAATACAAATAACTGCTCGAAGCTTTTTAAAGTGGAATCAGACAGATTCGTGATTTTGGCATATGAGACCTCAAAGGATGCAGCTAAGGAGTATTGTGCGCAGATTATCTCCTTTTTTGATACAAAAAAAGTCACACTTGAAGAGACGGAGCTTGATATTACTTTTAACATAGGTGTATCAAAAATTATAAACAATATCTCGGATACGATTGTTAATAGTGAATATGCTTTAGATAAGTCAAAAAAACTAGGTAGCAGAAACTATGAAATATATGATGAATTAAATAGTGAATATATAGATGAGAAAGATGCTTTACCTTGGTTAAATGCGACTAAAGAGTTGGTTTTAAATGATCAAATTGAGCCATATTATCAGGCGATACAAGATATTTCTACGGGTAAGATTACTAAATACGAAGTTTTAGCTAGAGGAATAATTGATGATGAGATTGTGTTACCAAAACATTTCGTAAAATCGGCAAAGAAGCTAGGCATACTTAGTGCCATAACAAAAACAATAATTAAAAAAAGTTTTAAATACTTTCAAAACAAAGAGATATCTTTTTCTATAAATTTAACTGAACGGGACTTACTAGAAGGGTATTTAAATGATTTCTTAAAAGAAAAATTAACCCTTTATTCTATTGCTCCATCAAGAGTTACTTTTGAAATTTTAGAGAGTGTAGTTGTTGATCAAAACTTCAAAATTATATCTAAGCAGATAACGCAACTTAAAGAGATGGGCTTTTTAATAGCCATAGATGATTTTGGTATAGAAAATTCTAATTTTAATCGTCTTTTGGAGATGAATGCAGATATTATTAAGGTAGATGGCACTTTTGTTGGAGAGCTAAAAGAGAACGAGAAAATGTCTCTCATCGTTAAAACTATAGTTGATTTAGCAAAGTCTTTAGGCATAAAAACAGTTGCTGAGTTTGTGAAAGATGAGTATACATACAATACGGTTAAAGAACTTGGTATTGATTATGCACAAGGGTATTATATAGGTAAGGCTGAACCTACTATCTAAAAGAACTGCTGATTATTTTATGTGTGATACAATCTAGTTATGAAATTATCTCACTTAAAACAAATAATCAACTATCTTCAAGATTTCACGAAAATATCTGCTATTCATAGAGTTTCTGACACTATCATCAAAGTTGTATTCGATAAAAATGATGCTATCTATTTTGAGATGCAACGCTCAAATTCCAAGATATTTAAATGTGCTTCCTATGCACGCTCAAAAGTTTACAATGCGCCTTTTGATGTTGTTTTAGCAAAAAGATTTAATCGCTCAAATATACTTGGCATGGAACTTGTAAACAAAGATAAGATTTTAAAGATAAAAACTTCAGTATCTTCGGCATATAAACAAGAGATCACTTATTTGCAGTTAGAATTTACCGGTAAATATACAAATGTAATTATCTTGGATGAAGAGAATATTGTTCTTGAGGCTTTACGTCATATTGACCTGTTTTCATCTTTTAGAGAAGTGAGAGTGGGGCAAGAACTTGTGGATTTACCAGCTGCAAGTTTCGTTGCAAAAGAATACCCGCTTGAAAATGTAGAAGAGTTTTTAATCCAAGAGTATGAAAAAGAGCAAAGCGCTAAACTAGAGTCTCTTAAAAAACAAAAGATCTCTCTTTTAAATAAAAAACTAAAAAAATTGCAAAAGCTTTTTGATTCTTTAGATGATGAAGCAACCTTAAGAGAAGAAGCAATTCAATATCAGCATTATGGAAATTTAGTTTTATCAAACATGCATAAAATAAAGCCCTATGTGTACACTTTAGAGTTAAATGATTATGATGGCAGTGTTATTACAGTAGAGTTACCAAAAAGCTATCCAACTGTAGCAATGATTTCAGATTCATTTTTTACACGCAGTAAAAAAGCAAAACAAAAGGCAAAAAGTCTTCATATAGAAAAAGAGTCATTAGGCTCTAAAGTGGAGCATATAAAACTATTTATACACACGGTTCAAACAGCAAAAGATACTTCAAAAATCGAGTTACTTTTCCCTAAAAAGATACAAAATAAAAAAGTAAAAGTGAATGATTCCATTGAAACTTTTTATATAGAGGGTTATAAAGTACAGCTTGGAAAAAATGAAAAAGGCAATATTGAACTTCTACAAAATGCAAAAGCAAGAGACATCTGGTTACATTTAAAAGAACGGCCGTCCACGCATGTAATCATTACAACCGATAAGCAGAATATACCTATGCATATTTTACAAAGTGCAGCAAGACTCTGTGTAGATTTTACTACTTCTCAAAAAGATAAGTTTTTGGTCGATTATACTCCACGAAGAGAAGTAACTATTCAAAATGGTGCAAATGTTCTTTATAATAAGTACAAAACCATTGAGATAGATGCGAGGAGTTAAGAATGGCTATTGGTCCGATAGGAAATGCTATCTTTGTGAATCAAATGACAGCAAACGCAGCGTCTGTACAAAATGCACATAATAATCGCGTAGACTTTCAAAACATGGTAGCTCAGGCAGCTGCAAATGAAAAAGATGAGAAAGTCCTAGAGGTTCGTCCCACAGAAGAGAACCAAGAAGTTGATCCAGATAGAGAACATCAACGAAACGAAGCAGACAGAGAGAATCAAAGAAGCGAAAAAAAAGAACATGAAGAGGAAGAAGAACCCAACAATATTTCAAGGTATAAACTAGATATTAAAGTGTGATAGGGTATAATCCACTCTTAATAATGACCTAGGAATTTATATGAGTATGCTTGAGAATAATAAAGAGAGAATAATAACAGGGTTAGCACTACTAGCAGGTGTTTTAATAATAGGGATTATTGATAACTTCTTTTTAATGTGGCTTGTTTTTGGTGGGATTTATATCTTAGCGTTTAAAGAAGCTGAACGACTTTTTCAGGTTGAAAAAGATAATCTTCAGCCGTATGCAATTGGAATTTGGCTTTTAGCTGGAGTTTATCCATATGGTGATGACCTATTTGTTCTAGCAGGTGTTGCATATGCAAGTGCAGTTGCGTTTAACAGAGATCTTTTGTGGAAAGATTTTTTACCATTTCTCTACCCAACTGCCGGTATGCTTTTCATGTTTACAATGTACCAAGAGTATGGAGTAGTAGCTCTTCTTTGGTTGTTAGTTGTTGTTGCATTGACTGACATTGGCGCTTATGCAGTAGGTAAAAGCATAGGTAAGACACAGTTTAGCGAAACAAGTCCCAACAAAACGATGGAAGGTGTTGTTGGTGGAATAACTGTCGCAACTTTTGGAGGCATGTTTTTTGGTCTTACGATAGTTGATCTGGGTGTTGCATTTGTTGTCTCTTTTATGGTTGCAGTGAGTTCTATCTTTGGTGACCTTTTTGAATCTTCACTCAAGCGTACCGCTGGTGTAAAAGATAGTGGTGATATACTTCCTGGTCATGGTGGAGTCCTTGATAGAATAGATGGTTATCTATTTGGAGGAATTGTGATGTTAGTTTTACTCCGCGGACTTGTTTAATTGTTAAAATCTATGATTCTTCTTGGTTCAACAGGCTCAATAGGAGTCAACACTCTCATCGTAGCTAAAAAGTTCGGTATAAATGTTGAGGTTTTAGTTTGTGGATACAATATAAAACTTCTTAATGAACAGATAAAAGAGTTCAATCCAAAAGTCGTAGTAGTTGCCAATGCTCAAGACATACAAAAAGTGAATCACAACTGCGTTTATTCAGGCCAAGAAGCCATTTTAAAAGTTATACAAGATGCATCAAGCGATTTAGTTGTAAATGCACTTGTAGGTTTTTTAGGACTTCGCCCAACACTAACCGCAATAGAGTGTGGTAAAAAAGTTGCTCTAGCAAATAAAGAGAGTTTAGTCGCTTGTGGAGCTTTTATCGATACTTCTAAAATACAACCTATAGATAGTGAACATTTTGGTTTATGGTATCTGCTACAAAATAGACCAGTTTCAAAGATGATAATCACAGCAAGTGGTGGTGCCTTTCGTGATTGGGACATAAACAAACTCAAAAATGCCAGTTTGGCAGACACACAAAAACATCCGAACTGGTCTATGGGACAAAAGATTACTATAGATTCTGCAACAATGGTTAATAAAATGTTTGAACTCCTTGAAGCAAGATGGCTTTTTGGAGAGGGTGAATATGATGCTATCATAGAAACGCAGTCACTTATTCATGCCCTTATTGATTTTAAAGATGGTTCAACTACTGCACACTTTGCGGATGCTAATATGCAGCTTCCAATCTCTTATGCCTTAGATGAAAAGATGAATGAAGCAATTTTAAATCATGTTGACTTATTAAAAGTCGGTAGTTTAGAGTTTCGAGAAATTACAGCTGACAGGTATCCGATTTGGACTATAAAAGAAGAACTTTTAAAAAATCCAGCTCGTGGTGTGGTTGTAAACGCAGCAAATGAAGCAGCAATAGAGAAGTTCATACTTAAAGAGATAGGCTTTATGGATATCAGCAAAACTATTATCTCTGCGTTTGAGAAGTTTGATGAGTTACCAAAATGTGTTGATGATATTTTTTCCATTGATAAGGAAGTGAGAAATTTCATTAAAAGAGATGCTTTTTAATGATTAATATATTAGTTGATAAGATTGTCCAGAAACTAACGTCCTTTCCTGCAAGTGTGATTATTAGCGTAATGACTGCTATTGTTGTATTAATCTCTGTTCCTTTGGTTTATTTTATTGTAATACTTTTTTGTATTGAATATACAAGTTTCTTCTTTGTATTATCAATAATCACTCCTTTGCTGATAGCTCCAGGAATACTGTTTTTTATGATTAAACTCTCAAAACATTTACTCTACTTTAAAGAGGCGCTAGAAAAAGAAATTCAAAAAAATAAACAGCAAGATTTGGTACTGTTTGAAAAAGCTCGTTTTGTTCTTATGGGTGAGATGATGGCAAATATATCTCATCAATGGAAGCAACCTTTAAACACAGTTGGCTTAGCAATAGTTTCTTTAAGAACTTCAAATAAGATTGATGATTCGATGAATAAATATTTTGACATCATGGAAGATAATGTCAGTTATTTAGCTGCTACTATTGATGATTTTATGTCCTTTTTTGATAAAAAAGCTCATAGTGAGATGAGAGATTTAGATGCAATTGTAAAAGAGATAAAAAGTATAATCTATACCCATATATCAAATAAAGATATTGAACTCAAGATTACTTTAGATAAGAGTTATGGAAATATAGAAATAGCTTCGTCTATCTCTCAAGTAATTCTTAACCTATTAAACAATGCAAAAGATGCCGCTGCAGCAACAACAAAACATAAAGAGATTAAACTCCATTTTACTAGTAATAAATATGGACTAGAGATAGAGTGCTGTGATAATGGCCAAGGAATAGATGACACAATTAAAGATAAAATTTTTGATCCATATTTTACTACCAAAGAGAGAAAACAGGGAAATGGTATAGGGCTTTATATGTCCAAAGAGATAGTGCATAAGGTTTTTGATGGAAAGATTGATCTGAATTCAAGAAAATGTTCACAAAGTAGTATATCCCCAATAGATGAGGGCGAAAAGACTTGTTTTTATATTGCCATACCTTATTCAGAGAATTGTATTCTTCAAAAGGAACATAAGTGATATTAGCAATAGAGAGTTCTTGTGATGATAGTGCTATTTCTGTAACAGAGATAGCAACTAATAAGCTTCTTTTTCATAAAAAAATATCTCAAGAGTTAGAACATAGTGTATATGGTGGTGTTGTTCCTGAGCTTGCTGCACGTCTTCATGCTGAAGCACTTCCTAAGATTTTAGAAGAGTGTTCACCATACTTTAAAGAGTTAAAAGCTGTTGCTGTAACCTCAAGCCCTGGTTTGGCCGTTACTCTTGTTGAAGGCGTCACAATGGCAAAGGCAATTGCCGTTGCTTTGAATATTCCTATTATAGGTGTGAATCATTTAATTGGACATATATATTCACTCTTTATAGAAAAAGAGACTTTATTCCCTTTAACTGTTTTGCTTGTCTCAGGTGGACATACTCAAGTTATGGAAGTAAAAAGTTTAATTAATATAAAAACTATTGCAAAAAGTATGGATGATAGTTTCGGTGAAAGCTTTGATAAGGTAGCCAAGATGATGGGTCTAGGGTATCCAGGTGGTCCACTCATTCAAGAATTGGCAAGTAATGGAGATAGGTTCAAGTATAATTTTACAGTTCCCCTCCATCAATCACCTCTTATAGCGTTTTCTTACTCAGGACTCAAAAACGCAGTACGTTTGGCTGTTGAAGAAGCAAATGGTGATGAAACACAGTATAAAGATATAGCAGCTTCATTTGAACATATTGCTACAAAGCATTTGATTATGAAGTTAAAAAAGTATTTTAAAACAAACCCACCTAAAAAATTTGCCATAGTTGGTGGTGCAAGTGCCAATCTTTATCTGCGTTCTCAGATAGAAGAACTTTTAAAACCACATAGAGCAGAGTTACTTTTAAGTGAATTGCAATATTGCTCTGACAATGCTGCCATGATAGGCAGAGTGGGGGTTGCAATGTATAAAGAGAAAATGTTTAGCTCTTTAGAAGAGCTAGATATAGCTCCAAAAAGCAAACTTTAACCTTAATTTAAGCTTGTTCCAAACACTTCTTAATCTAATTAAGACAATTATTATCCGATTTAACTTATACTTCTCCCAACAAAGCGTGAAAGCGTTAAAAAATAAAAACAAAGGAGCCAAAATGGCAACTACAAAATTTAAAGGTACAGACGTAGAATTATTAGGAAATGAGATAAATGTAGGTGATAAAGCACCAGCAGTTACAGTTGTAAACTCAGATGGTTTAGGTGACGTTACAGTTGGTGGAGCTCAAGGACATAAACAACTTATTATTGTTGTTCCTTCTTTAGATACAGGTGTATGTGCTACTGAAACTCGTAATTTCAATGCTAAAGCAGCTTCATTAGAAGGTGTTAAACCAACTATCGTTTCTCTTGACTTACCATTTGCTGCTGGTCGTTTTTGTTCAGCTGAAGGTATCAATGACTTAACTGTTACTTCTGACTTCAGAAATAAAGATTTCGCTAATGCTTACGGTGTACTTTTAGGTGGTTCTGTTCTTGCTGGTGTTACTTGTAGAGCAATCTTTGCAGTAAATGAAGAAGGAATTGTAACTTATAAAGAAATCGTTCCAGAAATTACTGAAGAGCCTAACTATGATGCTGCAATAGCAGCAGTAAGTTAAGCAGTTAATAGATAAATCATTCGTTTTCCAAGATAGATAAAGTTTTCAAAATCAACTACTATTCTTCTCCTTTAGTAGTTGATTAAAATTAAGGTGTCAACTTAATTTTAAGCGATTTAATCGCAATATATAAAATGAATTTGTGTCTCATTTTATTTCTCCCTTTGAAATGCTTAGGATAGTAATCCTAAGCATTTTTAAAATCAAAAATTTATTTTAAAACTCTTTCAACTTTTAGGTAATAAGCAATTTTCTCTGATATAATTATACAGATTAGAAAATGGGGATTATATGAAAAAGATTTTAACAAGCTTAGTTGCTACTGCTCTATTAACACTCACTGCAAATGCAGATTTAACGAGACTTGAAATGGGCGCGGGTATGTGGCAACAAACACCAACTGGTAGTGTTCACGCATCAACAACAGAAGAATCAGATTTATTAAATTTATCGGGTGATTACAATAGTCTTGAAAAGGATTCTAATGAAATGTATCTTTGGATGTTAATTAAACATCCTATTCCGATTCTTCCAAACCTTAGACTAGAGTACGTTTCTACATCAGATGAAGGAACAACAGATGGTGATGTTAATGGACAACCTACGAACTCTAACGCTTCGCCAACTACTATAGATATGCATCAGTTTGATATTATTCCATACTACAATATTTTAGATAACACAGCATGGATTACTTTGGACATAGGAGTTGATATTAAAGTTGTAAAAAGTGATGCATATGTTAGTGATTTGGCGCCTACCAGCGGATTTCTTGATACTAGCTATACATCTAATGAGACAATTGTTTTACCATTATTGTATCTGAGAACTAGGCTAGAAATTCCAGCGACAAATATAGGCCTTGAAGCAGATGTAAAATATATTACTTATGATGGTTCGACTGTATATGATGTACGTGCTAAAGTTGATTATACTCTAGACTTCTTTCCCGTTGTGCAGCCAGCAATAGAAGTTGGATATAGAACGCAAAAAATTGACTTAGAAGAGGTTGATACTGAGAATACTCTAAATTTTGAATTTTCTGGAGTTTATGCAGGTGTGATGGTGCGTTTTTAAGCTCTATTTTTAAAGATGAGTGGCGATTTGTCACTCATATATAGCTCATCTAAAACAATTATTTCGCATTCAAGCCAAATATTAAACTCTTCATATACTCTTTTTTGAGCCTCTTGAATAAGTTCAATCGCTTCTTCAAATTTTCCATTCCCTTGATTGACAAGAAAATTTGCATGTTCATTACTAAACTCCATGCCACCAACTCTTTTTCCTTTGAGTCCAACAGCTTCAATAAGTCTTCCGGCATACTCTCCTGGAGGATTTTTAAAACAGCTTCCTGCACTAGGAGTTGAAGGTTGATTTGAACGCATCTTTTGAAACATTGCTACTTTTGCTTTATCGAAACCAAAAGAGAGTTCAAACGCAGCTTCTAAAATAGGTTCATTAATGTCAGTGAATCTATATCCAAAGCCTATTTCACTCTTTTGTATGAGACCTGAAGGTGTTGTTATATAGAGTAAATTATTGAATATTTCATGCTCTTTAAGACCTGCGTTCATAAAGACAAGACCACCAAGTTTACCAGGAAGATGAGACATAAATTCAAAGTTTGCAATATTATGCTTTTTACAAAATGAGGCAATTTTTCCAGAGGGAGTTGCACCTCCAATTTTAAGAGTATTGTTGTCTATTGTGATGTAATCAAACTTTTTACCAAGCATTATAAGTGGTGGAGGATTTGTTCCTACAAGGGTGTTGTTACAAGAGCCAACGAGATAATAATCTTTAACATTTGAATCAGATTTTTCAAAAAGTGCTACATTTGTAGTTTGACCTATTTTGATTGAAGAGTATTTTGAAAAGTTTATCTCTTTGTAGTTCATTATTCAATAAATTCTGGAATTAAATTAAAAATATTTACAGAGAAGTCTGTCATGGAGTTGAGCATCCAAGGCATAGTTAAAACTATGACGATAACAACACCTAAAATTTTAGGGATGAATGAGAGTGTCATTTCATTTATTTGGGTTGTAGCCTGAAAGATACTGACAGCAAGACCTAAAAACATACCAGTTAAAAGTCCTGGCAAGGCTAAAAGTAAAGCCATTTTAAATGTTTCAACGCCAAGTGCTATTAGTTTTGCTTCCATGATTTTTTATGAATTCCTAAGTTCTGTATATTCTGTTGGTATAAGATAATCTTCTATTCTTACAAGTGTATCATAAAAACCATGCTTATATCCAATCTCAAAAAGTTTATCAATAGCTTCATACTGGATATTACTCAGAGTAATCGACTCATCATTCGCATAAAGTTCTAGATATTTGTCAAGGGTTGCAGCATCAATTCGGACTAAGTCTCTTTCAATTAACATCTTTGAAAGTCTATCTTTATGGTCACGTGCAACTTGAACAGCTTTGGTTAAAGTTGCTTCGTATTCTATCGCCTTATTGAGTGGGAGGGAGCGACGAATTGCCATACCTCCAAGAGGAAGAGGAAGTTTATCTCCAGCTAGCTCTTGCCAGATATCCCACATTTCACGTTCAACTTCTAATGCATCTGCATAGGTTAAAATAGATTCGTGAATCAGTACACCAGCATCAACGACACCATCTAAAACAGCTTGCTCAATCTCTAAAAAATTCATATATGTGACACGAGCATCTGGATAAGCTATGCGAAATAGCATTGCATTAGTAGTGTGTTCGCCACTTAGAGCAACCTTGAAATTGCGTTTGAGTGTAACGCCTTTTTTCTTAATAACTTTAGGTCCGTAACCCTCTCCAAAACTAACTGCGGTACGAAGCGGAGCGTACTCTTCTTTTATATGAGGATACAGAGCAAAACTAATGGCTACAATGTCATAAACACCATTAAGTGCGTCTTCATTAAGTGTTTGAATATCTTTTGCGATATTGTCAAACGCAGTATTTTTCATATCTACCCAACCAAATTTAATGGCATAGTACATAAAGATATCGTCGGCGTCAGGTGAGTGGGCTATTAGTGTTTTTTTCATAAAGAAGATTTTAACGAAATAAGGATAAAATTTCACTCAATTTAGATACAATATTTAAAAATATGACAAAATGACATACTTTTTATGAACTTGAATAAAATTACATACAATACTTTCAGAATTTAAAATAAGTGAGCCAAAGATGGACGCAAATAAACAAAAATCATTAGACTTAGCGATGAAACAAATAGATAAGGCCTTCGGTAAAGGTGCATTGATGAGACTTGGGGATAAAGATATTGAGCCTATACAATCTATAAGCACAGGTTCACTTGGACTTGACTTGGCACTTGGAATAGGCGGTATTCCTCAGGGTAGAGTTGTTGAAATTTATGGGCCGGAAAGTTCTGGTAAAACAACTTTAGCACTTCAAATTACGGCAGAGTGTCAAAAAAATGGAGGGGTGTGTGCATTTATAGATGCGGAACA
>JGI10211J34971_10001654_pt1 | contig 18327 bp, 10 predicted proteins | sample Etolagsediment_FD_34971 | JGI IMG/M metagenome (IMG submission 34971) | reverse complement strand
ACGTGTGCTCTTCCGATCTATACACTATAAATCCACCTGTACCGTTATCAGGTAAAAAATTTTTAAAAGGCGGTGTCCATGCGTAATCATTCCACCAGTTAACTAGAATATTTTCATAATCATTTTCTTCTAGTTTTCTTATATTTAATTCCATTTAATTTGTTAATAGTTCGTATTCACTTGATACGCTAAATAATTCTTTTTGGGTAGTATCAGAAATACTTAATGTTAATTTATTAAAAAATCCTTTAATACCCGATATATCTTCACCATAAATAATTTCATTTCTTTGTGGCAAAGATTGATTCATTATAGATGAATAGTATTTATTATTTTTCTTTTTAAATCCAGACACGATTAAATCTTGCCATGTATTTTCTATTTCAGCACTTGTTGTTAAGTATGCATCAATAGGTTTAGCAGTATCGCTGTCAGTTAGCATAGAGGTTATTTCCCAACCTGTACTACCTTCATAATTAATTGTTTTAAAATATTTATTAATTGAAGGTGGTTGATTCATAATAACTTCAACTGTTGAAGCGTTTGAAGCGCTGCCATAAAAAGAATTTCTATTTGCAGTTAAATCATAATGCTTGTATAAATCATTACTTTCTGCATATGTATAAAAATCTGCATCTAAACTTCCACCAAATATTGGTTTATAAGTAAAGAAAGAGCTCCAACCATTTATTTCTTCATCATAACATAATGTTTTAAAACCTCCCGCAAAATCTCTTAAATAAACAGTTATTGTATCTTGTGAAGCTGGTGCGTTTGTAAACGTAACAACACCTGTAGACGCATTATATGTATAATCAATATTTGGAGTTAATGCATTTGCCCCACTAGCAATTGTAAATATTTCAATTTGCGATATACTTGTTGGATCTGGCAAATTAATGGTATTAAAATCTTTATCTACTATAGTAAATGCTAATGAAAAAGCAACATCACTTCCATTGCCAACAAATGTATTTACAATATCAGTTTCTTGTAAAGATAATGTATATTTTTTCTTTTGATTATCCCAAAGCCCTATAAGAGTATCTGCTAATTTTAAATTAGATTTAAAATAATCACGCATTCCATAATTAGATATTTCAGTAATACCATCTCTTGATAATCTTAAAACACTACCATTGTTTTTATCTGCAAAATATTTTCTACCTGCATAAACAGCAAAACTTTCAGGGTTTTTACCAATACCATAATTACCAGCATATGCTACAACTTGGCCTAATACCTGATCAGATGCTGTTACTTGAGCATCTCCTTCTGCTGTAAAAATAATATCTTTATCTATAAGTATATTATTTACTTTACTTTCTTGAAATACTATTAGGTTATTATCTTCGGCATATAATTTTTGTATAGAGCCAAATGCTGAATCAATTGATTTTGTATTTGGAAGCGAAGGATTGAATTGATTTATTTCATTTGTTCTTGTTCTTCCATTATATATACCAGAATATATAAGTGATGCTTCTCTTGTTTCTTCAGCATATTCAGGATCTGTTATAGAAGCTCTTACCCCAAAATCAACAGTTTTGCCATTAAAAGACCCTTTTATTCTTGATTCTTCTATATGCCAGTTTTTTACTACTACTAGTATTTCTTTGTTAGCAGGGGGTGGAGATGTAAAAGTTATTTCTCGAATTCTATTTTTATACACATATCCCGTAGCGGATTGAAGTTCATTATCAAAATAAACCTGAAAATCTGCAATTGAATTTGGAACAGCATATATAGTATTACCACTTGACTCTGCAATAGTAAATGAAGCTGTAGCTCCATTGCCCGTACCAATTACTTGATGTGTAACCTCCGAACTCTTTATAACAAAGGTATTAAAGTATTTTATTTCTAATGTTACACTCATAGTATTATTATTACATTTATTATTAAAATATTAAGGACAAGTATATTTACCTGTTATAGTCCCCGCCGAATCAATTTGATAAGCTGTTTTAGTGCTACCTATAGTTATATAAGCAGTTCCATTAAAATATTGTTGTTGTGTTACATACCAATTACCATCTCCAACAAACACTCCGCCTTGGTCCCCAACTCCACCTTTTGCTGCTTCGTCGCTCGCATATAATTTATCTCCTATGTTATTATCAGCTGTAGTTGCATAAAATGCATACGTACTGCCTATTGACGCGCTACACGCAGCTGTTTCACTGGATGCGGAGCTATTCGCCATTATGAGCCTATACATAGAACCTAAACCTAAAATTTGTCTATCATGAGTAACACTTACTGTCCAAGCGGTACCCCCTGTTGGTGTAGCTATGAAGTCAAATGACCCGCTAGACGCGATAGATGGTATTGAAACCGTTACTGTTGCACTTCCGTTTGAAGTAAATGGACTTAGGCTTAATGTTACACCTCCCATGCTACTTACATTAGCAAGAGAATAACTAATAGCACCAGTTGCAGCGACTACAAAAGTTACAGGAGATTCAACACCATTTATGCTATAATGAGTATGTGTACTAGTTGTTGAGTTTTTTTGTACACCCCCTACTGTTATACCATTAACTTGATTAGTAACTCCCGCCGGTACTAATACTACATTTGCATATCCGCTTGTATCTCCAGATAATATATTTGCATTTCCACTAATATTTATTTTTGTATTATCATTTGGATCTATTCCTGCAGTTAATGTAAAAGGATTACCACTTGAGTGGCTTGTTAATTGTATATAATTTGGAACAATTGGATTATCTCCTTGATAATATACTATAGGAGTAGATGTAAAATTACCCGCCGATGCAGTTATCACGGAGGTATCCATAGGTACATTATTTGTATTAGCGGCTCCTGATGCACTAATTACACTTTGGCTTGCCGTATACCCTGCATTTGACATTGTTAATCCAACAGCAGATACATAATTTACAGATGTAGTAATAGTTATATTAAAAGAATAATTAATATTATTATTTGCGGATTGATTTGGATTTGTTCCACTAAAACCTATTGTTATACTATTATCACCATTTTCTGTTACTACATATGAAAATCCACCTGTATTACTTACAGAAGACACCATTCCTGAAGTTAAGTTAATACTTGCGTGGGTAAAAGTAAATTGCATTTGATTTGTAAATGAACTACCTATAGCTGATGTATTATATGTATATGTTTTAGAAGAAGCGCTTGAAAGCGAAACACCTGACGCTAAATTAGAACCACCAGAATTAAAAGACATTGTAAGACTAGCTGTTGGTGACGCGCAGGCTGTTACTGATAAATTAACTGTTTCAGAAAACGAATCTGTACCCGCTTCTGTTGGTGATACCGCTGCAGTACTTCCAGCAACACTTCCATCTGTTACAGCCTTCTCATTATAAGCTTTTATCACAATACTTCCTGCGGATGTAGTACCCGATATATCAGTACAAGAACCCTGTCCTATAAGTTGTAATTGGTAGTTATTAATAATAGAAGCGCTAATTAAAGAGCTTGTTGCATTATTAGATGTAATTTCAAAAAACTTACCTGATGTATTGCTATAATAATTTCTTAAATCAATTGTTTGTGATGAATTTATTACAGTTGACTGGTTAGGTATTCCTGTGCTTACTACCTCTCTACTTGGTTGTACAATATTAAATGGAAAATCAGCGGCTAAAGGGTTTGTAAAATTTCCACCTGGGGTTATATTTAAAATTAAAGTTCTTAAAGTTGCTGAATTTACAACTGGTATATTGGTTGATTGGCCATCAGTCAAAGGATTCCCAAGTAAAGAAACACTATTTAAAGAATCACCTTGTTGAATTGTTCCTATTGTAAATACCCCTGTTGGCGAAATGCTAAATCCACTTGGAACAGCATGCTGCTCTATTGTATAAGTTCCTCCTGTCGAAGCTGGTTGTGTTACTGTTCTTACTGCTGTATATAAATATACATTTGCTCCTGAATTTGTATATCCTGAAGTAGGCACCTGAATTCTTATAGTATTGCTAGCTGAACTGTATGTTTGGGCTGTTCCATCTGATCTACCTAATGTTACTTGAACTGTATCTGTCTGACTTGGATTTGGAGAAACCGTACCTTGGTATAATACTTCTGGTGAATTACCTGCAACTGTTGTCACAGTTCCATTTGAAGCAACACTAATTGTTCCTGTCCATTCTGCAACTGTAAATTCACCTAATTCAGGTGTTGTTACTTCAATAGGTCCCTGTACATTTGTTCCTACTGAATTTGTTGCCCATGCCCAAACATAATATAAACTATTTATGCTTGCGTCTGCTTTAGTATGTGTATATGTGCCTATACCACCACTTGGGTCTGTAATAAGATCCGCATCTCCATAAACATTAGTTGTACCTATTCTAAATCCTCTCGCTGTAACTACAGCATTTCCATTATTACTAATTGTAGCTGAAACTTCTAAAGATGCATTTGATCCGCCTGTTGCCGTAGTTGAAACTAAAGATAAATCAGAAAATAATGGTACAGTAATATTTAATCCAGGTGTAGCGTCTTGTTGAACAGTAGTTGAAATAATTATATTTGTGCCTGCATTTGTATACCCATTAGGAGCTGTAATAGTTAATTTAGCTATTCTATTTGTATTTGTACTTACAGCAAAATATCTAAAATCAGTATCTGCTGCAGCATCTGGAACTGCGTTTACATATTCAACAGATTGTAATGAGCCAACATTTATTGATGGCGCTGTTATTTCACCATCTTGAGCAACAGCAAAATTTGATATTGTAACATTTGCTGAAGTAAATTCACCTGTTTCTAAAGCATTTAATTCATTAATTTTTCCAGAAGTAGATGTTTCATAAAATATATCAATTGTACTTTCTACAGGCAAAGTTTCAAATACAGCTAAATCAATATATTTACCTCTTTTTATATACGAAGTAACAGATAAATCTGGTTTTACAGTATTGTCAGTTGCTGTATCATCGGTAAACAACATTCTAACTCCTAACGCGTCAGATCTATTTGAAGTTATATCATAAGGTGGCAATTGAGCAATTAAATGATTATTTTGGCTTTGATAAAAAGGACCACCTGCATCATCATATATTTGTGAACTTCTAGTAAATTCTTGAATTCTATCTATAGTTATAGAATTAAAATCAGATAATTTACCTATACCTAATATTGGTATTTCATCAATATCTACTAAACTCTGTGCTAATTTGATTGAATTAAATTCAATAGTTTTTATTATTTGGCCAGAAGACGGGTCTGTAAATTCTATTTCAGAGTAACCTGTTGCCGCATTAACATCTTGTACTTTATTAAAAGTTAATTGGGTAATTTCTAAAAATCCTACATCAGCATTAGCATTTAATTCTGGGAATGTTAAAGACCATACTTTTTGTTTTTTGCCCGCTTCTAATGAAACACTAACCGCAGAAGAAACAAGATCTCCTGCGCTAGCAATAGTGCTGGTACATGGAACATATGTAAATGTTCTTGCGCTGCTTGTGTCTCTATTAAATATTTGATATTGATTACAAGAATAAACCATTGCTGAAGTAGTAGCGGTAGTTCCACCTGTAGCTGCACTTCTTGTTCCTGTTGTTGAAGTTGTTGTTGTATAAAAAGCTGTGTTTATTATTTTAGGATATAATAGCACGTCTGATTTAGCTATTGACGTTTCTCCTATTGTTTCTGATAATCTTGGAACTTTATTAATATTATCTCCAAATAAAGTTATATATGAATTATTATCAACTATTGTTGCTCCTGGTGTATAAACATTATAATAATCTTGCTCTAGTTGTTTAACAACTATTTTATAAGAATACCAACCATAAGGATTATATGTTGCATATATACCACTAGATAATTCATTTGAATAAACATTATCGTCAGGAATTAATTTACCATTTTGAGCATTAAAAGTAATTTTTAAATTATCACCAATCCAACTATTAAATTCCGCGGCCGTGCCTCTTGCTGGAACGGTAATAATACTATCTGAAACTGTTGTAGGTAATAATACTGGGGATTGTCTTCCAAATATATCAGCAAGTACAACTCCAACTTGATATGTACGTCTTTGTTTTAAAGAGCTATCAGGATATTCATGATTTGCTAATACAATTGTAATTACAGCTCCGTTTGCTGGGGCTGTATTAAAAGTAATAACGCCTGTAGTGCCATCATAACCATATTCCGTACTTGCTAAAAGCACGTCATTTATGTATACATTAAATTGATTAGTGTTATTTGGTATTAAATTTTGATCAGGGGTGACAGGTGATTTTATTGTTAAAGTAAATTCGGTTTCTATAGCATCACCAGTAAAAGTTTGTGTTCCTTTTGCTCCATATGAAACATTGTAATCTAATGTAGGTATTTCAATATTTTGAGAATAATTACCAAATACTAATCTGTTCCCAACTATATCTAAAGCTTTTGCTTTTGTAGGTACATTATCAAAAACCCTAGTTATTTGATTTTCAGGTAAAGCGTTTTGAGGAGTGTCTGATTTATAAGTGTAATTATAAAAAGTAGATAAAATATTAGCATCTGTTAAAGTTTTTGTTTCTAATACTCTTGCAACAGTGCTATCAGATTCTTTAATTATAAATTCAATTTCTTTTATTTCAAAATCTGCATTAGGATTTATAGAAGGTAATTCAACACCAATAATAACTTTATTAGTATTATTAATCATTCCATCTAATTCAGTTGACTCATAAGCTCTAATTTCTGCAGCTTCGTCAAATTCACCGTATTCGCTTCCTGGTTTATATGAATGTTTAAATGCTATTTGGGAAAAAGGAGCTAATACAGAATATTCATTATCATTAAATTTAAACCTATATGAAAAACGTACAAATTCTTCTTCAATGTAATCATTATCAATATTAGCATCATTAGTCATTGTTGAAGTTGCTGAAATTCCCGTATCAGTCATTAATATAGGAGCAGTATAAGGAGCGTATTTAGCTAAACTAATTTTTAATTCATTATTATAAAACGAAGGATTTGAAATAGCTTTTACAACATTTATACGTCTTGGTTGATTTTTATTGTCTGTCCAAAACAATAAATCATCAATCATAGCAATTCCTGTGATTTTATATTTTTTACTAAATTTTAAAAATCTCCCTCCTACAATTTCTTTTGCAGTTTTATACGTGTTACTTGAAGGATCGGCGTCATAATAATAAATTGCATGAAATCTATTTTGTGTTAATGCGGAATTTATATACCAATCATTTTCATATAAATCATTATTATCAGTTAAAAACCAATATATACGTTTATTTTTTTCATCAAAATACGTGCCTATAACATCAATATCAGTAGATAAATTTAATGCAGTATGTGCTAATGAATTTCCTGCCGCATTTTGAAGCACGCCTACATTTGCTCCATCTGTTTTTAAAACCTCAATATTTTGCGCATCCCTATATTCTCCTGGCGGCAATAATCTGTCATCAAGGTCTTTATTCATTTTCCCTTTCAGGAAATTGTTTTTAATTTCAGGCATTTATTAATGTTTTATCTGTTTAGATTTACCTCTCATTATTTGAGTAAGCTCTCTTAATTTAATATTTGATAATCTAAGTTTTGCATTTCGCATTGCAGCTCTTCTTTCTCTTCTATACCTATTTACTATGTATTCAGGAATATTTGATTTAGTTGATAAAATAGCATATGCAATATATTTATATAATGCTTCTTCTGCTAATTTATGTATTTGCATTTCAGCATCTGTGCCAAGCCCATCTGAAACATAATGAATAGTTAATATTTTTTCTGCAAGATTACTGCTAAACCCAAACTGCCCGTTTACTTCATCATGCACAAATACCCCATTTACTTGCAAGTGCTCAGGTGTGCTTCCGTATCTTCTACCATATCCTATTATACTATCACTATAATCTGAATTATGTGTAAAATAATCATTTGCACTTGCTGAACCTAAAGCTGCATTAGTTTCAATTCCTTGAAATAATCTTGAAGTTTCAGAAGTACCTAATAATAAAGAATTATCATTATCATATAAGTAATCACCTTGTGAGTCTTGTAGTATTGATTGAGAAGGTCTTGATGTTTGATTTGTAGGATATATAATTCTTTCTAATCCGTTATCATCAATCCAAGAAAGCTTTACATAATTTACGTAATCCTGGGGCATTGGTACTACCAGTGTAGAGGGTATTTGCACTTCTTGTATTTTTTCAACCCTTGTAATATCATAACTAAATTCTTGTATAGCTCTTTTTGCATGAAATAAAACGTCTTGCTTTCTAGCATGGTCAATTATTTTACCATCCCCTATATATGATATTATAAAATTATTTATTATATCTGCAAGAGGAATATATCTATAATTTCCTGTATTTGGACTGTCAAGTAAAATTTTAATAGCAGCATTATTTGCAGGTGCTGTTGTAAATGTAACAACCCCTGTTGAGCTATTATAAGAATGTAAATCATTATCAATTTCATCTCCATTTATAAATACTCTAAATTCTGATTCAGCTGAGGGAAGTGGGATAAATGTTAAAGTAAAAGTTGTAGTAGACCCGTCCCCTGTAAATAGCTGATGCCCTTCGTAATATTCTCTAGCTGTTTGTGTTATTAGTCCCATTTATTAAGAATTTTCTTGATTTATTTTTTGAATTTCTTCTTGTTTAACCACCTGAACAACATTAGGATCTTTTATAGTAACTCCTGCTAAAAGCAGTATTTTTGTAATTAATGCAACTTCTTCAGAATCATGTAAACTAAAATTTACAGAACTTATACTTGAATATTGCATGTCCCCATATGTTGCTCCTGATGTAAACGCCCATATTGGGTCAGATGGTTTAAATATATAATCTATAGTAGCGGAAGATATAGTGCTTGGTAATATATAAAAAAAACTTCCTTGTTTATAATAAATTGGATACGAAACACTTGGTGTTGTAAGTTTTGATGAAGTTATATATGGTAAATCTGATTTTTGTATTTCTTCAACCTCTATAGCCCTTGAACCCGTGCTAACCATTATGCATTTATATAAATTTGTAGGAACTGATGCAACTCCATTTGTAAAATTTAATGTAGCTGATATTGAAAATACATCAATTTTTTGTTTTGTATTTTTAGCAAGATTTGCATATTCATCATTAATGCTTCCTGTTTCTTTTCTTGTTAAGTAGCGATTATAATCTAAAAAAGCCTTATCTAATAAATCAAGTTGTGCCATTCTGGCAAACCTATTATATTGATCCGGCGTTAAAAATCCTCGTTGCTCTCTATTTAATAGTGATAGAACGGTTCTATAAACAGTATTTACATTAATGGCCATATTATATCTTTTATAGCCGTTGGCCCCGAAGGGCCTTAGCTATTATTAATTATTTTAATCTTTTTTCAATCGCATCATACACGTCTACTCCTTCATCTGTTTTAAAGAATTGTGTAAGTGCTGAATATGGGTTTTCTTCATATGGTACAGTAACTAATTTTTTATTAGTTGATGCCCAAGTAAAAGTTCTTTGATCGTCAGATAATTTTATAATACCTGCCTCAACAGCTCTAATACCCATATTTCTAATATTTATATTTTCGTCATTTGCTAATTCTAAGAACAAAACTGGATTTTGCTTAGCCATTTTAATCAAATCACGTTTAAGCTCACTAGAGCTCATCTTAGATGCTCTAGAACCAGCCTCAACACGCACTATTGCTTCCATATGATCAATATCCATGCTCATTGCTAAATTTAAAGCTTCAACTTCTAATTCAATCATATCTAATTCATCCTCTGCAACAGCTTCTGGATCAAATTCAAAAAATAATGCATTTCTTTGTGGGTGATATAATGATAAAAGTTTTTGTAATGTTTGTTTTTCTTTTGGAACATTTAAAGTCCCATCTGTAAATGTAATGTGTGCTAATTGAGCGTCACCTTTAAATTCATCTACAAAAGGTGTTCTTTGATTTACAGTATATTTAAGTTCTCTTTCATAACCTTTTTCTTCATCAAAGTAATATATGTTAGAGCTTTTTATAGTATATGTTAATGGCGCTAAACCATCTTTTAGTGCATATACTCTATCTTTTATAACCCAGCCTGTATTTTTTGGCGTAGGTTTTGGTTCTTTTTTTATTTTTACTTGAGTAGGTGTATCCACAACTATCTCATTTTCGCTCTTTTGAGCTTTTGCTTTTTTTGTCATGATATAATATAATATAAATTAATAAAAAGTAAAGCTAGGGCGATAAAACACGCCCTGCTCTACTGTGAAAAATTAAGAAGTTAATAACATAAAGTTGTTAGCACCTTGTGTAATTAAACATCTTTCTGATAGGTAGTGAACCTCCATCGCATCTAGGTCAGAGCTAAAGTTTCCTCCAACTGAACCAGTTGTCCAAGATTTCATTTTTCTATCATCAGCTTGTGAAGCTCTATATCTAACGTGTAAGAAAGGTCTCTTAATGTTTTTACCAAGAATTTGGTCATAAACAGTAGAAGTACCAGCTGGCACAATTACCCCTCTAATATCGTTTTCAATAATACCTCTTGTTGAGCCGTCATTTAAGTATTTCCAGTCAGTTTTGTAAAAGTCATAAGAACCTCTTCTAAATCCTGAAAACCCTAAGTTAAGCGCCATATCTTCGCTGTTAGAAAATACACCATAAGATGTACCGCCTGAACCATACGAATTTTGTGCTGCTAGCATATCATCAATTGCTAATGACACTGATCTATTAATGAATAACATATTTTCTTCAATAGCACCTTGTGCATCGAATTTTTTAAGTATTTCATCAAATGAACCTAAATCATCAGAAGTTGAAGAACCTGCAATACCTGTTGTAACGTGACCTCTTGCAGTTACAGCTGCAAAAAGACCTTCAGTACCTGCTGTGTCATCAGCTGCTGCAGTTCCTAATAAAGAATCTACACCACCAGTTGCTTTAGCAAATTCACCTTCAACCATTGCCATTTCAAGGTTATCTTCAAATCTTTGTCTTGTGTCACCTTCAGCTTTTAAGTACCATAAGTAACCAGTTTGACCTTGTTCTCCTGTTACCTCAACCCAACCAATTTGAGAAGCGTCAGATCCTGATACTTCGTATTTATCTTTAATGATAATTGGTTTGTTAGTTAAAGAAGCAAAAGAAGGCTGAACTGAATTAGTCATACCTGCTGTTCCTTTTTTGAATTCAGAACCAAAAACGAAGAAATCACAAGTGTTTGCTGCGTTGTCAGTTGCTGTATCAAATCCTGTTACCGCACCAACTGTTGCACCTCCTGAGTAAGGAATAACTGTTAATGTAGTATTGTCACTTGCAACCGCAGACACATACGCTTTAATAACAGTTGGAGTAGCTTGATTGTCGCTAAGAACAATAGTTTGTCCAACTCTTACTGCGTGAGTTCCCGCATTTGCAATTGTAATTACACCAGCGTCTGTTATTGCTGCGCCTTTGTAGTGTAAATGTAATCTACCTTGCTCTGACCAAACAACTTGATCAGAAGTCATAGGCATTTCAGCACCTACCATTCTTAAGAAAGAAGCAACTGATCTGTTTCCAAATACTTCTACTTCTTGCTCATATAAATCTGGTAAATACTGCTGAGACCAATCATTAGAACCACCTGTAAATGATAGGTAGTTTGATGATAGAGTTTGTTTAACTGGAGCTGGAGTAGAATTTAAACTACCACCAGCTACAGGAGTTACTGCTGCCATTTTAATTTATATTTTTAATTATTATTATTTTTTAAGTTTTATACGTAGTTTTGAACTATCGTCACCGGATATTGCTCTTACTTTTATACCACCTGATTCAACAACACCTGAACTTGTTTGTCTTGGATCCATATTTATATTTTTGGATTCAGACGAAATTTCTTTTATGGCTTCTGTTTTACCAAGCTGATAAAAATGATTTGCAATATTATCAGCGTTTTTAGCGGCAAATAATGCTTTATGATAACCATACCCGTCGCTTAGTTTATTATTATCATCGAGGTAACTACCCACAATATTCATAATATCCATTTGAGTATTTTTAACATTTTCAACATCTTTAAGATTGTACCTAAATTTTTTATCATTAACTTTGAAATCAAAACCTTTGAATTCCTGATTAAAAACTTCATTAGTTTTCATCTTAAATTGATTTGTCGCCTGTGCTTGTTGTTGAGCAATTTCTTGTTGCTCAGTATTGTATCTATTAAAAAAGTCAATAGCTTTTTGCTGTTCTTTGCTTAAGCTACCATTTATTTTTACTTCTTTATAGTATTTATTTTTTTGTTCCTCAAGATATTTTTTTGCTTCAGCTATTTGCTCTTTATAAGCAACTTGCTTTCTTTTTATTTCTTTAGGATCATCCATTTCTTCATCATATGAAAATTTATCTTCTATTAAAAAATTTATTTCCTCTGAATCTAAGTGAGGTTTTGTTTTATTATAATATTCTTTAATAATTTGATTATTATCATATGAAGCATAATCTTTATTTAAATTTACAAAATCTTCTATTGTACCACCTGTTTCATTCATAAATTGTACTAGATCATGTATATTATCTGGTATATTTACTTCATCGTATTTTTCAACTTCAGGAGTAATTTTTTCTTCCTTTATTTTTTCTTCCACTTTTTCTTTAGGCTCTTCCTTAGCTTCTTCTTCAATTACTTCTTCTAAAGTCAGCTGATTTTCTTCTTGCTGTACTTCTTGCAATTCCACTTTGGTTTCTTCCCCTGCTTTTTCATCCGTGCCGCTTCCGCGTAACACGCTTTCATCTGTGCTTTGTTCTTGAACGGCATCTGTTTCTTCTTTTAAAGGTTTTCTTAAATCTACTTTAGTAATAGTATCATTACCAATATCAGCACCTATTTTTTTAAGTACTTTTGTTTCTTTTTCAGCTACAGATGGATTTTCATCTTCTATAACTTTTGCTTTTATTTCTTCTGACATAATATAATATAATTAATTAACTTTATTTAAGGTCAAAGTTTTTACCTTGGTTCAAATTGTTCTAAACCAAATCCGCCTAACGTATCAAATCCTGATGATTCAAAATCTTTTGGAGGCGTATTATTTTTTCTTTGTTCTATAAGCTCGGACTGTTGAGAAGCTTGGATTTTAGTCCTTTTATCTTTTCTGTCTTCACGGTACTTTTCTTTATCATTAATTACTCGTAAATCCATTTCTTTAAGCTTTACGTTTAGCTGAAACTCATGCAACATAAGCTCTTTTTTAATTGCAGCTTCTCTTTCTAATTTTTGTATATCAAACTGAACTTGAGCTTGATTCATTTTAACTTTATTTTCAGTTAAAATAGTATTTTTTTGAATATCTACTGCTGCTGCTGCTTCAGCTGCTTTTGCGTTTGATTCAGATTGTAACTCTATATTCCTTGCTGATATAGCTTGATCTTGTTCTAATTTTTTTCTTCTTCTTACTTTTAATAATTCATTAGCAAGCTTTAGATTTTTTACATTTCTAATATCAATTGCATCTTCTAAATTTATTTGATCTTTTTGTAATGATGCTTGTATATTATTTTCAAGAAGTTGTTTTTCTTCTTCATCAGGAGTTAGCTCTAAAAATATACCAAAATCATGAAGATGTAACTCCGCTACTTCTTTTAAATTAGCTACATTAAATCTCCCTAATGAATTTATAAATGAATTGTTTGTATTTCCATATTCTAATACATCTGATATTCTTAAAGAAATAGCTTCTGCTGTTTTAAGAGTAAGGTATAATCCACCTTGTAAAACATGCCTTGTTGCTGTATTTGAATTTGCTGCTGCAATTTTTTGTAATCCCACTAATGCATTTTTATCAGGTGCTGAGCCATCTCTTGCTTCATTTAAACCTGTTACATCCCGCATATTTTGTAAATAATAATTGTATGCAGTAATTAATGAATTAATTTTTGCTCCTCCACTATTTGTTTGTAGCTCTTGTATTGGCACTCTTCCATTATTAAATTCACCATCTTGAGTCATTGATCTACCAATAACAGAACCTGTTTGGAAATACATATTTAACGCTTCTTGTGGGTTGTAATTTGTTCCATTACCTAAATCTACTTCCGCTATACCATCTGCATCTAAAAATACACCGTCTGGAACCATTCTAGCTAATACTTGTTGTAGCTTTAAATGCGTTAATTGAATCATATCAGCAAATGTTGTCATTCTACTAACAAGCGATTCTAATCTCCCTTTATATACTCTAGGTGCTACAATATTATATGACATTTCAACTTTTGTAGTATCAGACTTAGGCCTTGTCATATTTTCAGCAAGCTTCCATTCTAATAAATTTTGGCTGCCTATTATTTTTGCACCAGTATATAAAACTTCAATTGCTCTATTTACTTTTTCAAATCTAGCTCTTTGATCTGCAGGAGGATTAAAACTGTCATCTTTTTTAATTGCTTTTTTACCGCCTGATACAGTATCTTTAATTTTATAAATTTGATTTTTGTAAGTTTTATATTCAAAATATAATACATACACAAATCCTTCATCATCGCCGTCTATTGCACCATATGATTTATTATATAATAAATGACCCGATCCTAATCCATTTTTTTCTATCGTAGCAATTTCGTCATCTGTAATATTAGGATATTGTTTTTTAAGTTCAACAATGCTTATTTTTTTAATTTCACCCACATAATATAAATCATCAAAATATGGAGATTCTGTAAAAGAATAAACAATATCAGCAGGATCAACATAATTAATTTTAATTCCTTCTGATTTATTAAAACCGTTTCTTACACAAGCCATTCCAATAACAGCTATATCGTAATCAAGTCTTTTCTTTATTAATTCATACTTGTTTTTGTCTAAAACATTATTAATAGCTTCTTCTTGAGCAATTTCAATACCTTGCTTATATTCCATTTGCATGTGAACACCCAGTTCATTTTCATCCATTGGAAGCTTTGTAGGGTCTGTTTTAAAAGTATCAATACCTAAAGTACCTTTTATTTCTTCAATGTATTCTTTAGCCTGCATATCTCTTAAAATATTATCCATATAATCTGTTCTTTTCTTAACAGAAGACGGATCTTGAGAATATGCTTTTATATCATACATTCTTTCAGCAATACCATTTACTACTATATCTACAAATTTTGGTATAATAGGTACAGGTTTCCAATCTAAATTTAAATAAGATAAATCACCATTTATAGATAATTCATCTTTATATTTTTGTATTGACTGCTCTCCTCTTGCATAAAGTCTTAACCTATGAAAATTTTCTCTATTTGATTGATATCTTGATGTACCAGAATCTCTTTTAAACCATTCTGATTCAATAGCTATTCCAACTTTAGTTCCATACTCTAAACTTGCTTTTTCTGCGTCAGATACTGCTTGACTCGGAAATAATCCTGTTGGGTGTGTTTTTGCCATTTACTTTAATATTTTGGATATTATTCCTTTATTATTATATTTTTTAAAACCAAATTCTAATTTTTTAGTTGTTCTTTGCCCTGTTGGCGCATACATATTTTTGTTGCAAGCCATTATTGCTAAACCTGAGCTAATAGCTGCATCATATTTTGTTCTTTTGTTTATATCAAAACCAGCCCAATCATTTAATGTTTTATTAAAATATAAATCACCATATGAACCATCTTCTTTTAATCCTACATATTTATCAATATATGATTCAATTGCAGCTGCATGTGCTTGTCTAATATCTTCAGATGAGTTTGGTATTCCACCTATCTCTCTTTCTGCTACAGATAATTTATTATAAAGTTTATCAGGTCTATTCATTGAATAACCTCTATACCCTCTTCTTTTTAAATAATATAGAAGTCTTGGTTTGTTGTTTTCTGCAAGAAGCGGCATGCCATAAAAAACTAATGACATCAAAACATCTTCAAAAAACATTTCTGCAGTTTGTGGTCTTGAAATGTATTCTAAAAAAAAGCTATTAGACGGCGCTTCGTCTAAACTAAATTTTGTTAATCCATGCAATGACCCCTTTGAACCTTTTCCGTCAGTTGTACCTGATATATCATAAGAGTCACATCCAAAAGCGCCTATATGCTCATTAGCAGGATATTTTAAACCATTTTTTAATATCATCCTATTCTGCATATGCACAGGTGGGACCCAGGTTATATTAAATCTTCCATTATTATTTGGCAGAAACAATACTTTTGTATCTTTAACGCCGTGTTCCCATGAAAAATTACCTCTAGCTATAAATTTATTTTGATTAATATCAGTATTATAATCTATTTGTTCGTATATTTTTTGTAAATTAAATATACTATTTTTTGTTTCATCCCTAAATGCATGTTCTTCTGTACGTGGAAACTGTCTATAAAATTCATTTAAAGCATCTTGATCGTCTCTAAGACCATCTGCTTCATTTTCCCAGTGCTCTATAATTCCAATATCGATTGGATCCCCGTATGGCCCTTCAACTGGAGCTGCGGGTGTATCGAATACAGGTATTCCATAAGAATCAATGAATCCTTCGTAGTTCCATTCCATAGGTATGAACAAACTATATAATCCCGAACTAGTCTGTCCATTTCTGTTTCTTTTTGTAACGTCTGAGCCATTATATAATTTTTTAAAGTTATCTCCACCTTTATCTAAGGTGTTTGAAGTAGATCCCATCATACATTTACCTATTATTCTACTTCCTAATCTCAGCGTTGTTTTTGTTACACGCCAGTTGTTTAAAATATTATCTGGTCTTTCCCATTTACCAGACTCATCGTGTACTAATAATTTTAATTTCTCACCATCATACGAGTTATCACCTGTGTTTTTCCAATCTATTGTTGTATCGAGCCCTTCAAGCGCTTCTCTTTGATCGGTGCTGGTGATAGACTTCCTTGTGAGTTTGGACGCGGGTACTCTATATGCGAGTTCGGTTTTGGGTCTATCCATTCCGTCTTGTATTGGTTTGAAGAAGAATGGGTAGTGTACAGATATTGGGACGACCTTATCTGTAAACATCTTCTTTGCATCAGCACCAGTCTTTGATAATATTCCGAATCTAGCATCGGAACTGATAGTAGCTTGGTTAACTGTTTCTGCGGACGACATGAAACTAAATCCAGACCGTCTATTTTTGAGGTAGCATATTCCATAGCATCTTTTATCTGCCTTGCATGCCTCCCAGAATATGAAGAATAATCTGTTTGCTTCTCTAAACTCTGGTTGCCCAACATCAATTTTGGACCACTGCAGGTACATATAATGAGAGCCAGTAATATAAGTGCCACAACCTTTGTTGCGAAACCAAAAGCCTTCTTCGCGTCTGGTAAATTCTCTATCAATGTATGCATGCCACTTTTCTTTAAATTCAGCTGGATACGCTTGCCAGTTGAATATGGTTTTAATGTTTCTTAATTCTTTTGGGTATTCTTCAGGTGTCCACTTATCATATTTGCTATACACGTTTTCTTCAAGCGGCAAAGCAATCTTTAGATTTTGTATTTCATATATATCACCTATTTTACCTGATTTGCTAATAACAACTACATCGTGTTCTGCATTATACCCATACTTCCAAGCTTTCTTTTTATTCAGTCTATGTATTGTTGTTCGCTTAATTGGTTCAACAATTTTATATAAAGTTTGTTGATAACTCATTATCTAGACCTTTTTTCTGCAAAACCACTAAAAGCTTCTTTCTTATCTTCTATTGGTTTATTATTTAACATAGCTTCTTCAGCTTGTATTCTATTTAATATTTCAAATGCATCAAATATAGCTAGCTTTTTTGTAGCTGCTGCATTTTTTAATCTATCAGCTGAAACGTCATCATCAGTCTCAACTATAGGTTCTTTAGCAACTTTAACAAGTTCATCAACTGCTCTATACCCAGCTTGGATTATACTCTGCTTCTTCTTTTTTATATCCATAATTAATAGATATTTCTTTTGTCATTATTCTATATAGCTTTTCATCGTTTATAATAAACTCATATTCACTATAAGGAGTAAATCCGATTTTTTGATTTAATTTAACAATATTTGAATTATCTGTATATTTTACAATCCCTGTTAATGGTTTTTCTTTATCAATAGAAAATTGATCTTGATTAAGCAATGGTTTTACAAAACAAAATCCTTTGCTTGCTTTCCAATCTTTTTTATGCTTGTATAAAAATATTTGATCAGGTTCGCAAAAATATAAATTATTTTTAAAATAGCTTTTGCTATTTCTTTCAATGCCCCTAACATCATGCCATCTTCTAAATATATTATGATGTACAACAATAGTATCTCCTTTCTTAATATTTGTATTACATATAATAGGTGTTTCGCAAACTATAGCTTCTCTGCTTATAAATTTGTGATCAGATATATCCG
>JGI10211J34971_10001653_pt1 | contig 18327 bp, 17 predicted proteins | sample Etolagsediment_FD_34971 | JGI IMG/M metagenome (IMG submission 34971) | reverse complement strand
AGGGTTTAGAAATGCTATAACTGGCCATTTCCTGGATGACATCAGGTGGGTATACCAACATACAGCGTTAAAGGTGGACCTGCACTAACTGCTATATCTGAAATTTTTTCCATAAATACTCAACTACAATATATGGGGGTTGGGTCCTAGAAAGGTAAGGGCTCAGATATGGCCTTAGACACCGAATTTTCTGCACGTTGGGTGTCAAGGATTATGATCCTAATCAATAGTATCCCTATTCCAACAAAACAACAAAATTTGAACAGATCCTTAAGTTGCCCCTATTTCGAGTGGTATTCGAGAAGGAAGCTTGAAAAATTGAAAAGCTCGCTATATCTCCCAGTTCCGCACTATAGCCTCATGTTGGTTGCGATTACTTCACGGCCAACCGTGCGGGGATACAACTGGCTGTGACATCGACGGTCTTCACAGAAGAAGCCCTTCTCATTCAAGCCAGAATGAGCCGCATAAAGAAGGATACAGATATCATGCCCCTGACACGCGGGCTCCCTGAAGGCTTGAGCGAAAGGGAGTTCACCCGGCGGTTTGAAAACACCAAGAGTAAGCCTTTTCTTCACATTTCAGAAACCATTGACGACCGCATTGACCACTGCCCTGTTTACTGGGGAGGCGCGATACAATAATTGGGTCAAACAAACAGGATCGATTTCCAGCGTCACTATCTGAACAGCCCGAAGTTCTTCTAACAAATTGATATCATAAGGCAGAAAGGTTACATGGCGTTATTCCGGCGAAAGCCGGAATCCAGAACATTTTCGACATGACGGAAGAACTCTGGACTCTCGAATGAGTATTATTGAAGTCAAAAGGTCATGGTATTTTGAAGAGTTGGCTTTGATTACTTTTTGCGCCTTTTTAGGAAGGTGAGTGAAAGTGTCAGCAAGGATATCAGAACCATCCCGCCGGCGAACAGATCCCCGGTACGGGTGTAGAGGGTCGGTACAGAGGACGGAACCGGGATGGATCGATCCAGAACCGCTTCCTCAAAAAGGGCGCTTCGGGAGAGGATGTCCCCATCAGGCCCAATAAAGGCGCTGAACCCCGTATTGGCGGCCCGAACCATGGGGATGCCCGTTTCCACTGAGCGAAACACCGCCATGCTCAAGTGCTGATAGGGGGCACTGGTGGTGCCGAACCAGGCATCGTTGGTGATGTTGACCAGAAGGTTGGCGCCATCCCTTGAAAGGTCCCTGGCCAGTTCCGGAAAAATGGCTTCAAAACAGATGAGCACACCCAGGGAGAGGTCCTTTTCCTTGAGAGGTCCTTGACGGTCGCCACTGGCAAAATTTCCGGCAGCCTGAACCAGCTGGTTGATAAAGGGAAGGTATTCTTTCAACGGAACATATTCGCCGAAAGGGACCAGGTGACGTTTGTCATAATACCGGGTAGAAGAAGCGTTGGGGGTGATCATATAGGCGCGGTTATAGTATTGGACCTTGCGGCCCTCACGTTTATAGGCGGGGCTGCCGAAAAGAAGTATCGCCCCCAGCTCATTTGAAAGACCTTCCATCTTGGGTGAAAATCGGGGTACGTCCTGGTAAAATAAGGGGAGGGCGGTTTCGGGCCAGACGATCAGGCCTGGTTTTGAATGGGCTGCCGAGCGGCTGAGCCTGAAGTAGGTTTCCAGGGTTTTAACCTGAAAGCTGGCTTTCCACTTGACGGACTGATCGATGTTGGCTTGTACCACGGCGGCGTTAATGTGCGGGGCTGTTTTGATTTGCGCCCTTTTTTGTGAAAGCTGATGAAATCCATAGGTGAATGTGCCCGCCACCATGAGCGCCCCCAACAGCCACTCCCATTTTACAAAGGGGCGTTTCACCTCTTTTTTCCTGAAAAAGGATCGGAAGAACATACCGTTTATAAGAACGACCAGAAAAGAGACGCCGTACACTCCCACAAGATCGGCAACCTGAATTACCGCAAGGGACTCGTATTGGCTGTAGCCGAGCAGACACCATGGAAATCCGGTCACCAGATGGGCCCTCGCGTATTCCAGACTCACCCAGAAGGCCGCCATGAAAAAAGGCGAGAAAGCGGTTTGGTTAATTGGAGAAGCGAGACAGGCAAACAGTGCCGGGTAAAGGGCCAGATAAAGAGACAACAGCAGGAGTGCCACCACGCTGACGGCAAGGTTTAGATTCCCGTATCGCCCGAGAACCACGATAATCCAGTACATGAGGGTCAGGTAATGAAAAAAACCCGTCATGAAACCCAGCTTGAATGCGCTTCCGGGCGTTTTGTCGTGAATGGATAGGAGTAATGGAACGAGTGCAATCCAGGCGAGAAACGAAAGTTTCCCCGGTGGAAATGACGCTGTCAACAGCAGTCCCGAAAGAATGGCCAGGAAGAGTTCGCGAAGGGTAATGGCGCTCTGTTTCGCTGCCGGCGTCATGTTAAATTGCTCAGGTGGAAGCTGGATTTGACAGAAGGGGTACGGGTTCTGATTCGCTCTCCTCTCTGGGTGTAATCAGGACTTTTTCAATTTTTCGCTGATCTCCCTTTTGAATGGTAATATTAAGGTTTTCAAAGGGGATTTTTTCGCCTATTTTGGGGATTCTCCCCAGAAGGTGAATGATGAAACCGCCTACGGATTCAAAGTCCCCCTCCGGTAGCTTTATCTTAATTTGCTCCTCCAGTTTTTCTGCTTCCAACCGTGCATCCACAATGAAGCTGCCGTCGTCGAGGATGGAAAGAAGAGACTCTTCATGGTCGTGTTCATCCAGTATTTCGCCGACAATTTCCTCCAGAATATCTTCGGTTGTAATGATGCCGGCGGTGCCGCCGTACTCATCGGTAACCACGGCCAAATGGGTCCGTTTTTCCTGAAGGTCTTTCAGCAAATCGCTGACGGTTCGGTTTTCGGGAACGAAGAATGGTTTTCTGAAGATTTCAAAGGGAATTTTTGAGTCGGGATCACCGCCAAGAAGCCGCAGGAGGTCTTTGGCATGGAGAACCCCTACCACATGGTCGATGTCCTCTTTATGGATGGGAATTCGGGTATGACCACATTGGGTGACCAGAGCAATCATTTCACCCAGCGTAAAGTCCGCGGAAGCAGATGAAATTTCCGTGCGCGGAACCATGATGGAGTGGGCCTTTGTTTCCTTCAGGTCCAGAACTCCATAGACCATGTGAGATTCTTCGTTACTGATGAGGCCCTTCGCTTGACCTTCATCCATGAGGTCATGGATTCCTTCGGTAAGATCATAGCTGTTGTCCAGGTGGTTTTTTCGTTTGAAAAAAGATTTTAGATGGGATAAAAATCCTTTTTCGGGATCGTCTTCCAAGGATTCTATGCGCTCCTTTATTTTAGGTTGTCATGCCACGGGTTTTTAGCCGGTGCTTATCGACAAAAATAGTATGCACCTCCCTTCAAAATGTCAAGATTTTTAAAGAGAGGAGAATCCACCATAATGGCGTTTTTGCCCCTCAGAAGAATTGAAAAAGGGCAAATTATAACTTGACTGATGCGCTTGATTGTATTACCTTTCCTCTTTTAAGGTGTATGGCCGTTTCATGCATCCTCTGAATCAGGGATATTTTGCGGGCATAGCTCAGTTGGTAGAGTACAAGCTTCCCAAGCTTGGTGTCGCGGGTTCGAACCCCGTTGCCCGCTCCATATGAAATCTGGCATTTCGGCGAATCCTGGTTCCCCCTTTTCAAGGTTGTCAGCTCTTTTGAACAATGGAGTCGATTTACTTTGGATTGCGGACGCGGTTTTTGGTGTTTTGTGATGCATTAAACTTCTTAAAGACCAGGTTTAACGCATCGAACACCCTACAATTTTGTCTGCACAGGGGGAGCGGACCGTTTGGTCCGCTTTCTTAGTTTTGGGCCCCGAAAACCATGAAAGATTTTAAGTGACAAATGACCGAATCCGTTTTGAAAGAGATCGAACAGCTTATTGAGCCGGTGCTGGAGGATATGGGAATTGAGCTCGTTGATTTGGAATACCTTTCCGGTCAGGGTAGACGGGTCCTCAGAATCTATGCGGACAGGCCTACCGGTATCAACCTGGATGACTGTGCCATGGTCAGCCGTGAAATTGGGCATCTTCTGGATGTGAAAGAATTGCTTCAGCATCACTATGTCCTTGAGGTATCGTCTCCCGGTCTCGACAGGCCGCTCAAAAAGGAAAAGGATTTTCTGATGGCGGTCGGGCAGAGGATCAAGGTCAAAACAGGGGTCCCTTTCAAGGGACGTCGAAATTTTTCGGGGGTTCTTCAATCCTTTGAAAGCGGTATGCTGCAACTCAAATTGGACGACACGGTTGTTCAGATTCCTAAAGAAAGCGTGGGTAAGGCCAATCTGGTCTACGATTTCGAGGATTAGCGTAATTTAAATATTGGGTGGAGTAAAACAATGGTTTCTGACTTAAAAAAGGTGATTGACCAGGTAAGCCGGGAAAAGGGTGTTGATCAGACGGTATTAATCGGGGCGCTTGAGGAAGCCGTAAAGGCGGCTGCCCGGAAAAAATACGGTAATGAATACGATCTTGAGGTCATCTACAATGATGAGATGGGGGAAGTGGAGGCGTTCGAGTTCAAGGAAGTGGTTGAAAAAGTGGAAAACACCAACCTTCAGATCTCCTATAAAGAGGCCCTTGAACTGGATCCGGAGACCGAACTCGGAGATAGCCTGGGGATCAAGATGGACCCTGATACTTTCGGAAGGATCGCAGCACAATCCGCAAAACAAGTTATTATGCAGCGGTTGAAAGAAGCGGAGCGGGATATCGTTTATGACGATTTCATTGACAGGCGGGGTGAAATTGTCAACGGAATTGTACAGCGGTTTGACAGGGGGTCCATCATTGTCAATTTGGGGCGAGCTGAGGCGGAATTGCCCCACAAGGAACAGATCCCGAGGGAATCTTACAAACAGGGTGATCGCGTCAGGGCTTATATACTCGATGTTCGGAAAATCAGCCGTGGGCCTCAGATCATACTTTCAAGAACTCATCCCAATATTGTCGCTATCCTCTTCGAAAATGAGGTGCCTGAAATTTCCGAAGGGATTGTGCAGATTATGCAGGTGGCCCGTGAACCCGGGGGCCGTGCCAAAATCGCCGTCAGTTCGAAAGATTCCGATGTGGATCCTGTGGGGGCTTGTGTCGGCATGAAAGGGAGACGGGTTCAGGCGGTGGTTCAGGAGTTGCGCGGCGAAAAAATCGATATTGTAACCTGGGATCCCGATTCGGCCAAATTCATATGCAACGCGTTGGCGCCCGCTGAAATTACCCGCGTTATCGTGGATGAGGATAACCACAGCATGGAAGTGGTTGTCCCCGACGATCAGCTCTCTCTGGCCATTGGAAAGCGGGGTCAGAACGTTCGGCTGGCGGCAAAATTGACAGGGTGGCGTCTGGATGTGGTTGGCGAAACAAAATATAACGAAACCCTTAAGGATGGGTATCGATCGCTTCTGGATTTGACCGGCGTGGGTGAAAAAACAGCCACCGAACTGTATGATTCCGATTTTCGGTCTGCCCGTGACATAGCGAGTTCAACCGTTCACGATCTGACGGTAGTGAAGGGGATCAGTGAAGATAAAGCCGAGGCGCTTATCCTTGAGGCGAACGAATACCTTGTCGATGCGACCCGGGAAAGTCGAGCAGCAGAATCGGAAACCGTCGCGGTTGAGGAAAATGAGGTTGCCGAAGAAGAGGACAACAAGGGTGAGATATCGGAGGTAGCGCCGCCCGATGTGGATGAAACGGAACCATCGGGAACAAAAGTATCCACTGATGAGTCGTAATCGTGGACACATCCCCGTTAGAACATGCATATGCTGTGGGGCTAAACGAGAGAAAAAGGCGCTGATTCGGTTGGTGCTGGATGAAAATGGCCTGGTCGTCAGGGACCATCAGGGAAAGGGCAGGGGCGCCTATACTTGCAGGGATGAGAAATGTTTGTCCGCCCTGAAAACGGGCAAAGGCCTGAGCAGGGCTTTTAGACGGAATGTTTCCATTCCCGCTTTTTTAAATGATGTTTCGGATTAAGGGCCTAACGAAAAAACGCTGTTTCGGTTACTCGCAAGAAAGTAAGAAGGGCACTGGGACTTAACAATTTCTGGGGGAATTTATGGCTAAAATCAGGGTTTATGAATTAGCAAGGGAGCTCAAAATAGAGAGTAAGAAGCTTGTGGATGATCTCAATGCGGGCGGACTACAGGTCAACAACTATATGAGTACCCTTGATGAAGCAATGGCTTCCAAAGCCAGGAAGATTATTTCTGGTGCTGTCGCAGAAGTGGTGGTTGAAAAAAGGGTTAAACCCCGGGTCATCCGCAGACGAAAGAAAATCGTCCAGGTTGAACCAACACCCGTTGAACCCAAAGATGAAGGCGAAGAGCCGTCAGCGGATAGCGCCCCTGAAACCATTTCGGAATCCCCTGTTGTCGAAAAAGCGTCTCCCCCAGCGCCCACAGAGGTTGAAGAACCCTTAACCGAGAAAAAAGTCAAGACGGCAGCATCTGATGCCGAGGCCCCGGCCGATATGATCGTTGAAGCCCCAGCTGATATGATCGTTGAAGCCCCGGAAGTGTCTGAGAAAGAAGCTTCTGATCTGGGATCAGAGGCGCCTGCTGAAACCGTCGAAGCACTCCCCCCAGAAGTGCCTGACGAAATTGCAAAAGAAAAAGCTGAAGTGCCTGAGGAAAAAGCCCCGGCGATTTCGGACAAACCCCTCGAAAAAGAAACACCTTTGAAGGAAAAGAAACCCGTCAAAACCAAAGGAAAGAAGAGCAAGAAAAGAAAATCCGAAAAGCCCGCCAAAATTATCAGTCCTCCGGAAGAAGGGCCGCTAAAGAATATCCTGGCCAGAGAAAGTGAAAAGCAAGCTGAAAAACCAAAAACGCCAAAGCCAAAACGTCGTCCTGCCGAGCCGGTGCCTGAAATAACCCAACAACCAGTGCCGCCCAAAGTGTTAGATCCGCTGCTGGATGACGGGAAACCCTCAAAAAAGAAGAAGGGCTGGAAAAAAGATCAGGAGGATGCCGCGCCGAAAAGAGCCGTCATAAAACGCAAGAAAAAAGAGGTCTATGAGCGGGCGGATCTTTACCAGGATCGTGGTAAAAAACATAAAGGGAAAAAGGGCGGCAAGAAGTCCAGGGAAGTTCCCCGGAAATTCAAACAGACGGAGATTACAACACCAAAAGCCATCAAGAGACGCATTAAGGTTCAGGAAACCGTTACCGTTACCGATCTGGGGAAAGCCATGGGGACCAAGGCTACCGAGTTGCTCAAGCGACTCATGAAACTGGGTGTCATGGCCAATATCAATCAATCCCTTGATTTTGATACGGCATCTTTGGTGGCGGATGAACTCGGTTTTGAATTGGAACTGGCCTCCTTTAAGGAAGAGAGCTTTTTTTCCGATGTGGAAGACGCTCCCGAAAATCTGGTATCAAGGCCGCCGGTTGTGACCATTATGGGCCATGTGGATCACGGCAAAACCTCCCTGCTCGACTATATTCGAAAATCCAATATTATTGGCGGAGAATCGGGCGGTATTACCCAGCACATCGGGGCATACTATGTGAAGCGAGAAGGCGGTGATATTGTTTTTCTCGATACGCCCGGCCATGAAGCATTCACGGCCATGAGGGCGCGGGGTGCAAAAATTACCGATATCATCATTTTGGTGGTGGCGGCCGATGATGGGGCTATGCCCCAGACCAAGGAAGCCATAAATCATGGACGAGCGGCGAATATCCCCATTGTGGTGGCCATCAATAAAATGGACAAGGCCAATGCCGATCCTGACAGGGTTAAACGGGAATTGGCAGAATTGGATCTGGCGCCCGAAGAATGGGGTGGTGATACGCTTCTGGGAGAGATTTCGGCAAAGACGGGAGAAGGGGTTGATGATCTTCTGCAATTGATTCTGCTGCAGTCTGAAATGCTGGAGTTGTCTGGTAATCCNGACAGAGAGGCAAGAGGTTCCGTGGTGGAGGCGGAATTGGACAAGAGCCGCGGGCCGGTGGCCACGGTTCTGATTCAAAACGGTACCCTTAAACAGGGGGACCAGTTCGTCTGCGGCGAGCATTTCGGTCGCGTGAGGGCCATGTTGGACAGCCGTGGACGGAAAATGACGTCTGCGGGCCCCTCCGTCCCCGTTGTTCTGTATGGTATTTCCGGCGTTCCCATGGCCGGAGATGAGTTCATTGTTGTGAAAGACGAAAAAGTCGCCAAACAGATTATCGAACATCGAAAAGAAAAATCCAAAAAGCAGGAAGGGACGAAAACCGGTCTGGTCAGCTTGGATGACTTGTATGAGCGAATTAAGGAAGGCGGGGTTAAGGAATTGAACATCATCCTCAAAGCCGATGTGCAGGGTTCCGCGGAGGCCCTTGCCGACTCCCTGATCAAGCAGAGCACCGATGCGGTGAAGCTGCAGGTGATCCATTCAGCCACCGGCGGCATTACGGAATCCGATGTCACCCTTGCTTCCGCGTCCGACGCCATCATCCTGGGGTTCAATGTAAGGGCCAACCCAAGGGTCCTGGCTTTAGCTGAAAAAGAAAATATCGATATTCGATTTTATGATGTGATTTATAACGCCATCAACGATGTGCGCCTGGCCATGGCCGGCCTGTTGGAACCGATTTTGAAAGAAAATATCATTGGACATGCAGAAGTTCGGGAAATTTTTCGTGTCCCCAAAATCGGCACCGTCGCAGGATGTCATGTCACCGATGGCCATGTGGAGAGAAATGCCAAGGTTCGGCTTTTACGGGACGATGTGGTCGTTTTTGACGGCAGGATTTCATCTCTCAGGCGCTTTAAGGAAGATGTCAAAGAGGTCCAATCCGGTTATGAGTGTGGTATTGGGCTGGATAATTTCGGTGACGTCAAACCCTCGGATATTTTCGAAATCTACCAGTTGGAGGAAGTGGCTGCGGAACTTTAAAAACCATGGTGGTGGGTACTTTAAAAGTCGAGTTTCTCCTTTTTGACAACCGGTCTCTCAAGGGGAAACGAAAAGTCGTCAGGAGCATGGTCGATAAGGTGAAATCCAAGTTTAATGCGTCCGTTGCCGAAGTGGGTGCCAATGATAAGTGGCAGAAAATTGAGCTGGGGGTCAGTACGGTGGGCAATGATCGGCGCCATGTTGATTCCTCTCTGAACCACATCCTGGATTTTCTGGAGTCTCTTTGCCTGGCACAAATTGTGGACACGGAAATTGATATTATCAACCTTTGAGGTAAAAACTGATATGCTGCCGGGGAAACGATCCGTACGAGTCGGGGATGTCATTTTAAAAGAAGTGGCTTTCCTGCTGCTGGAGAAGGTGAGGGATCCGCGTGTTCAGGGTGTTACCCTGACGGGAGTTCGTCTCAGCGACGACCTTAAACTGGCCAGAATATTTTACAGTGTTCTGGGAGATGAAGCCATTGTGGAAAAGGCTCAATCAGGATTGGACAGCGCCACGGGATTTGTAAAAAGAGAAATCGGAAGGCGAGCCGGTCTGCGGTATATCCCTGAAATTAAATTTGTCTACGACCCTTCGCTCAAAACCGGAGAGCATATGGAACGTGTTTTTGAAAAAATCCATAAGGCGGATTAAGAAGGATGGTTTCGGAAGATCCCCTTTTGGGCGCTTTAAAACGGGTTGCCGGTGTGCTCAGTGGCGGAAATCGTTTTTTAATGATGACCCATGAGAATCCCGACGTGGATGGCCTGGCTTCCATGCTGGCCCTGGGGAAAAGCCTGACAGGCCTGGGGAAAGAAGTGGTCATTCTGATTCAGAAATCCCTTGCGCCTCCCCTGTCGCACCTATCGGGCGCTGAAAGAATGATTGTTCAGGGGGCCGAATTCAAAAGAGAATTTGATGCAGTCCTGGCGTTGGACTGTGCGGAAAGGGAAAGATTGGGGCCCTGCGTAAGTTTTTGGCCGGGGACGGGTCCCTCCATTAACATTGACCACCACGAGACCAACACTTTTTTTGGCGGATACAACCTGGTCGATTCCGACAGCTCTTCAACGGGGGAGTTGGTGTATCGATTGATTGAATGCGGTGCGTTCCCACTGGACCATGAGGTTGCTGAAAATTTATTTGCGGCCATCCAGTCAGATACAGGTTCTTTCAGGTTCACCAACACCACCTCAAAAACCATGAGGATTTCGGCGGATTTGATGGACCATGGGGTTGTTCCCTGGAATATATATCAGAGAACAACCAACGGATATGGCCCCGAGCGGTTGAAGTTACTGGCCGGCGCCTTGGCTCAGGTAGAGCTACACAATGAAGGCAAAATCGGCATGATGGTACTCAAAAGGGATATGTTTGAACAAAGCGGCGCTCGCAGCTCGGACACTGAAGGGTTTGTGGAGTATCCCCGGTATATCAACGGGGTTGAACTGGCGGTGATGATCAGTGAAAAGGATGAAGATACGTGTAAGTTCAGTATCCGCTCTAACGGTTGGGTAAATGTGGCGGAACTGGCGTCACGATTTGGGGGCGGCGGTCATGCAAAAGCCGCGGGGTTTACCCGCAAGGGATCTCTTACCGCATTGAAGAAAGATTTCTTAATGGAAGCGGGCCGGTTATTGAATGAAACCTCCCCGTGACGGCATACTCCTGGTTGACAAAGAAGAAGGCGAATCGTCACACGGGGTAGTTAAGAAAGTAAAATCCGCACTGTCTTATGGCAAGCGTTACAAGGTCGGGCATGCGGGAACCCTGGATCCATTTGCAACCGGATTGCTGGTAATTCTTCTGGGGCAGGGAACCAAATTGTCCCGGTTTATGATGGCCGGAGAAAAAGAGTATCTGGCCACGCTGGAACTGGGTATCGAAACCGATACCCTGGATCCTACGGGAAGTGTAACGGCTGTTCGTGATGTTCCCCGGCTAAGTTCGGGTTTTATTCGAGAAACCGCCAAGCGGTATGAGGGGAAGATCCAGCAGACGCCGCCGGCCTATTCGGCTGTGAAACATAATGGGTCAAGAGCTTATACGCTGGCCCGGAAAGGCCTTCCGGTAAAGCTCAAAGAAAGGACGGTAACCGTCCATTCCTTATCCATTGATTCAGTTGATCTGCCTGAAATTACCTTGCGGGTCAGATGTGGCGGCGGGACGTATATCCGAACGCTTGCCGCCGACCTGGCCCGGGATCTGGGACCGGGCGGACGATTGAAAACCCTGAGAAGATTGAAAAGCGGCGCCTTCGACGTGGCGGACGCCATGTTGTCGAGGGACATTTTGAATGAAGCCCACGGCCAAATTCAGAAAAGAGGCATCCCTTTGCTGGAGGCGCTGCCGGGCATGGAAGAGATCGTGATCGATGAGACCCTGGCAGAAAAAGTGCGGCTGGGATATCAGCCCCATTGGAATGAATTGGCCCGGGTTGTGGACCCGATTCATTCGTTGTTTGAAAATACTGAAAATGATCAGGAAAGCCTCATAAAACTGGTCAGTGGCGACAGACTTTTGGCGATCGTAAAGCGAGAAAGTGAGGAGGGCGGTCATGAAAAAGTAGAATTTGAGAGGGTCTTTTCTTGATTTTATTGTATTTTTGGTTGCCATGCCAAAGCATGGGAATACCGGCTCGGAAAGATTTCAATTGACCGGTATGATGTGAAACCCTTCCGGGACAACCGTTATTTTTGCTAATTTTTTTAGCGTTTTGGAAACATCAATTTTTAGGAGGTACTAAAAGTGGTTTTGACAGCGGGAGCAAAGAAAGAAATTCTTGATCGGTTCAAGCTTCATGAGAAGGATACCGGTTCGCCCGAGGTTCAGATTGCCTTACTGACCAGTAGGATCCAATACCTTACGGAACATTTCAAGGTTCATAAAAAAGATCACCACTCACGCCGAGGGCTGTTGAAACTGGTCGGCCAGAGGCGAAGGCTTTTGAACTATCTGAAGAAAAGAGATCTGGAAAAATACCAGACGCTTATCAAGGAGCTCGGCATTCGAAAATAGTGCGGCTGCTCATGCAACGACCTGTCTTGATTTTCACCCCGTGTTTCGGAAATGTGAAAAAACGGCAGTGGTTGCAAACATCCGGTAAGTTATAGCCCGTGGTAAGTATGATATGATGGTATCGCAATTTTAAACTGTAACTGCAACCCAACATGAGCCCAGGCGCTTTTTCGGAACACGGTTTACAAAAAGACCAACACACGTCTATTTGAAAGGAAATATGAAATAATGGTGAAAAATTACTCGATTGAAATTAATGGCCGGAATGTCCATGTGGAAACGGGTCGTATTGCCAAACAGGCAAACGGGTCGGTCGTTGTTACTTCCGGTGAAACCGTTGTACTGGTGACTGCCGTTGCAACGGATGAAGTTCGTGAGGGAATCGATTTTCTTCCTCTAACGGTGGAATATCAGGAAATGTCTTATGCCGGGGGGCAGATCCCCGGAAACTTTTTCAGAAGGGATATGGGAAGACCGGGAGAAAAGGAAACACTCATTTCCCGCCTGATAGACAGGCCGTTGAGGCCGTTGTTCCCCGATAATTATCATTACGAAACCCAGGTGATTGCCACGGTGCTGTCGACGGACAAGGAAAATGAGGCGGACATGCTGGCCATGCTGGGTGCGTCAGCGGCCCTTGAAATATCGGATATCCCCTTTCTGGGGCCCATTGCCGGGGTGAAGGTGGGAAGGATTGATGGAGAATTCATCGCCAATCCCACCCTCAGTCAGCAGGAAGAGAGCGATATCAACCTTATTGTGGCGGGAAATCGGGATGGTGTCGTGATGGTCGAGGGCGGTTCCAAGTTCGTCAGTGAATCCGATATGATTGACGCGATTTTCTATGGTCACCAGGCCATCCAGCCCATGCTCGACATGCAGGAATCCCTTAAAAGGGAAGTGGGGAAATCCAAAAGAAGTCTTCTCGATGAAGTGACGGACTCATCCCTCATGGCAAAGGTTGAAGAGATGGGAGAGCCTCTGCTCAGGGAAGTATTGCGCATTGCTGATAAGATGGATCGGCAGGCAAAAAGGCGTGATGCCAAAAACCAGGTTGTGGATGCCCTTTTGCCAGAGCATGAGGGACAGAAATCGGAAATCAAGGAGTTTTTCCACTCCCTTGAAAAGAAAATGGTTCGAAGCATGATCTTGGATGAAGGCAAACGGATCGACGGCCGTGCCTTTAATGAAGTACGCCCCATTGAATGTCTGGTGGGCCTTCTGCCGCGAATTCATGGGTCTGCTCTGTTCACCAGAGGTGAAACCCAGGCCATGGTGCTCACTACCCTGGGTACGGAAAGGGACCGGCAGAGAATTGAGTCTATTTTTGGAGAGGAACTCAGGTCTTTCATCCTGCACTACAATTTCCCCCCCTACAGCGTCGGTGAAGCCAAAAGGCTCGGCGGTCCAGGACGTAGGGAAATCGGACACGGTGCACTGGCCAGAAGGGCACTGCTGCCCGTGTTGCCCAGCGACGACGAATTCCAATACTGCATTCGTGTGGTATCTGAAATCCTGGAATCCAACGGCTCATCCTCCATGGCCAGTGTTTGCGGAGGGTGCCTCTCACTTATGGATGCCGGGGTCCCCATTAAAGACCTGGTGGCCGGCGTGGCCATGGGACTGGTGGCGGAAGGGGACAAAGTGGTGGTGTTGACCGATATCCTGGGTGATGAAGATCATTACGGGGATATGGATTTTAAGGTAACCGGTACCACGGAAGGTATTACGGCCCTTCAGATGGACATTAAAGTGGAACGTCTTACCCGGGAAGTGATGGAACAGGCTCTGGCGCAGGCCAGGGAAGGGCGCCTTCATATTCTGGGAATTATGGGGGACACCATTTCGAAGCCCCGAAATGCGGTTTCCGAATATGCGCCGATTATCACAAACGTCAAAATCAGCTCGGAAAAGGTGCGGGTGTTGATCGGTCCGGGTGGTAAAACCATTCGGGAAATATGCAATGTCTCCGGCGCCAGAATTGATGTGGACGATGAGGGCATTGTGACCATTTCCTCACCGGATAAGGAATGTTCCGATGCGGCCATGAAAATGGTTAAGGAAATTGTTCAAGAAGCCGAAGTCGGAAAGTTGTATCAGGGAAAAGTGGTTAAAATCATGGATTTCGGGGCCTTTGTGGAAATATTCCCGGGTACTGACGGGCTGGTTCATATCTCGCAATTGGCACCTGAGCGGGTCAACAAGGTGACCGATGTCCTTAACGAAGGGGACGAGGTGCTGGTAAAGGTCCTGGAAGTTGGAAAAGATGGCAGAATCCGTCTTTCCCGTAAAGCAGCCTTGGGAGAAGACCCGGATGCATCGTAAGACCGTATTGAATAACGGCGTCAGAATCGTCTCGGAACGGTTGCCCCATGTTCGTTCAGTGTCGCTGGGCATATGGGTGAATACCGGTAGCCGGGACGAGTCGCCGCTGGAAAACGGGGTTTCCCATTTTATTGAACATATGAGTTTCAAGGGGACCCGTAATCGCAGCGGTTTTCAGATCGCAAAAGACCTTGATGCCATCGGCGGCCTTTCGAACGCCTTTACCGGTAAAGAAACCACTTGTTTTTACGGCAGGGTTCTGGACCGCCATTTTCCCGTTCTGGCAGATATCCTGTCTGATATTTTTGTTTACCCCACTTTCCAGTCCGAGGACATGGAGCGTGAGCGGGAGGTGATTTTCCAGGAAATCAGTATGGTGGAAGACACCCCCGATGACTATCTGAATGTGGTCTTCCAGAGCCTTTTCTGGCCGGACCATCCCATCGGTCGTTCGGTGCTGGGAAGTACTGAAACCGTCGGCCGAATGGATCAGAAAATGATCCGTGAATATATCCGGAAATATTATATTCCTGAAAGGGTCCTCGTGGTGGCTGCCGGAAATGTGGATCACGATGAAATGGTTTCCTATTTCAGGCCGATTTTTGAAGAGGAGAGGGATTTTTCCATCGATAATCCCGAAAGGACGCTCCCTTCCACCAGCGGTGGGGTCTTAGTGACGCACAAACCGCTGGAACAGGTGCATTTCTGCCTGGGCAGCGATGCGCCAAGCCAGGTGGATGAATCGCGATTCGCCGGTGCTCTGTTGAATACCCTTTTAGGGGGCAACATGAGCTCGAGGCTTTTTCAGGAAATCCGGGAGAACCGAGGCCTGGCCTATTCGGTGTATTCTTTCTTTTCTCCCTACGCCGATGCCGGTCTGTTTGGTGTTTATGCCGCCACGGACGCAAAAAATATGAACTCGGTGCTTGAAATCACCCAGAATGAGATCAGGGACCTCTGCCGTGGACAACTGAATCCGAGTGATCTTACAGCTGCCAAGGAAAATGTGATCGGCGGCATGTTTTTAAGTTCCGAGAGTTCGGACAGCCGAATGATGCGGGCGGCCAAAAATGAGTTTATCTTTGGAAGGTACGTGGATTACCAGGAGATCGTAGACAGCATCGAACGGGTAACCGTTGATGATGTGGTGGAAATGGCCAACCGGATTTTTGGGGTTGATCAGATTGCCTTCGCGGCCCTCGGTCCCGTAACGGAAGAAGATGTAGACCAGGGATGCCTCATTTATCATTAATTTTTTGAGGTGCTTTCGTTGGATTCCATTTCCGTAAAGATTAAGATCTGTAACCCAGCACTGATTGATCAGGGAATTCCCCTTCCCGGCTATGCCTCGGAAGGGGCTTCCGGCATGGATATCCGGGCTTGTTTAGAATCGCCGGTTATACTTGACCCGGGTCAAATCAAACTCATTCCCACCGGTCTGGCCATGTCCATACCAATGGGCTATGAAGTGCAGATCCGCCCCAGAAGCGGCTTGGCCCTCAAAAATGGCATCGGAATGGTTAACGGTCCCGGCACCATCGATTCCGATTACAGGGGCGAGATCGGTATCATCCTGGTCAACTGGGGAGATGCACCTTTTGTGGTCAGGATGGGTGACCGTATTGCGCAGATGGTGCTTGCAAAGGTCTATCGGGCCGATTTTCAGACTGTCGCGGACCTGGATGAGACCCAAAGGGGCGAAGGCGGTTTCGGTCACAGTGGCATTCAATAAAGATAAACCATGAAATTTTCCATCCTCTCTTCCGGGAGTCGTGGTAACAGCTGTTATCTCGAGACCAGCGGTGCCAGAATCCTGGTGGATGCGGGTTTGAGCGGTATCGAGATCGAACGGCGTTTGGGGACAGTCGGCGTTTTACCGAAAAGCCTCGACGCCATTTTTGTGACCCACGAGCATTCTGATCATATCAAAGGCGTGGGCGTCTTGGCACGCCGATATGGACTCCCTGTCTATGCCAATTTAGAGACCCTTAGATGTGCTGAAAAAGCCTTGGGAAAGCTTCCTGAGGTTATTTCTTTTCAAACCGGTGAAACCCTGAACATCAAAAACCTCTCTGTGGAAACCTTTACCAAGTGCCATGATGCGGCAGATCCCATGGGGTTGGTCTTTCGAAATAACGGCATAAAGGTCGGTCTTGTGACGGATATGGGGCGAAGCACGCGGCTGGCTGAAGATCGGTTAAGGGCCTGTAACGCATTGATCCTGGAATTCAACTACGATCCCACCATGCTCAGTGAAGGGCCCTACCCGTTGGACCTCAAGCGAAGAATCAACAGTGCCGAAGGCCATCTGTCTAACCAGCAGGCCGGCGAACTTCTGGAAACCCTGTCCCATGGCGATCTAAAGTATTTAGTCCTGGCGCACTTGAGCGAAACCAACAACCAACCGGAAATGGCGCTTAAAGCTGCTAAAACCGTTCTCAAACAGTGCGGCCTTAAACAGACCCAGGTTCTTGTGGGTAAACAGGATGAACCCTCTCCTTTTATTGAAATAGGGTGAGAGGTTGAGGTTATTCCCTGATGGCGGAAATGGGCCCAAGAGCGCATGTGGTTATAGAAGCCCCGCAACTTCATGTGGTGCTTTATCAGCCGGAGATCCCCGCCAATACCGGTAATATCGCCCGTCTCTGCGGTGCGGCCCAATTGCGGCTTCACCTGATCCATCCCCTGGGGTTCAGCGTTGATGACAAACACCTGAAGCGGGCCGGCCTCGATTACTGGCCCGAGATTGATGTGCGGCATCATGTGGACTTTGATGTTTTTCTGCGGAGCATGAATGAAGGCGGTCGACTGTTGTGCTTCAGCCGTCATGCTGACATGCTTTATCCTCAGGCAAGAGTGAATCGAGGAGACTACCTGCTATTCGGGCGTGAAACCCTTGGCCTTCCGAAAAACCTGCGGGAAGCCTATCCCTGTTACCGAGTCCCCATCTGGGGAAAGGTTCGCAGTCTGAATCTTGCAACCACGGTAGGCATTGTATCGTATCATTACCTTTTCCAGATGGGTCGTTTTTGATATTCAGAAATCGGAGCCTTCCGTTGCGTAGATGGCCCTAAACTCAACCTTCTCACTCAAAAAGCCCTCCGAGCACTTCTTTTAACCAAACTCTGGTGCTTTGTTTTCTGTTGACCCACAGAACGGTTTTCTCTATAAATGCCCTGGCCAGCGGGCAGAATGATAAGGAAGAAAGTATGCCCAGCGAAAGAAAGCCCGAGGTGATTGCATCATGTCACTGTAAAAAAGTAGTCCTTAAACTTATCAACCTGGATCCCAGGTTTACGGTCTGCCATTGTGGCACCTGTCAATTAATACATAACGGCCCATGGTACGGGGCAAACTGTGGTGACATTAAAGTTATCGATGGCAAAGAATATATAGGTGAATTTCCGAATGAACACGGGGAAGGGGATAAAAACTGTAATTTATCAAGCGGCTGTGCAATGTGGCATTTCTGTTCAAATTGCGGTTCCAGACTTTACTATAGCGTCAATGACAAAATGTTAAAAAATGCCGATGACAGATACAATGTTTCCATAGGGTTGCGCCAATGACAGATACAATGTTTCCATAGGGTTACTGCATAACATTTGCGAAGAAGATTTGATAATGGAAAACGAAGTTTTCTTTGATATGAAACCAGATTACTACGGTTTCCATGAAACTAAAAAGTTTTCATCCGATGATATTCTGAAAAGTAACAAGATGTAAATAGATCCTTCAAAAAGGGGTGTAATATGTCCAGCGTGAGAATACCTAAAGTTACCGCAAAATGTTATTGCAATAGCGTAGTACTTGAAATATCTGAAATAGACCCTGGATTCACAGCCTGCCATTGCGGCAAATGCGGAACAAGACTTCATTATAAGTTTGAGGATGAATTATGGAAGAGCCATCAGAACCGGTACGTTGTATCCGCAGGATTGTTATATAAATCCGGAATCAAAAATTTAAAAATGCTTAATGAAGTTTCTTATGAAGTGAAGCCACCCTACTACTGTTTTGAAGGGAATAGACCAAAGCTGTCCACCAG
>JGI10211J34971_10001651_pt1 | contig 18333 bp, 30 predicted proteins | sample Etolagsediment_FD_34971 | JGI IMG/M metagenome (IMG submission 34971) | reverse complement strand
AGAGTATTATGATCAGATAAATTAAGATCAGTTCCAGCAGAATCTGTATAAATTAATCTATGAGGGGTTAGAGTACTATCAACCCATAAAGTGTCATTACCTGCAGAGGCTGCAATCCCTGTAAAAGCTATGTCACCTATACCGGATAACTCTCCACCGTCAATCCCAAGTTTAGTCTCTATTGCTAAAATAGACTCAGATAATGTATTAACGTGGTTAGCTAAAACATCATCAATAAAATCGATCATATACCCAGTTCCTGCAGCAATATTTCTAACAGTTGGATGATAATAATCATCCAAAGCAGTAGGGTACTGTATTGCTTTCCAAACTAATGTCATTAAAAATCTCCAAAAACTAAATGTAAAAAGATACAATTAACCTTATAAAAGATTTTACCACATTACTATTTGGAGAATTAAAAAGGAATATTATTCTACACGATTAAAGGCATAACCAGGAACTTTTATATTTTGATTAAGATATATACCCTTTGAAGTAGCATAAAGTAACCCTTCATACAAATCATAAGATACGTCATAATACTCATATAATGCCCCATTATAAAACCTAACCATCAAAGTAAACGAGTTCTCATCGTACCCTATTTCAGAAATATGAGAAGATTCTACAGGGAACATTTCAACTTCACTAGGGTTAGGTACAGCAGTACCTCCTAGTGCATTATCAGTAGGTAATCCATCATTTCCATAAATAGGCATCTAATCCCTCCAATTAAAAAAAGATTCAAGTAAAGAAGCCTCAACGCTCTTCTGCGAAGAGACGTTGCGGCTAACTATTTCAAGAGCCTTAAGGATTTCTTCCGAATCCTTAGCTTTATCATACTGGGAACCCTTGTATTCGTCAAGCATTGCTTGCAGATTTTTTACAGGTTCCAGATAAGATTGATAAGACCCAGCGCTAAATTCTTCAGAAAATTCGGATAACTCATTAATTTTATTCTGCAAGCCACCCTTAATATCGTTTAACCCTTTAGCTATAGTTGAGATACTATCGTCGGTACTACGCTCGTTATATTTAAATTTAGAAAGTATTTCTAGAGTTCCTTCAAGTTTTTCCATCGTTGTAAATATATCGTCACTGATAGTATCAAGAGTTTTAGAAAACCCGGATAAGCTATCCTGAAGTTCTCCTAAACGAGAAAGTTCACGATTAGCTGAGTTATAACCTTGTTGAAAAAATTTCATAGCCCTATCAATAGGCATAGAAGTAACAACATTAGGATCTAAAAGATAAGAAAGATTAGCTACGCCTTCCCCCTGAATACCCGAAGATCCTTGATGAAACGTTACAGTTCCATCTTCATTAACTTTTATATTTTTCTCTATTAAGAACTCTTCAGCCTGCCTAAGATCTTCGTCAGATTCCATTGAGTTAACTTCAGACTCACCAGGAGCCATCTCAGACGGCTCCTGGTCCAAGTAACGCTCTTCTAGTATCTCATAGCCAGGGTCAGACTCTTCCAAGTCCTCTAGGTCATCTTGGTCCTCCGGGTCAGTAACACGACCATAAAAGGGTCCAGACTCTTCCAAGTCCTCTAGGTCATCTTGGTCCTCCGGGTCAGTAACACGACCATAAAAGGGTCCAGACTCATTATACAAAGAATCGTCCAAACCTTCAAACATTTGTTCATCATCAGCATCACCATATTGAACTTCAGGTACATCTAAAATAGCTTGAGCAGCCTTAATTAATGAATCTACAACACTCTGTTGTTTTTTACGTATATTCCTAGTATTAGGTCCAGTTTCCTCAACAGATGGGTCTAAAGAAAGATCCATTTCTGGATCGTACTCTTCTTCGGTCTGGCCTTGATCCGTATAAACCATACCAGGTTGAGATGGCCAAAACCCTTCCGGCTCTTCTGGATATGTTTGTTGAGTTATTTGAGTTTGATCATACCCCATTTCAGGATCTACTGAAAGATCCATATCTGGGTCATATTCTAATTGACTCTGAGATTCATCTGTATAGACTTGACCGGGTGACTGAGGCCATAAAGGCCCATCGCCAGCTGAAGTGTCTTGAACAGGCCAGGTAGGATTAGTTTCACCTTTATCCATAAGCATAGTTTTATCATAAGGATTTAACTCTTCTTCCTCCCAGTCAATATCAAGACCTTCGTAAACGTCTGAGTCTTCGTCTTGCTGAGCAAATTTTAAGAACTCGTCGGTTACGTCGTAATCTTTACGGGATATTATATTCCTCATATATAATTCATCTTCCTTTTTAGAATATTTAGCCATAATGCCAAGCTGAACGAGAGATGTCACGTAAGCGTGACGATCTCTCTCGTTCAGCGCTTGCAAAAATTGGTCAAACAATTCCTGAGAAATGTAATTAGAATCGTCAGCCGAAAGTTTAGTACGCTCAATTGCATCTTGAAGTGTTATAGGCATGTCTGCTTCCTTTAAATTTTAAATATAATTACACAAATTTATATTAGCACAAAAATGCTTGGTAGGAATAAAGAGATACTTAATTCTAATCTTCTTGAGTAAGATTCGGATTCCTTACAAATCTTTTAATAAAAAGGGGCTCAACCTCAGACCCACACATTGGGCAAGCTTCAAGATCTTTAGAACCCTCTACATCATGAGCTACATCACACGTACATACATAGCCATATTCAGCTACAATAGCACTTTGACCTTTAGAATCTACACCAAAAATACCATTTACGACACCTAATAATCCTAAAGTAGCTTCATAGTCAACATGAAACCCAGTTTGGATAGTGTCATCAAAAGCCACATCAATTGAACACGGTATCCTAATGTCTACTAAACACGTTGCTGCTACCTTATCTTTCTCAACTAATCTATTCAAAACTTCAAGAGCCTCTTCGATTCCTACAAATTCCTTAATCATTTCTTCCTCCTTTTACACGCTTCATAACACTCCTTACCACATAATTCAGGAGTACAATATTCTACCCAGCTTCCAAAACAAGCTGGCTTATACTGAGTATCTTCGCATAGCTTAGGTTCGAAGTCAATAGTTATTTTGGAATCTTTTGCTCTTTTTTTAGCCATGGCTTAAATCTCTATCAAAAACTCCTCTTTATAATGACCTTTATTATTATATTCAAAAGGATAACCCCAAGGATTACAATAAATTTTAGTATTTCCTATCTTATAATCAAAATAATAATGAGTATGCCCACATAACCATAAATTAGGCTCAGTCTTAAGCATCGTCTCTGACATATCTACATAAAAACCTCCATTTATAGATGAACTTCTATAAATGTCGGGTATGACTGAAGTAGTAGGAACATGATGAGTTACAACTACAGTTTTATCATTTTTATTTATGCTCTTATTAAGCCAATCTCTATCTTTCCTATGTTCCGTTAATATATCATAAGTATCTACAGTCATAATCTCACAATCATCATTTACTTTATTAATCTTCCTATAATCTGGAAAAGAATAATACACTTCACTCTCACCCCTACGATTATCAAAATCAGTCCATAAAGTAGTGCCTAAAAAAGTAACATCGTCTATTTTAACTGAAGACCTAGACAAAATATGTATATTTTCAAACTTAGCAGCAACCGACTGTAAGTCGGTTGCTGCTTTATTCAAAAATCTATTATAATAGTCATGGTTTCCCAAAACCATGACTACAGGCATATTATAATTTACCCTAAGTTCTTTAAAATATTTTCTAAGCCTTTTACGACTAGAATCAATATCTCCAGCCATTACAAGCACGTCTGCCTCGTCTGAAATACGAGGCAGACGTTTATGCTCAAAAATTAAATGTAAATCTGATAATAGTTGTATTTTCATACCACACCTTAAATTAATAATATTTTATAAAAAATTATAAAATAAATTTATAAGATTGTCAAGAACTATTTCTTTATGTTTTTAAAATTAGGCATTGCTACACCGTAGGAACGACCCCCAGTAGCAAGTTGTCGTTGAAGAAGTTGAGCTTTTCTACCTTGAGGCTCATTAACAACAGAAGATTTAATAACACTATTTAGACCTACAAGGCACCTTGCTAAGTCGTCAGACCCTCTACCTCTAACCTTACCCTTCTTACTAGGTGAGATTATCTTCCTCAAGTCTTCGCTTCTCTCAAGTCTTAAAGATTCGAGCAAACAGACACCCTCACCTGACATCTCTTCCTCGTTTCTAGTCATCTGAATGGTACCTTGAGGGCTCAAAGAAAAACCATCTGAGAGGGCAGGAGGAAGCAAGCTAACTTGATCGTTATAAACTTGAGTTCTAAAGGACATAAAATCCTGCATTCTAATACTATACCTGTTAGCTGCGATTCCTAAAGACCTAATATTCTGTATTGCATTTGCAGAGTTCCAAGCGTCAAACCATACTCCAGCTATATGTATCTTCTTAGATAATTCTTTTATAATATCTGTTACTGAATTAAAATAAATCTCTCTAGATCTAGTAGGAACAATTCTAATACAAAAATCAACTACCGTAATTAGTCTATCTAACGATTGCGGATCTGGATAAAATGGTTTACCTCCTACTAAAACTCTACCTTTGGACCTTGGAGAATCTTTAGCTGATGGTAAACTAGATAATAAAATTCTACCATCACCGTAAGGTCCAGGATCTCTAGTTTTTATACCTTTACTTTCAACTTGATAATCCCCCTCATCTTTTAGTTCAGGATGACCACATACTATGGCAAAAGAGTCAAATGTTAAACCGGCATCTAAAAACATATAATGATAGTTTTCAAAATCATAATTTACAGATTCTAAATTCAAACCTACATATTGTTTTCCTGTTTTATCAGTTATATTAACGTCTCTAAAAGCAGCTATAGGCTCACGATCATAGCGCACACAACTCCAAAACCTTAAAGGTTGATCAAATAGAGGACTTTGAGCTGCTGGAGGATCTGCAGCGAAGTCTCGTTGTGCAGCTACTGGATCTTTAATAAACTCCTCGTCAAAGTTCTTTCTTTTTTGTTCAGGATTAAATTCCCAAGTAGCACCTTTCCAAAAAAAAGTTCTCTTAAGCTCTCCGTGTTCTGCTTTATTATAAAGCTGCATAGCTATGTCATCAATTGACATAGGACTAGTAACATTAATCATGAGTCCTAAGAATGGAAATAAATTATAGTTGTCAACCGAGGATCTTACAGTTTTTAAGGACTGGTTTATAACTCGATACAACTCTTGTGCAGAGGTCTTTGCCTCAGTATGCGATAGACGAGCAAGCTCGTCTATCGCTCCAAGGATACGAGTCCTACCTGCAACACCGCCTGAGTTTGAAGAAATTCTGTTAAATCTTACCTGAAGCCACCCGTCTATTACAGAGTCTTCAAGAACTTTATACTCCCATGGATCTAAAGAACCTAATTGTTGTTTCTCTTTTCCTTTAACCCATCTAACATGTCTGTTAATCCAAGGAGAATTATCCCTCATTCCTCTATATTTAGCATAAATAGTATTCTTAGCCTGCTCAGCAGTTGAAGCAGCAAACGTTACTTCAAACCATTCAGATTTCTCTTGCCTCAAGTATCTCTGCAACGCAAATCTACCTTCGGTAGATTTTACCCTTAAACAATGCTCAATATATCCTCCTATATGAGCACCTAAATAAGACTTACCGGATCTCATTCCAGCAATACAAATTAACTCATTATATGGAGTTATGACACCGTCATAAATTAAACCCTGCATCGAATTTTTACAAGACGGGCATTCAAAATCATTAATTTGAGAATTCCAAACAAACAAGTTTTCTGACTCAAGATAAGATCTAGATTTATTCCAACAATCCATAGCTTCAGGATCTTGAGAATTACAAAAAGGACATCTTAAATTAAACATATCCCTTAAAATTTGATATTGACGCCAATATCTAAAAGTTGAAGGTACATTCCAATAATCAAGCCCTGTAACCCATTCAACAATATTTGGGGCAGGTTTTAACAAATAAGACCTTTCAGAGTCTAAGGATATATCTAAACCTGTTACACGATCATCTATTAGATCCTCTATGTCTTTAATAAAACTTTTCTTCATGTTATACATTTCTACAGTCTTAGCCATAAAATTAGGCGCAGGGAACCACGGCGGCTTGCCCCGTGGCAGGTTACTTTAGGTCTCGTTATCTCTACAAACTTTTTCTTTTGAACCATAAAACCAAAAAGTAGATCCTATCTTTTCTATACTAAAACTATGATAACCACTACTCTCGTAAGAGCGCTCTAAGCCTTTTAAATAATCACAAATTTCAGACACGCTACCAGTTAAATACTCTACATTAATAGCACATAACTTCTCAAGAACAAAATGTTTAATCATAATTTAAACTCTTTTCAAAATAAAGTTTGTTACAATTATCTCCTTAGTAATACTACGTATTTTTAATTTATTTAAATCTGAAGGAATTTTATATTTGACTCCGTCAATATAAAATTCATATCCTAAAACATTAGTACAGTAATATTTCAAAACTTTTAAAACAGCTACATTAAAAAACTCAGCCCCTTTTTTATAAGAAGCTGAGTTTACTAAAATCATCCTGCCTACCGATTTTCCTTTATCGTTCCTAATTAAAGCATCTTGTTGATATGAATTTGTTTCTAAAACCATAACTATTTAATACTAAATTCTTCAAAAACTTCATCTATAATTTCTTTAAAGGATTGCTTAATACTCTCAGCCATCTTATTTCTTAAAGTTTCAATAATTGCATCACCTACACTAGAATCAGGATTAGCTTCTTTAAATGACTCAGCAGCTTCCTGAGTTATAGCAATTAAACTATTCATAAACATCTCCACACTCATAGAAACAGCTCTTTGCACAGCAGAACCAGCTACATGAGATGAATTTCTAAGTTTAGTGAGTTTAATCTTCATATCAGTTAAATCTGAAAGTAATTTATTAAAATCATTAATTTGTCTTATAGAAATAGGTCTTCGCTTTTTACCTGAATCCTCAACAGGATTTAAAGTCTCACGTTCATATCTATAAAGCATGTCTTCAAACATACTAATATATCGGGTAATTGAAGTATAATCTGTAAGCTCTTCAGTTTTTTCATATATTAACGTTTCAGCCGTCTCTTTACGTAACGCAGATTGAGGACCCGTTAAATCTTTGTTTGTAAGATCCTTTTTCATTGCATGTCTTAAATCTTTAGCTATAAGTTCTGCTTTTGTAACATGCTTACTAAAATGTTTTGAAAGATTAGCTGAATTAAAATGAGGCAAATAATCACTTTCAGGTGCATCATCCGATAATTGAGCATTTAAAAAATCAACCTTTGAATTCATCCATCTCATAGTTGAATTATTAGATTGATCTTCCTCCATAATCTTATTATGTACTTCTATATAAAAATCTGGATGAGTTTTTCTTAAAGAACAAATTTTACAATTATTTACTAATTTATTTAAACGAGGTAACTCTTTTTTAGATTTTACCATAATAACCTCTCCTTTAAAAACTACATAACATAATATACTCTATTTAACTAGAATTGTTATTAATTAATTGTCTTAATAACTCTTTTAATTCTTTTTGACTGTCTAAATATTTTTGTTTATAAGATTCAAGCTCATCTTCGATGACTTGAATCTTTTCTTTATTAGCATCTGTCTCATAACTTATTTTATCAACATATCTAAACCAAGCCAAACCTACTGAAATAAAAAACAGGAGTAGGCTGATGCCTACTCCTGCTTGCCAAGTTAACATCCTTTTATTCATTTTAGAATTTTCTTTAATTTGATTCTGAAGTGAATCAAATAACGGAAGTTGAGTACATTTATCTTTTTCTAATATTTTAGTTTCTAGTTTATCCATACGATCATCTAACTTTAAAAATTTACCGTCTACACGTTCTTTATTTAATTCATAAAGTCTCTTTTTTAAAGACTCAGTTGTTGAATCAGACATATTAAAATTCCTATTAAAAATAATTTTAATTTCATTATACCATTATTTATATTATTTTTTATAAAGTTTATAAGCAATTACAATTAAGTTATAATTTAAATATTTTTACATATAAAATTTATGTAAAGTCTATCGTATGCCGTTTGGCATACGATAGACGCACCTGTAGCCAAAAATCTCAAAAATTCTTCTTTTTTAAAAAGTTGTTTAAAAGAAGTTTTTAAATGCTTTGCTTAAGTGCTCTACTCGTTGCCTTTCAGGCTTTCTCGTTCGAGCAGACCCTTTTTCAGGGTCATTTTTTTAAAACACATTTTTTAAATTTTTCTTTTAAAATTAAGATTTTATATTAAAAAAAGGTAATATAAAAAGTTAGAATCGAGTGAAACGAGATTCTTTACAGCGACAAGGTCCGTAGGACCTGTCAGAAGCTGTAAACTTAACAGTATAAGTTAAAGTTTTTAGTTTTAAAAGAATTTTTTAAGAAGTTTAAAATTTGAAAAGTTTTTTGAAAGTTTTTTAAGAACAAGATTTTAAGTCTTTTTTAAAGCCGAGAAAAACAAAAGTTTTGTTTTCTCAGCTGTCCTACAAAATTTTCCCCTCTCAACCAAAGATTCGTCCCCTCACTATGTGCATAAATAAAAAAAAAGAAACCTCAAAAAATATAAACCGATACCGCCATGTCCTTGAAGTTATCTCCGCATGTACGTTTTTCAGGATAGGCCGCGTGGATCACATCGCTGAGATCCCGCCCCGCCAGTGCGTCTCCGTCGAACGGGGGTCCATCCCTCCTTTTTATTAGATCTTAGTCTTATACACACCTAATAAAAAGATCAATTTATATCCGATTACGACATTGCTATTTAAAGCACCTCTCCGCAATTCTATGTTATTAACATACTCGTTTTTTATTAGGTCTTAATCTTATACACACCTAATAAAGATCAATTTACATATAGTTACAGTATTGCTTAACTCTAAGAGTTGCAATTTTAAGTAACTAATATTAATATACCCGGTTTAGTTTAAAAACAAGCAACAAATTTTTGTTGCTTGTTTTATAATAAAAACGTGTATTTTTATGTTAAAACGAAGTATAATACTATAAATTTAGATTTTTTAAAGTTTGGAATTAAAAATGAGTAAAAACCGAAAACATAAAAAAGTTAAATACAAATATAAAGAGGGAGATCCGTGCTCTATATGTAAGAGTCCATTAATCTGGTCATACGTTGACAATAGATGGAAATTAGTGTGTCCTACTCCTGAAAATCATCTTAGTGTTGAGGATAGAGCTGAATATAAACGTTTTCATGCTTTAAATGAAGTAAATAGTGTTATATGTAAAAATTCTAATATTTTAAATTATGAAAAAGAGTATATAAAATATAAAAATAAGTGTGAAAAATTAGAAGACGATAATTTAAAAAACAAAGAACTTATTAATTTATTAAAAAAAGAAGTTGAAAGACTATCTGCACTTGTTGACAATATTATAAATCGTTAATTGTATTTTTAAGTTTTTGTAAATCTTGTAAATTTTTTTCTAGCTCAGAAATCATATCTTTTTTAATACAACCATAACCTCCAGGTATTAAAGCTTGAGCAATTAAATATTCTGATCGTTCAACTATACTATCTATTATTTTTAATATTTCTTTATTTTTTATTTTCATCTAAGTCTTCTAATTTAAAAAGTTTCTCTTCTTTTTCTGTTTGTTGTAATGGGCCAATTAAGGCATTTAATTTTCCATTTTTAGACATGTAGTATACTAAATGTTTTTTAGGACTATTAACTGAAATAGAAAAATGTGAATTTACAAATTCAAATGTTAAAACCATTATTGATACTCCCTGCATGTGTAAATTGACGATTTGTTTTTAAAAGGGCTTTCTCTGTAAGTGTCATGATTTAGACAGCTAGGACACAAGACTTTACCCTGAAAAAATGAAAGTCTAGTTGAGAATTTACAACATTCTTGACATTCTCCTATGAAATCTTGTAATGATCTCTTATTAGGTAAATGATATTTTATCCAAGATTTTCCTTTATCTGTAATTACATATAAAGAAAATCCGTTATCAGTTTGTATTGAACGTATCATACCTTCCTCTGAAAGGTATGATACGTATTTTTTGATAGCAGACATCGAAACTTCTATGTCTGCTATCTTTTTAACAGTGCCTATTGTAATTTTTGGATTATCAGCTATAGTTCTTAATATAGTTAGCAGCTTTATTTGTTTTTTTGTCATTGAGTCCTCCTACGTATTTAATTTGAATATGTTTCAATATTACACCAATTAAATTCTATAGTCAAGTTGTAAAGTATTTATTTTTTCATATACGGGTATATTATCTTATACTTTATTTTTGATTGGAGAAAAGATAATGAAAAGTTCATATGTTATTTTAGCAACTGAAGAATGGTATAATGCTGTTTTAAATCAATTACCAAGTCATGTTCAAGAAATAGTTGAAAGTAAATCTGAGAAAGTGTATAAATTTGGAAAGAATTTAGTAGAAATTTCAGATTACAATGATTCTTATTATGAAGACGAGGATATGTATTTTTCAGAATTTGAAAAATTGTTATTTAATGACTATGATAATGTATATGTTAAGACTTTTGATTTTGTTGACTAACTATATCATAAATAGAACTTAGTTCCAGGGTTAGGTCTTTAATATTCATTCCTGTTTCATCCATCATTTCTTCTACTGTAAGACCCTCTTCTATCATAGAAATCAGGTTACGTTGTTTTTCAAGATCTTTTATATTTTTAGCTAATTTTTGCTTTTTTTGTACTTTTTTCTTTATTTTCTTTTTAGACATCTGAAAAATCTCTTTTATTAAACTTAATACTTTTTTTACATGAATTAGAACAATGTATTTTGTCCCATACTTGACAGTGATATGCTGGACTACCACAATATCTACAAATATGGGGCCACTTATTTGTATCAACTTGATTTTGAATTAAGGGGTTTTTAACTTTATCATCTAATTTATATCTTGTTACTATGTCAAGTAAGTCAAAGGCTTCTTCACTTATTAATGTATGTTCAGGAGTACTCCCTACTATTTCTTTAATAAGTAAACATTCTGACTCTGCTGTTTCGTCAGCCTCTATAGAGTAAGTCCCTGCTGGAATACGTGTTATCATTTCAGCTGATGAGTCATCACTCCTTAAGGCAGGTTTTAGTTGATATCCTGGTTTCGTTTTGTAGAAATCACCAGGCTCCCAATCAGAATATTCTTTAGTCATATTATAACCTCCTTTTAAAAGTAAACTTATACTATCCCGGTTAAACGGGATAGTATAAGTTTATTATAAGGAAGAACGAAAAGGAAGTCAAGAACAAAAAGACTAAATTAAATTTTAGGTAAGTTCCCAGTTGATTACGGCTGAAGTATCAGCGCAAGTGCTAGCACCGGCTAGCACACGGACAACCCGTATAACGTCACCAGCAACGAAAGCATCAGCAGCTGCATCAATAGTACCGATTTGAACAGTGGTACCAGCCGCATTATCTAATGTTATAACACCTGTTAGGGCGGTTACCGCATTGATGGTAACATCAAATGTCATAGTTTCTGCTACGTCACAACCCGTTCCAGCGATTGCAGCAAAACCTGTAATGTTACCAGCAGCGGGAGCTACCCATTCTACAGTAGTTGCTGTTGCTGCAGCAGCTTGGAAACTCATACTTGCTCCTGGAGCTGTCCACGCACCAACGGTATCTTCAAGTGTTTCAATTCGAGCATCTTGAGTATGCCATCCAGTACCATCGGAGAAAAGTTCAACGCTCGCATTATCGACATTTAGTACCAGATCAACACCAGCGCCTCCATTGTCAATTTCTTCAGTACCATTAGGATCGAGCGTTATATTAGCAATAGATGCGTTTCCTACAGCGTCTACAACTTGAATTCGACGTCCAGTAGCACCTACAGCTGTTGGAAGGTCAAGCTCTACTGCACCACCAGAGGTGTCAACCAACAGGATGTCATCAGCTGCTAATACGGAGAATCTCCAAAAGCCACTGCAGTTTGAGTTAACAAACAATCTAATGCGATGTTAGCTTCGTTGGTAGTAAGTCTAGTTTCAGCAGCATCCATTCTAGCATCTTGAGTATGCCAGTTTGTCCCGTCAGAAAAAAGCTCAACACTTGCATTATCAATATCTAATACCAGAGCTACGCCAGCGCCTCCGTTGTCAATTTCTTCAGTACCGTTAGGATCAAGTGTAATGTTAGAAGTTGCAGCATTACCAACTGCATCTATAACTTGAATTCGACGTCCAGTAGCACCTACAGCTGTTGGAAGGTCAAGCTCTACTGCACCACCAGAGGTGTCAACCAACAGGATGTCATCAGCTGCTAATACTGTATAAGGAGAATCTCCAAAAGCCACTGCAGTTTGAGTTAACAAACAATCTAATGCGATGTTAGCTTCGTTGGTAGTAAGTCTAGTTTCAGCAGCATCCATTCTAGCTTGCTTTGTAAACCAACCTGTTCCGTCAGAAACTAATTCAATTACACCGTAGTCTATATCCAAAACAACAGCAACACCTGCACCACCTGAATCAATTTGTTCAGTACCGTTAGGATCAATTGTGATGTTAGCTGTACCGGCATTACCACCACCATCAACTACCATGTATGTTTTACCTGTAATACCTGAAGCAGTAGGAAGATCTAGTTCTACAGCACCGCCTGAAGTATCTACAACTATACAATCATCAGTAGCAGCTACAGTATAAGGAGAATCTCCAAAAGCAACAGCTGTTTGATCCGACACTACAACCGCCTGAGCAGAGTCAATCACCCCGTCGTCGTCATCATCATATGAATCACGAGACATGTCAGAGCCCTCTACCCAAGCAGTAAGCTCATCGGCTGTTACCGTTGTGCCACCGCGAGTAATTGTAACAGTACCAGCGGTAACCCAAGTAGATAACGTAGTACAAAGTAAATCATTACCTAATAAATCAGAAAGGTTAACATTGACTGTGTTACTTCCAGCTGTCGCTGGAATGTCTATTCTAGGTTCACCATTATCACCTTCTAAACTAAGATTGTTAGCAGAGGCGTTAGTGACTATGACGTATGTAGCTGCCATTTTTTATACTCCTTCAACTTATGAAGTTTTTGTTTCAAAGTAAAATTTATAGTTCTAAACTAATAATTTATGATACCATATTAGCTTTTGGAATTTTAAAGTTGATAATTTTAAAATTAACAACATATATTATTATATACTAACTTTTATGAATAAAAAAGTTTTAAAACAAGCAGCCGTAGATATTAAAGGTGGGAAATGCATCGTTTGTGGTTACAAACGATGCCTTACTGCGTTACATTTTCATCACATTGACAAATTTCTTAAAGAAATTGATATAAGTAAGTGCTCAACATGGGAACAGGTTGAGCACGAGTTGTCTAAATGTGTTCTACTCTGTGCTAATTGTCACGCTGAAGCTCACTCAGGGTTAATTGATTTAGAATTCTTGATTGGGCTTGATGAAGATTTTTCTAGATAGTCATAGAGTTGTAAAATATCTTTTTTATGTTTTGTTATAAAGTTAAATATTTTTTCAAATTCTATATGAGAGCCTTCATATGGAATCCTGATAGGATAATACCATTCTTTAAGACTTAATTTATATTCATAGTCTAGTGCTTCTTCTTTGCTGCTAAATTGCTTGTTGTCTGAAGTTTTATAATTTATAATTTGTGTAGGTTGTTTAATGTTTAGTTTCATACGTTAAAACTCCTTTATGCAATTTCTTCAGTGTCTACGAAGTCTGGATCTTGTTTTCTTATCCCTTCAAGTATAGTAAAAGTGTCTCCTTTCCATTTTAAATTGGACCACATGCTAGGGTGTTCTACTCTTATAACGATGCCCTCTCTAACATGTGTAGGATCTAATGTGGAGGGTCCATCTGTATAAGGTCTTAGTTTTGAAACTAAGCCCTCCTTGTCACCATCATATATGAAAGGGTCACAAAGTTGTGGAACAACTTTGTGACCTAGCTGTTCGCACCTAGCTATTACACTACTAATAGGTAAATCAACTTCATACCCGTCTTCATTAATATGGGCAATTCTGTATACATAAAAATCACAGGTAGGTGGTTCACATCCGTATGTGAACCTCATTTGATTTCCATACTTTCTCCTTATGTTTTTATCATCTACTGAATATGAACCCATCAGTAATTGACCACTTTCAGTATGTCCTACAATCTCATAAAATATAACTTCACCTTTTTGAAGCCCTGTTGATTTTATATGTTCATGTATTTTAGTTCTAAAATGATTTCCGTTGTAATAGCCCTCATATTCTGTATCTGGATCTATTACAACTCGTCTAGATCCAGAAACATATTCATAGAACTTGGAACCCTCGTAACGTTTAAGGTCAAAATATCCTAAATTAGTATTTTTAAGAAATCTTAAAGACTTATGTTTCCTGCTAAGTTTTTTAGTTAGGATACTAAACCTCCAAGATAGATTATTCCAACCAAGTTTAAAAGGGTTAAATTTTAATTCTCTTGAACAAATGTAACCACTCCTGCCGGACGAGCCGTGAATTTTTTCGGAGACTGTAATTATACTACCAGGCGGTATTTTATTAATCTCAAATCTAAGTTGTCTGGTGTCGTAGTGTTCGTGCATATTAGATCTATCTACTTTAATTACGTTCGTTTTGCCATTTTTAGGGTTATTTTTTTTACCTATAGCTCTAAGAGTAGCTGGGGTATAATACTTTTGACATATTTTTATACCGTTTATAGTGTCGAACTGGTAGCCTTCTACCAGTTCATCTATTTTACCAGTCCATTCAAAGGATCTTAAGGGTTGCCAAAAGCCCTCTGAAACTTCGCCTCGAAGTTTCAGAGCTTTAACTCTTCCGTTAGTCCCGAAATATCCTCCCATAGGCTCTCCAGTTTCAGGATTTTTTTTATAGAGGTTATTTTTCATGCAATGGTCATACATGATCATTCCATCAGATAAAAAGAAGACTCCTAGTTCGTCTTCTTTTTGGTTTAAACCTACTATAATTTGAGATCCTTGAACCGTAGCTAATTTTAGTTTGTCTGCGTTAGGATGCTTTCTTACATTTTTTATTTTACAAACAATTGCTTGATAAGACATTTTAATCTCCTATTTTAATGTTTATAATAAAAATATAAATTGATAGATATTAATATAAAACCTAATAGGGTTAACAAATAATATAACCAAGAAGGAATATTGATTACAAAAGTAATCAATATTCCTAATACTATTAATTTTGATGCATATTTTAAGAATTTAGGATTCATTTTTTAAATACTCCTTTACCTGCGAATTTCGTTTTTGTTTTAAAATATTTATTGATTTTTTAAGATTGTCTTTTGAATTAATAAAACAAGCTAAAGGACAAGATTCATTTCTCATTACAGTTTCAAGTCTGTTCATATTTTTTAAAACATTTTCCATTTCATCAATTAGTATTGTAAGTTTATTTGCTTTCATTTTTACTCCTTTTCATCTTATATAACACTCCTATTGGTGGTTTGTCAATAGGTATTATCCACCAAAAACCTGTATAGTGATCTAAATATCGTCCTTTCCAAACTTCTACAGGCCACATTTCATCAATATTAGGATCATAAAACCAAAAGAATTTTTTTATCTTATCTGATTTTATTGAAGGCGGATCTACTGACCACATAAAATATACTCCTTTACATTTTGGACTAAAAAATTAGCATACTTTGCTAATTTTGTCAAACAAAAAATTTGCCTTGACAAAATTTTATTTTTAGTGTAACCTAACTATATTGTGCTAAGGAGGAATAATATATGTTTAAAAAATTATATGCTAAAGGTAAAAATAAAGAAATAAGAGTATGGAATGTACGTACTGAAGGACCTGACATCATTACTGAACATGGTCAACTAGACGGTAAAATGCAAATTAGTCGAAAGACGGCCAAAGCTAAAAATATAGGAAAATCTAATGAAACGTCGCCTGAAGAACAAGCTGTTCTTCAGGCGACTTCTATGTATAAAAAACAAATAGATAAAGGATATTTTCTAACAATAGAAGAAGCACAGTCAAAGACTGTGCTTCTTCCTATGCTAGCTAATAAATTTGACGATAAAAAGCATAAAATTTCGTATCCGTGTATTACGCAGCCGAAATTAGATGGGCTAAGGTCTCTAATTTATTGGGAAAATGGCGAAATAAAGCTTTTGTCAAGGGGCGGTAAGGAGTATAAAATCCCTCACATCGCTAAGGCATGTGAGGGATTTCTTCCTAAGGGTCGTGTATTTGATGGAGAGGTGTACCTTCATGGTACACCTCTCCAAGATATTAACAGTCTTGTCAAAAGAAATCAAGAAAACTCTATCAAGTTAGAATATTGGATATATGATTCTTTTCTAATTGACAAACCTTGGATAATTTGGAAAGACAGGTTTGAATATTTGAGAGATGATTTATACCCAAAACTAAAAGAAGCTAATACTCCTTTAAAACATGTTCCTTGGGCATGGGTTACATATGAAGATCAAGTAAGGTCTTTTGAAAGTGAATTTAAGTATCATGGTTATGAAGGATCAATTATTAGAGATTTTAGAGGAACTTATGAAGTCGGTAATAGATCATCTTACTTGCTTAAGGTTAAGAGCTTTATTGATGAAGAATTTCCAATTGTTGGGTTTAAAGATGGTGAGGGAAAGTTTAAAGAATGTGTTATTTGGGTATGTCAAACTCCAGAGGGTAAGGAGTTTGACGTTGTTCCTAAAGGTACATTGGAGCAAAAAGCTGAATGGTTTAAACATGGTATTGAATACGTAGGCAAAAAACTGAAAGTTCAGTTTTTTGCCTACACTAAGGATAAGAAACCGCAATTCCCAGTGGGGATTGCGGTTCGCCTTGAGGAGGATATGGATGAATAAAATTATTAACATATTTTTAATAGCTTTACTGGGGATGCCTCTATATTGGAAATGTCCTATGGACACTGACTGTATGAAAGAGGTTGATTACATGGATGCACAAATTAAACACTTTATTCTTGACTGCAGCTTTTATCCGATGTATAAAGATAGAAGAGAATGTGTTGAGTTGGCTAAAATAATGAAATGTAAACCGTGGAAACATTATAAAGATAAAGATAAAAAATAAATGAATATATTAATAGCATTTTCAACTTCAGATAAAGTATATGCCAAAATCTTAAGAAAGATTATGGATTGTCCTTATCATCATACATTTCTTTTTGTAGAGTTTAAAGAATTTGGTTGGATGGCATTAGAAATAGATAATAAAGGTGTAAGATTTGTAAATGTAAACAGTATAGGTACATATGCTAAAAAACTTATATATTTTAAACCAACAAAAGATCTTAGTAATGGTTTAATTCTTATGAAGAACTATATTGGAAAAAAGTACGATTGGAAAGGTTTATTTTCAGGTGCTTGGCGTTTATTAATTAAGAAATGGTTTAAGCATGAGATAAATGATGGAGAAGAAAATCCAAACAGAATGTTTTGTTCTGAATTTGTTGCTTCAGTTCTTCAAAAATCTAGCATACCTGGTACTTCTTGTTGGATTCCAGCTAATATATCTCCTAAAATGCTTTATGACTTTATTAAAAATAACGAATATTTTATAGAAATTANATGAAATCTTTTAAAAACTTAATTAAGATGATGTTATTGTATTCGTAAAGGAGTAATCGTGGTGGANGAAATTTTTAATCTTCTTATGATCTTTTTTAAAAATGATGCTGTTAAAGCCTCTTTATGGTTNAAGACGCCTAACCCTCTACTTGGTGGCGTAACGCCTGGATCATTAATTGTTAATAGTAAATCAAAAAGATTGTTAAAGTTTATAAAAAATCAATTATCTGAAAACGAAAGAAATAATAAAAATGACTAAAAAGAAAAGACTAAAAAAGAAAAGACTAAAAAAGAAAAGAAAGAAACAGTTAATAAAGAAGAATATTTTTATATTTTGATTGAAGGAGGAGAAATATTAGATTCAGGTGAAAATGTATTTGCAGCATTTCGTAGCCTTGAGGCTTTAAAAGAAGAGTACAAAAATCAAGTTATGAGGGGTGATATCAACCCTGAGAATGATGAAATTTATTATTCAAAAGTAACTAAACCTAAGAGGATTTCTATAAGCTTAGAGGTTTTTGTAGAGGAATAAAAATAATGGAAAATGAGTTAGACTTTACCCTTACTAAAGAGGAGTTTCTTGCTAAAAGGAATGAGATTACGCAAGAGGACATCTTAAATATTGCTGAACAGTTTTATATTTTATTTAAAAGAAATAATTGGCAATGGCTAGATTCTAAATATGATCGATATTATGTTCCTACAGTTTTACAGATTGCTCATAA
>JGI10211J34971_10001650_pt1 | contig 18338 bp, 15 predicted proteins | sample Etolagsediment_FD_34971 | JGI IMG/M metagenome (IMG submission 34971) | reverse complement strand
CTCGCCAAATGTGACCCGGCGGGAGCTCTCCCGGGAACGCCGAGCCCCAGCTCGGCTTCAGAACGCTGCCGAGGTGGGCCTCGGCGCTCCCGGGACGACAGCGGAGCCGCTGAGAACGGCACAGCCTTGGAAGGTGCCCCGCGTCACGTTGCGAAACGTGTCCGGGGCATTACGTTCACAGAGTGTTTGCCGGATACTCAGCGTCATCTCGTGAAAGGGCCACGACCATGGCGAGCGACACCCGGGGGTTGACTCCCGGACGAACATTCTCGTGCGATGCATGCGGCAACCAGTCCGTGGCGAAGCTCAAACCTCGCATGGACGGATGGACCCGTGTGGGCGACGACCTCGTCTGCGGGCTCTGCGGAGCCGTGACGATCGAAGACTATTCGCCCGAGTCAAGCAAGACGGCCGCGCCCTCGTTCGAGAACCGCGATGCGCTGAGCCAGGCGTTGGGGGTCGAGTTCGAGGAACGCCAGGATCTTGGCGAAGTACTGGGCGAGGACGGCAAGACGCGGTTCTGCCGCGATTGCAAGCACTACATCAAGCATCCGTTCCTGAGTCGCTGCGGCTACTGGGACCGGCCGGTTGAGCCGATGAACGATTGCCCCCGCTTCGAGGCAGCCGCCAAAGACGACGACGGAGATGACGAATGACCGATCCGCGAAGAATCATCGAGAAGATGCTGTTATACATGGGCATCTGCGCCCTCGTCGCCCTGACGGGGTGCAAGACAGCGCCCCTGCCTCCGCCCGAGTTTGCGCCCGGCGAGCAGTACCGCCCCACTGTGGCGATCGTTTACTACCCCTTCGGCAAGTGTTTCGGCCGCACGATTGCGGAACCCTTGCCCAACTACAGCAGTTGGACCGACGGACGCATGGACCGAGACCTGCGGCGGATCAGCCAGAGCGGGGTGGACGTCGTGGCGCTCATGATGCCCTTGGAGGAGATCGGCTCGGGAGAAGACGCCGAGTTCGTCCTGCAGCGCTACAGCCGGTTCCTGGAACTGGCCCTGAATGCGCGGCCACGTCCGCTGAGCGTGATGCTGTGCGTCGAGTCAGCGAACTATGACGCGAAGAATATGCAGACGGCGCTGGCCTGGATCGTCCTGCCGAGCACGCTGGCCCACAAAGCCTTGTTCCGTGCAGACGGCAAGCCGCTGGTCGTGTTGGCCAACGGGATGGACGCCTGCCGCGAACGCCACCCGGCCATCAAGTTCCGCCGGGCTTCGCCCAAGGGAGATGAATGGTTGTGGGACTCTCCTTCCAGTCCCACAACGCAACTCGGAGCGGGTAACATCGATCGCCAGGTGTTCATCCGAGCCGGCCTCGTGGCCTCTGTCGCTGGCGGACAGGTCACGTGGAAAGCCCCACGCGACAAAGGCAAGACGCTGCGCTACGCGTTCTGGCATGCCTACCGTGCCCGTGCCAGGTTCATCGTTGTGTCGAGTTGGAACGATTTCGTCAGTGGCGACTTCATCGAGCCGAACTCCCTTGACAAGGAGCGCACAATGGAGACCCTCACAGAAGAGATCGCCCGAGTGTCTGCCCTGCAGTCGACCCAATAGAGGGAGGAAAACCGACTATGGCATCGATCATCTATTTCGAAGACGGAGAACAACTGGAGTTCCCGTTGGTGTCCCGCGACACCACAATCGGACGCGCCAAACAGTGCACCATCCCGATCCTGTCGGACGGCGGCATCAGTCGGTACCACTGCACGGTCCAGCAACAAGAGGACGGGGCGTTCGTGCTCCTCGACGAGGAATCGAGAAACGGCACATTCCACAACGGCACACGGATTTTCAACGAAGAACGCGTTCTGGCCGACGGCGACAAGATCAAGGTCAGCGATACCGTCCTCCTGTTCGTCGATCCCGAGAACAAGGTCCCCGAGCCAGGCCCTGGCACAGTGATGCTGCAAGACGTCTCAAGGGAACTCGACGATCTGGGACGCGAGATGGAAGAGAAGAAGAAGGGCTTCAAGACGATGATGGGGGAGATCACCGGCAAGAAGTAAATCGGCGGGGCCGTGCCGCGCCCGTTCCTGCTCTCTCGCCCCCCGGAGCACCGACCATGCCCGCCCTTCTCGTCGACCGATTCGTTGCCAGTCCCTGCTGCAACCCCGAAATGGACCTCGACACCGTTCTGGCTGCCTATTCCCGCATCGGGTTCCGCAAGTTCGAGGCATTTACGAGTTGGTGCAGATCGGCTCTCGATATCAACGGGGAACCCGCGACCTGCCTCGCCGCGGCCCGCCGGCACGGCATGCGCTTCGCCTCGATCCACCTGCCGCCAATCACTGACGATCTCGATGCGTCGCTCGCAACTGCCGTGCAAGCCGCGGAGTTCGCAAAGGCTGTCGGAGCGGGTGTCGTCCTCTTCAAGGCCAACAGCCGCCCCAATTACATCCGGTGTGCCAAGCCCTTCCTGGACGCAGTCGAGGAATTGGGTCTCACACCCGTCATCCAGAACCACGTCGGCACGCCGCTAACCACGCTCGACGACGTTCGGGAAGTGATCGACGGCATCTGCGACCCCCGCATGAAGTCGCTCCTCGAAGTCGGCCATTTCCATTCCGCCGGCGTCACGTGGCAGCAAGGAGTCGAGCTGCTCGGAGACCGTATCGCGCTTGTTCACATCAAAGACCAGGTCGGGAAACAGTCCGTCCCGTTCGGCCAAGGCGAGATCGACCTACCGGGGCTGCTCCGCCACATGCACGGTCGCGGCTACCGGGGCGACTATGTCGTGGAAATGGAAGTGGCGGACCGGGAGAACACACTGCTGTACCTGGAACAGGCTTTGGAGTTCCTGGGCAACCGCTGCAGGGAGTATCTGTCGTGAGCGATCCACGGCTCTGCATCATTGGCGCGGGCAACCTGTCGTCGCGCCGCATCTGCCCTTACATCGGGGCCGCCGGAGCGCAGCTTGTCGGAGTATGCGACCTGGACGCGGGCAAAGCGGAACGCAACGCCCGTCGGTTCGGCGGAACGGCTTACACCGACTTCGAGACTATGCTCGATGCCGAGCGTCCCGATGGCGTCGTCGTGTGTATCGGCCCCGAAGCCCATGCGGAAATCGCACCCCGTATTCTCCGGATGGGCTTTCCCGTGTACACGGAGAAGCCCCCGGCCGCGTCTGCGGAATCCGCACTTGCAGTCGCCCGCGTCGCGGCTGAGACAGGACTGCTTTGCACCACCGCCTTCAAGAAGCGCTACAACAACGCCTACAGTCGTGCCAGGGAGTGGATCGACGGCTTCGCCCCCGACGATCTCTACTCGATCTCGATCGACTACGCGTCGCGCCAGTATGCCAACGACTGCCCGCGTCACCTGTTCCTGCTCGACTTCGCCATCCACATCATCGACTTGGTCGGATACCTTTTCGGTGATGTGGCCAGTGTCTTCGCGTTCGCCAAAGGACAAGACGCGTATGCCGTCAGCCTCAAGTTCGCCAACGGCGCGGTCGGCTCCCTGAACCTGAACGACGGCCGCTCGTTCGGCATCCCCACCGAGGAAGTGGAGATCAGCATCCGCGGCGGGAACTTCATGACCATCCACAACTCGAGCTGCTGGCGCATCACCGAGAACGAACACCCCTGCGAATGGCGCGAGCCCCCCACCTTCACCAGCGCCGGCGACAGCGGCAACGAAACCGGGCACCTTGCGGAGATCGCAGATTTCCTCGCCGCCATCCGCGAAGGCCGTAGCACCCGTTCCGCCATCCACGAGAGCTACAAGAGCATGGTCCTCTACGAGGCCATTGCGGAGTCCGCAGCGACGGAGAGAGCTGTACCTATGGTGTACGAGGCACTGCCGCGTTCGGCCTGCGACAGTAATCGCCCGGGACGACCAGACTGGCGTGACTTGATCCGACCGGGGAGATCTCCGCGCAAAAGAACGGCCCCCCTGAGAGTGAGGGGGGCCGTTTTCGTGGCTCGTCATCCCGAGCGGTTGGTGACGCTCCGGGCAACGAGGGAGGGGGAGTGATCAGAACTTGTAGCTCAGATCGATCTGGTAAAGGTCGGCCTCTTCATCGTTGTTTTCGAGCTCTTCGTAGAACAGCGCCGTGCCTTTGAGCGAGCAGTTCTTGGTGAGCTTGTAACCGAGGGCCAGCTTGTGCCCCTTGATGTTCGTGGCGTCCACGCCCGTGCCGAAGTCTGCATCTTTGAGCTCGGCGGGGCAGGCGTCGGCTTCGATGCGTGCGTAGGCATAGCCAGCACTGAAGGCTCCCATCTTGGCGTCAATGCCAACGACCCAGCCAGTGTCTTCATCATCCGGGTCCAGACCGCCACCGGCCTGGCTTGTGGCGCCGTCAGCACCAAGATTGGTAAAGTAGTCGGCGTAGAGCGAGACGCTTGCCTCGCCCACGGGGATCCCGACTGTGGCATACAGATCGAGGATCTGGAAGTCGTAGTCAGCATCGGCCGGAGCGCCAATCGCCCCTTCGGCTTTGTCCGTGTAGTCGAAGTAGGCGAGGGCAACCGTGTAGTCGATCCCGTCTTCCTGCTCGACCGCGTAGCCGACCTGGCCGGCGTACAGGGCCCCCATGTCATTACCGAACTGGATGACGTCATACACGCCGCCTGCGGCGAAGAGGCCCATGTTGTCGTACTTCACGGTTGCACCGGCGGGGCGGATGTCACCGTCGAACAACAACCAACTGCCCACGAACGGGTTCTTCTGCTGGCCGAGAGTCAGTGTCGTGCACCCCATCGTGTGTTTGGCGTACGCGTAGTCCAGGAAGATCTCGCCCGTCTCGAACGGGGAATCGCCGGACCAGGTGTCGTTCGTGCTGGTCGCGCCCGAGCTGCCGATGTCCGCGCCGTCGGACTTCTCGCCGGTCGCGAGACCAGCTGCAACTTCCCAGCTCTCTTCGTCGTTCTGCCAGACCATGCCCAGGCGGAAACGGGTGCGGAGCCGATCCCGGTTGGCGCCGCCGTCGACGTCGCGGCGCTCGTAGCGCAGGCGCAGATCGCCTTTGAGCTTCAGGTTGTCGATGCCTTTGCCCAGCGAGATCGCCGAACCGCTCTTCTCGACTACCTTGTCGACCTTCTCTTTCTGCGACAGCAGTTCGGATTTCAGCGCTTCGATTGCCGCCTGCTGAGCCGCCACTTGCCGCTGCATGGCCTCGATCTTGTCGATCAGCGCCTGTTGATCTCCTTCGGCCGCCGAGGCGACCATCGACAACACTGCACACGTACACACTGCAATCAGTCGTTTCATGTCTGTCTTTCTCTCCTTCGTCGGGTTTTCTTGTCTCTCCCCTTTCACCTACACACGTATCTAATGCGGTCCTTCACACCTCCTTTCGTCCCGCCCCTCAGGGCCGCGGGGAACGTCTGCGATTACCCAGTCCGATTCGGTTGATCTGCGTAGCCGTTCCAGTGAAGCGTCGTGACGGTCGCCGCCACGGCTTCTCTGTAATGCGGACTACTCTAAGGGTCGATTGTTAGGCGGGAATTAGCCGCTTGTGAGAAGCGACTTAAGAAACGTGAGGATTACATCAGGATATCGGAAGCCGAATCGTGAACGTGGATCCCACGTTGACGTCGCTTTCGACCGCCACGGAGCCGCCGTGGGCCTGGACGATGTGCTTGACGATCGCCAGTCCCAGGCCGGTCCCACCCGCTTCCCGACTGCGTGCCTTGTCCACACGATAGAAGCGCTCGAAAACGTGAGCCAGATGGTGCCGTGCAATCCCGCACCCCTCGTCCTTCACACTGACGGTCAGTGTGCCGCCATCCGACTCCGCGGCACTGACCCGCACGCACCCCCCCGGCTCGCTGTAGTTGATCGCATTGTCAATCAGGTTCACCAACGCGTGTTCGATCAACCTCCCGTTTACCCGAGCGCGCAGCTCCTGCCCCACGTCGAGCTGCACGTCAATGCTCCTTTCCTCGGCCATACTCTTGCACAGATCCCTCGCCGATATCGCCACAGCCTGAATCGCCGTCTCCGCGAAGGAACCCGCCTCGATTCCGGAGCCGCTCTCGATGCGTGACAGCAGGAGGAGATCCTCGATGATGGCCTCGAGCCGGTCGGTGTGGCGAGAGATGATGGAGAGGAAGCGTCTCGCCGTATCGGGTTCGTCCACTGCCCCGTCCAACAGCGTCTCGACGAAGCCTTTGAGAGAGGTGATGGGTGTCCGCAGCTCGTGCGACACGTTGGCGACAAACTCGCGCCGAATCCTCTCGAGCCTTCGGACCTCGGTGATGTCGCTGAACACCACGACAGCCCCCATGTCACGCGACTGGGGGTTCCCCAACGGCGACGCGCGCATCGACAAGACACGGTCGCCGTTGTCCAGATGCACAATGGTCTCCGTGTGGCCGGACCTGCGCTTCAGCAGGACGTCCGTAACGAGCCGCTGCATGTCGGTGTTTCTGACGACTTCCTGCATCGGCCTGCCGGTTGCCCGGTCGGGATCGAGCCGAAAAAGGGCCACGGCCGCCTGGTTCGCCGTGAGCACCTGCTGATCCGCGTCCACCGCCAACACGCCTTCGCTCATGCTGCCGAGGATAGCCGAGGCCTCGTTCCGCTGGTGTGTGATCGCCTCGATGCGAGACGATAGTTGACCGGCCATCTGGTTCATGGCGTGGGCGAGCTCTCCCAGCTCGGCCGACGGCGGCTCTTGCATGCGGAACGACAGGTCTCCCGCGGCAAAGCGTTCGGCGCCGTCTCGCATAGCCGCCAGAGGACGAGTGAGGTGAAGCGAAACGCCCCCGCTGACGACGACCGTGAGCACGCCCACCAGTACCGCCGCCAGCAGGACACGGTTGTGCAGCGGAGCAACAGCACCGTGCAACTGCGTCAGTGGTCGAGACGCACGCACGACCGCCACCACGGTGCCTTCGCGCAACACGGACACGGCCACATAGAGAAGGCGCGCGTCCAATGTACGGCTGTAACGCGTGCTTGTCCCCCTCCCCGATCGCATGGCCTCCTGGATCTCGGGACGGTCGGCGTGGTTCTCCATGTGGGCCGGTTCCTCGACACTGTCGCCGATCACAGTCCCGTTCGGGAGAATCACCGTCAGCCGCGTCTGCGTGTACTCTCGCGTGCGTTTGCAGAAGACGTCCACGGCTCCCGCATCATCCAAACCCGTGCCCACGGCCAGACGGTCACGCGCCAGTCTCGCAATGGCATCGAGCTCGGACTCGCAACGGCGGCTCTGGAATGCGTCAAGAGACTTGCCGAAGTACCATGTGACCGCGTAGAGCGCCAGAACAATGGCAAGCAGATGCCAGGGAAATAGTTGCCAGAACAGTGGCTTCGCACGCATGGGGTTATGTCTCGCTTGAGGTGGTTGCCGGCTCACAGGGCACGGCGTGCCGGACAGAGCTTATTCACGGAATCGGTAACCGACTCCTCGGACCGTCTCGATCTGTTCGCCCACGATGCCAAGTTTCTTCCGCAGGCCCACGATCTGCACGTCGACCGATCGCTCCGTGACCGGGTAGTCGTCTCCACGGACGGCCTCGATAATCTGATTGCGAGACGACACCCAGCCGGGGCGCTTGGCCAGATGATGCAGAATCTGGAACTCGGTGAAGGTCAGCTCAACCCGCTCATTCCCTACGCGGACTTCGCGACGCCGGGGATCGATCACCAAGATGCCGCGTTTGAGCACCTCCCCGATCTCATCGCCCGGATCACGCGTGAGCCGCCGCAACGCCGCCTTGACACGCGCCAGCAGCACCCGCGGACTGAACGGTTTGGTTATGTAGTCAATGGCGCCAAGCTCCAGCCCCGTAACCACGTCCACTTCGTCGTCACGCGCAGTCAACATGATGATCATGACATGCGCGGTCCGCGGATCGTTGGTCAAGATCCTGCACACGTCCAGCCCGTCGAGCCCGGGGAGCATGAGGTCCAGAAGCATGAGGTCCGGCGGATCGGAACGAACCTTGGCCAGTGCATCCTCGCCATTGGTCACCGTCGACACTCTGTATCCGGACTTGCTCAAGTTGTACGACACCAACTCGAGAATGTCCTTCTCATCGTCAACAACCAAAACGTGGTATTTCGGCATCCTTTCGCACTCCTTCCACGGGGCGTCGGAACTGGTTGCGCCGTCCAGGGCCGGACAGGCCACCAGCCTGTCACTCGCTCGGCGGCCCCGGACGAGGCTGCCGCGCTGGCGGGGCGTTCTTCTTGTCCGCCCCGGCATGTCGCACGATCTCGCCCTGCAGCATGTAGACGACATCCTCGGCGATGTTGCAGGCATGGTCCGCAATGCGCTCCAGACTGCGCGCAATGGTCAGATAACAGATGTATGAGTCAAGGCAGTTGGCGTTCTGGCGGATGGCATCCGCTGTCCGTGTGTAGGTCCGCCGATACACCTCATCGACCCCCTGGTCGCGTACACACACCGCATGGGCGAGAGCCGGGCTCAGTTTGACCAGTGCATCGACACTGTCCCTCACCATGGTCCACACCTTTTCGGCCATGTCGTGCAAGTCAAACGGGGGAGCCACATCCGGCAGGTCCGCGACGACCAATGTGCGCTTTGCGATGGAGGACGCATAGTCGGCGACCCGCTCCAAGTCGTTGTTGATCTTCAACACGGCAACGATGAAACGTAGATCGCTGGCCACGGGCTGATGGAGCGCCAGCACTTTCAGACACTCCTCTTCCAGATCGACTTCGCGCCGGTCGATCTCCGTGTCCCCGTCGATGACCTGCTGAGCCAGACCGCGGTCCCGGTCCTCAAACGCCTTGACGGCCTTGTAGACGCTCTCCTCGGCCAGGGCGCTGATCTCCAGGATAGCCTTCTCCAGCCTGCGCGTCTCTTTATCGAGCAGCTTTGACATGTTGTATCACGCACCTTTCTTGTAGGAAGAGACTGCCGGAGAGGGCCGCCGGCCGTCACACACGATCAACCGAAACGGCCTCTGATGTAGTCTTCCGTCTGTTCCTCGGCCGGATTGGTGAAGAGCTGTTTTGTCTCTCCGAACTCGATGAGCAGTCCTTCGTAGAAGAACGCCGTGAAGTCCGAGACACGGGCCGCCTGCTGCATGTTGTGTGTCACAATAGCGATCGTGTACGTGCCGCGCAACTCGGCGATCAGATCCTCGATTCGGGCCGTGGACTTGGGGTCAAGGGCCGAGGTGGGTTCGTCCATGAGGAGGATCTCCGGCTTCACCGCCAGAGACCGCGCCAGGCAAAGTCGTTGCTGCTGCCCACCGGAGAGTCCCAGCGCGTTCTCCTTCAGGCGGTCCTTTACCTCGTCCCAAAGTGCGGCATCCCGGAGACTGCGTTCCACTACCTCGGCCAGTTTGCCGCTATTGCGGGTGCCGGAGAGCCTCGGCCCGTAGGCAACGTTGTCGAAGATGGACTTTGGGAACGGGTTCGGTTTCTGGAACACCATGCCGACCCGCCGGCGCAGCGCCACCACGTCGACCTGTGGTCCGTAGACCTCCTGGCCGTCAAAGCGCAGACTTCCCTTGGTGTGGCATTCCGGGATCAGGTCGTTCATCCGGTTGATGGCACGCAGGTACGTGCTCTTGCCACAGCCGCTCGGCCCGATGATGGCGGTCACCATCCCGGTCGGGATGTCCATGTCAACTTGGCGAACGGCTTCATTCGTTCCGTAGAAGACCGAGAACCCATCAGCCCGCACATGGGGGACGGACTCCTCTGTCCCCGTGTCCTTCGCACCGATGGCGTCCGCAGACACAAATCCATCGTTAGTCATTCAGTACGTTCCTCTTCGTTAGCCATGCAGCTTCTTCGATATGCGAGCTCTGAGGATGATAGCGGCGGTGTTCAGGAGCAACACCAGGCCCACCAGTACGAACACCATGCCGTACTGCACGTGCCGGATCTCGTCCACGGCTTCGTGTTCCGTGCAGAGGTTGTAGATATTCCACGGCAGCGCGGGTGTGGGCTGGCTGAAGACTTGCCCCAGCTTGAGGGGCTGCCCGACGCTCACGGCCGCGGTGAAGATGATGGGAGCCGTCTCGCCGGCTGCCCGGCCCATGCTGATGACCAGCCCTGTGAGGATGCCCGGCAACGCCGCGGGGAGGACGACGGTCATAACCGTGTGCCACTTGCCAGCTCCGAGACTGAGGGCCGCCTCTCGGTAGGTCTTGGGCACGGCGCGGATGGCTTCCTCGGACGCACGGATCACCGTCGGCAGCACGAGGAGCCCCAGCGTCAAGGAACCCGCCAACACGCTCTTCGACGATGATACTCCCAGCGTGTTGATGAAGAAGGCCAGTCCGAAGAGGCCAAATACGATACTGGGCACGCCCGCCAGCGTGCTGATGCAGACTCTCAGCCCACTGATGATCGGGCCCGCACCTGCATATTCCGTGAGGTAGACGGCAGCGATCACCCCCAGGGGGAGGGCGAAGAGCATCGCACCGAAGGTCAGATAGAAAGTCCCCAGCATTTCGGGCCAGATGCCGCCGAAGAAGTGTGCGTCGTAGCTGCGATCGGTCAGGAACTGCCAATAAAACGTCCAGTTGGGGCGGAGCATCTCGTCCAGATGAGTCTCGGCGTATGTAAAGAACCCATTCGTCTCGAGAGGCGTTCCCTTGAAGTCCTCGATACGGGGGGCGAGGGTTTTCTTGCCCATTTGGGTGGGATCGGAGTAATCCCACTTCTCGATGAACAGGACATCCTTCAGCTTGAGTTCGGCCCGTTCCCACCGCGTCTGACCGTACTGATCCCTGGGCATGACTGGCTTGGGCGTGCCCGGTGCAGGACCGAGGAGTTCGCGCATCACCTCCTTCAGTTCGTGCAGCGCCCCGCGGACCTCGCGACGCCGGGCGAACCCGAGCGATTTGAGATCCGCCTCGCACTCGGCGATCTTCTCATAGAGCGGCTCGCGGGCTTTCCGAGCCAAGGCCAGTTCCTCATCCAGTTCCTCGGCGTCGCCACGCTGGAACAGCTCCAGCATGAGCCGTCGGTGTTCGACCGTGCCACGGAAGACCAGCGCGCCGGAACCTCGTATGACGATCGGGCCGAGCAACAGGACCAGAGCCGCCCCCATCAACGCGATGGCCACGATGCCAAGGGAGGAGAACGCTCGGTCCAGGACATGTCGGGTCGAAAGCTGCATGGTTTCTCTGATTATCCCCCGAGTTTCTTGCGTGCTCGGCGTACAACGTATTCGCTGGCCACGTTGCAGAGCAGCGAGAAGATGAGCAGACAGAAGGCCATGGCAAACAGCACGGTGTAGCGGAGAGACCCGATCGAGTGGTCCGCTTCACCCATGTCTCCCGCGATCGTGGCAGTGAGGGTCCGGACCGGCTCGAGCAAGTTGTACCAGGGGGTCGGTATCTGGGCCGCGTTTCCAGATGCCATCCACACGACCATCGTTTCGCCGATGGCGCGCATGACGCCCAGGATGACCGCCGCGCATATCCCACTGGCGGCGGCGGGAATAATGACGAGGCAGATGGTCTCCGCCCGCGTTGCACCGAGCGCGTAGCTTCCTTGGCGAAGCTCGCGTCCAGCGGCCTGCAGTGCATCCTCCGACACACTCACAACGGTCGGCAACGCCATGATCCCCAAGATGATCGACACGTTGAGCGCATTCGTTCCGCTGGACACAGTGATCGCGCTCAGCCTGGCAGACAGCAGGAACAGCCCCCAGGCCGCGAGGGCGGTGAGCAACAGGAAGAGAATCGTGCGGACGGGGATGCGTGCCTTTTCGGGTGCACGCGTGGAGCTCAGGTCGCTGAGGACGAAGGCGGCGAGGAGCCCGATCGGGAGTCCGACTATCCAGCCGCCGACTGCCAGCATCCCCCCACCATTCTCCTGCATCTGTGGGGCGAAAACCACAAGCGCGAAGAAGCCATAGGCCACCGATGGAATGGCGGCCAGGATCTCGATGACGGGCTTGACCAGCTGGCGGACAGAGAACGGTAGCAGGTCGCTCAAGCAGACGGCCGCGGCCACGCCCAGCGGGACAGCCACGATGACGGCTCCGAGCGTCACCAGACCGGTACCCACGAAGATCGAAAGAGCCCCGAATTCTGCCGGCTCCCGCGACGGATACCATTTCGTGGAACCGAAGAACTCACCAATCATCCCGGGTGTTCTGAAGAACGGCCACGCGTCCTTGGCGATGAAGAAGATGATAAGAAAGACGGCGATGGCGGCGGTTGCAGTTATCAGGAACAGCAGACTCTCGCCCAAGAGCTTCCCGAGGCGCTGCATGCGCTGAGCGCGTCTGCTCAGCAGCAGGCTTTGACCGCTGCTTGTGGGAAGCTGCCCTGTTGTTGTGGGGACGTTCACCGCGACACCCGTCTTCTGGTGGGGGTTGGGAGTGAGATGATACCAAGGCGCCTGAATGGCGCCTTGGTATCCGTATGGGAATCAGTCAGTAGGGTTCGCGTGTGCGACCTATTTGTATGAGGTCACAGGAACAAAGCCGATGGCCTCGACGATTTCCTGGCCCTTGGCACTGAGATGCAGAGTCACGAACTGGTACACGTTCGACCCCATCTTCGGATAGCCATTCGTAAACATGTACAGGGGGCGGGCAATCGGATACCGGCCGCTGCTGACCGTGGTCTGGTCGGGATAAACGCCGTTGACCTCCAGCGCCTTCACTGTGCGGTCAACGAACCCGAGACCGGCATACCCGATCGCAGCCGGCGTGCTCTGGACGCGTTGACGCACTGCGCCGTTGCTGCCCACGTACTCCACGGACGACGCGATCTTCTGTTTCGCCATCACCAGGCCCTCGAAGGTCTCGTACGTACCGCTGTTCGTGTCGCGGCTGATGGCGATGATCTTCAGATTCGGCCCACCGACGTCTCTCCAGTTGGTGATCTTGCCGAGGTAGATGTCACGCACCTGCTCAACCGTCAGCCCCTTCACGGGGTTGCCGGGATGCACCAGGATCGGCAGACCGTCGAGCGCCACAACATGGGCGACGGGAAATACACCGTTCTCGACACATGCCTTAAACTCCGTCTCTTTCATGAAACGGGACATGTCACCGATGTCGCAGGTGCCGTTCATGATGCCCTTGGCACCGTTACCGGAGCCAGACTCGCTGACCGTTATGTTCACATCGGGATTCAGCCCCATGTAGTACTCGGCGAACGCCTTGGCAATCGGACCAACCGTGGTCGAGCCATCGATCACGATCTTCTTGTCGTCGGCCTTCAGGCCCACCGTCATACATGCAACAACGGCCAATCCGCCGACCACCTTCGCGGTCTTCTTCAGTGTTTTCAGAAGCATCTCTTTCATGTTGTCTTCACTCCTTCACTCTTGCTTGTGTCTCGTTTGCGTTTCCACTCACCGTGGTCCGCGGTCTCCGCGCACCGTTTCGCCTTGCACTGCCCCATCTACGGCGCCGTTGTCGATGGGGACGGAGGCCCTTTGTTTTCCTACACATGAACTACTATCGCGGGAGTCCATTAACCGCAGATGACCCCTTTGTTAGGAAACGGTTAAAAGCTTCACATGCGTGCGGCGGCAGATAGGCTCCGCCGGCATCCCTGCCAGGCTGTGCCCTGCGTCCTTGAGCGAAGCGCTGACCGTCCAGTCCCATCAACGCTCCCCTCCGCAGATCACCAAGCGAACAGCAGACAGAGAGCGCAAGACCTGCGGCGGCGGCAGAGGAACGAAGCCCACCTTGCCGACAATCTCCTGGCCGTCGCGGCTGAGCGCCAGGCGCACGAACTCCGCGACCAGTGGAGGAGGTTGGGTGTCCGGAGGCAAGTTGACGTATACGTACAGGAAACGTGCCAGGGGATACGTCCCGGATACCCCATTCTCGACTGTCGCTTCGACAAACGGGGAATCCGTGTTCGTCGCGAGGGCCAAGGCTCGAACACCGTCGGTCTTGTAGCCGATTCCCGAGTAGCCGATGGCACGGGGATCATCCGCAACACGCTGGACCACGGCAGCGCTGCCCCGTTGCTCACGAACAGAATCCCGGTAGGCGCCTTTCCCGAGTCCATGCTCCAGAAGGTAGGCATACGTGCCCGACGCCGGATTGCGGCCGTACAGCCGTACGGGCCGCCGAGTCCACACGCCGTCCAGCCCGAGTTGTCCCCATCGGTCTATCGGTTCATTGTGGCCCAGCTTGCGCGTTTTGGAGAAGAGCGCGTCGAGCTGCGGCAGCGTCACTCCCGGCAAGGGATTGTCGCGGTGGACATAGATGGCGAGCATGTCTATCGCGACGGGCACGCAGGTGGCGCCATAGCCGAAGGTCGTCTTGAATACAGCTGCCTCCTGCTCCTTCATCGGGCGACTCATCACCCCGAATGTGCACTTGCCGGTGATCAGGGCCAGGGGTGCGGTCGCAGACCCCTTCCCTTCGACCTCGACCTTGACGTCCGGGTGGTGCTCCATAACGGCCTGGGCCCACAGGGTTAACAGGCTGTTCATCGTGTCGGAACCGACACTCCGAATGGAACCCGAGACCGGCTCTACCGGCTCGTAGCGGGGGAGCTCCCACACGGGGGTGCCCTCCTCCACATCGGCCGGCGATTGACACCTGCCAAGACACGGAATCAATACGACGAAGAGAAGCCCCTTTCTCAACCTTTTCATGTCGACTCCCGGCAGACCATGCTGCCTTCGCTGCTCTCTGCCCGTGGGCCACCAAGAACACGGGCCACCTGCTGCGAGAGCGAGGCGGCCACATAAGGTTTCTGGATGAACCCCTGCATTCCTTCGTCCAGGAGTTCCTGCGCACTCCCCTGCAGGGCGTGTCCGGTAGACAGCAGCGCCTTGATGTCCGGGTTGAGATGGCGGAGTTCCCGGTAGCAGTCGCTGCCATTCATCACGGGCATGGTCATATCGATCAGGACGAGGTCCACCCTGTCTTTGTGGTCGGAGTAGTACTCGACGGCTTCCAGTCCGTCCTGCGCGGCAACGACCTGGTACCCCAAGCGCGTCAGCATGGCCGTGACCACGCTGAGGACGGCCTCTTCGTCGTCAACAACCAGGATTCGTCCACTGCCTGTAACCAGAGACTCGGTTCCCCCGGCTCCGGGCCCGGGGATGCCTTCGCGGCAGAGGGGCAGCAGCACGGTGAAGGTTGTGCCCACACCGCTCCTGCTGGACACGCGGACCGTGCCGCCGTGATTCGAGACGATGCCGTAGACCATAGCTAACCCCATCCCCGTTCCCTTCCCCTGTTCTTTGGTCGTGAAAAACGGCTCGAAGATCCGCTCCATGAGCTCGGGTGGAATTCCTGTGCCCGTGTCCGAGACCTGTACGCTGAGGTACTCACCCGGCTCCATGTCGAGATAGGGCTCGCAGTCCTCGTCGGCAAGGATCACGGTGTCTGTGCTGAACGTCAACTCCCCGCCGTTCGGCATCGCATCTGCCGCATTGACACCCAAGTTCATGAACACCTGCTCAACTTGCCCGGGATCGCCTTTCACATAGGGGACGGCGGCGCCGAAACGCTGTGCCATCACAATGCGCTTGTCCACCGTGCGGCAAAGCAGAGACACCACATTGCCGATCGTCGAGTGGACGCAGAGCGCCTGGTTCTGCAGCTTGCCGCGGCGCGCAAAGCCCAGGAGTTGCTTGGTCAGTTCGGCAGCGCGCTCGGCAGCATGCTCGATCACATCCGCCGCTTCGAATACCTCGTCGTCCGGCTGAGCGTCCAGCTTCAGGAGGTTGGCGTAGCCGAGGATACCGGTAAGGAGGTTGTTGAAGTCGTGGGCCACGCCCCCGGCCAGCCGGCCGAGGGCTTCCATGCGTTGGGTATGCCGCAGCTGCTCCTGGAGTTGGACTCTCTCTCGCTGAGCGTCGTACCGCTCCGTCACGTCCTGGACAGCGCCGTAGACACGGACGACGTCCCCCGTCTCGCCGTCTCGAAGGGCGCGACCGTAATTCACCATTCGCCGGACCTCGCCTGACGCCGTGATGATGCGGTACTCAGCGACCTGGGACTTGCCTTGAGTCATCGCTGCGAGTTGGCTTGCGGCGATCGGCCGGTCGTCGGGATGGACCAAGTCCAACCAAGCGTCACGCCCTGTGATCTCCTGGTCGGAGTGACCGGTGATCTTCCTGAAAGCCCCGGCAACCCACTCGCACACCAAGGCGCCGTCTTCCCCGATCCGGAACGCATACGCATAGTCGGACGTGAGCTCGGAGACCATCCTGTGGCGTTCCTGGCTCTCGCGGAGCTCGCACATGAGGGCCTGAAGTCTGTCCAGGAAGGAGTTCATGCTTTCCGCGAGCTCGCCGAGCTCATCGTTGCCGGCGACGTGCATGCGTTTGGAGAGATCGGCGACGCCGTCTGTGACATCTTTGAGCTTGGCCACGGTCAGGAGAATCCGTTTGGCCACCGTGCCGGCGGCGTACCAGATCGCGCCGCCAGTAGCAAGGCAGCCAACAAGAGCGAGCACGAGACCGAAGGCGAGACGTCGCTGTGCTTCACCGGCGAAATCGCTCTCGGGGATGAACGCAACGACCGCGAAGTCAGAGTCCGCGACCTCCCCGCCCGCGACCGTTCCCGCGCTTACGCCGGGAGTCTCCTCGGGCTGTGCGGGGGTCGACAGGAAAGTCATCGGTCCGCTCCTCGGCAGAGCTGCACCGTCGTGCATTGGCCAGAAAGTCACGTAGTCGGTCTGCCCCCGCGTCTCGAACCTCTCCATGTTCCCCGGACTTCCGGCGGAGGAAAGCCACTCTGCCAGTCTTTCCGTCAGGACCGGGGCGAGCTTGTGCCCCACGTTGTGCCCCGGGTGAACCGTTGCGATTGCCTCTCCCGAGCTCCTCCTGACCAAGGCGACGGTGGCGTTCGGCAAGTCGCTTTGGTGAAGGCGGTCCGCGATCGAGCCGAGTTTGGACGAGACGTAGCGCCAGTCCACGTAGGCAAGCAGGCAACCGTTCCGTCTTCCCGTTGTGTCATGCGTCGGGTAGCCAAAGACAAACGTCCGGCCGAAAGGCACGCCTGCCCGGGCCAGGAAAGGCGTTCCCGCCAGATCGACGAAGTACTCCCTTCCCTGGCTGCCAACCGATGTCCTGGCTTCGGGTGCGTCCGAGCCCTTCAGGAAGAAACGTGGATCCCGCCCTCGGGCATAGGCCACGAGGACCCTCCCGTCCAGATCGGTCAGGGCAAGCAGACAGAACTCAGGTGTTCCCGCGAGCATCCCGGCGAACTCCACGCCGGCGACGGCAACGGAATCGAGTTGGATATGCAGGCCATAACGGTCTTTGTTGTCCTCCCCTATCCATTGCTCGAACTTCTCGCGGTTGAGCCGCAGGAAGTCGTTCAGGTGCGCGGTTCCATCACAGACAGCCAGGCGGCTGAGATGTCCGACGCTCGTCCGCAACGCCCGCCAACCACTGATGTAGCTGTGCAGCACGATGGCCAGCATGGGAACCATGGTAGGCAACAGGGCGAGGAGGATCTTGGTGCGTAGCGAGGACGGTCGACCGGTCGAACGTGCCAACGTGGCGAGGCATGACCAACTGCGTTTGAGGAACGATGCCGACATACAGGCCTCCTTGGGGAGCTTTTCCATGAATCTAGGGGGCTTCCGCTCAACGCCGATAAGGGGGATGCTAGTGTTCCGTGAAATCCGCCCGACAGGCGTGCCTCACCGGGTTCTAACCAGATACCCAACATCACCAACAAGTCACTCACGCCGATGGAACAACGCGAGATAACATTCACCAGATCTTGACCGGATCTCGAACCCACTAACCCGGAGTCTGCGCATGACCACGTGGGGTTGGCTCAACCAACGGCTCTTCAGTGCCGTCCATGGAAACAACCTGATCTACAACGCCTGTTGGGAAGACCCCCGGCTCGACCGCGAGGCCCTGCAAGCTGGGCCGCGAGACACGCTGTTGGTGATTACATCCGCAGGATGCAACGCACTCGACTACGCCCTAGACGGGCCGAAACGCATCCACGCCGTGGACGTCAATTCCCGACAGAACGCGTTGCTGGAGCTGAAGATCGCGGGGATCCGCTCGCTCGACTTCGAGGACTTCTTCTCGCTTTTCGGGCTTGGAGGAACCGCCCGGCCTGAGCATCTCTACCACCGGGCAATGCGCCAACACCTGCCGGACTCGGCTCGGGCATTCTGGGATAGCCGTATCCACTTCTTCCGAGGCTCCGAGCACCGCCCGTCGTTCTACTTCCGCGGAACGACCGGGTACGTTGCCCATGCCGTGAACTGGTACATCGATCGCGTTGCCAAGATCCGCGACAGCATCGACGCCATGCTCGCAGCGGACACGATTGAGACGCAGCGCGATGTCTACTATTCGCGTGTTCACGGCGCTTTCTGGACCAAGTTCGTCCGCTGGATGTGCGGACGCGACGCCTCGCTGTCCCTCCTTGGCGTTCCCCGCGCTCAACGGGACCAGATCGATCGACAGCACAACGGCGGGG